>MPLX02097054.1_pt1 | contig 10211 bp, 13 predicted proteins | sample 1617341 | NCBI WGS metagenome assembly MPLX02 (sample SAMN05944804, study PRJNA350692) | marine metagenome | biome: marine; feature: ODZ; material: water; isolation source: 120 m water sample filtered on 0.2 um supor filter | place: Pacific Ocean | collected 2012-04-08 | depth 120m m | reverse complement strand
CTACAGCAGCTGGGCTATAGGAGAAGCGAATATCAATCCCCTGCTCCTGCATGCCTTCTTGCACGGCAGCAGAAAGCTCTCGATCAAAGCCACGCAGCAGATGATCCGCTCGCACCAACTGAGTTACTTGCACACCAAGACCGTTAAGGATGCAGGCAAATTCACAAGCAATAAACCCGGCCCCGACCACGACCACTCGATCTGGGAAGCTACTTTGCAAAAACATGTCATCGCTAACCCAAGCCAAATCAGCACCTGGGATATCTGGACGATGGGGTCGCCCACCTACTGCGATCAAGATGCGAGGAGCCTGAAGCTCCAGGTTTGTTTTATGACTACTACCTGCTGATACTGAAACACTATTGGGCCCGCTGAATTTTGCCCAGCCAGGTATGAGTTCAACACCAGCCTTAGCTAATAGATCAATATGTAAGGCATTTAGTCGATCAACTTCCTGGCGCACATTTGCTAATAAAACCCCTGCATCAATCCGAGCATCATTAATCTCCACACCAAAGCTAGAAGCCACCTCAATCTGCTCTCGAAAAAGGGATCCATACACCAGCAACTTCTTGGGTACACATCCGCGAATCACGCAGGTACCACCGACCCGATCACCCTCAACAAGCGCAACTCTGGCTCCGTAACTTGCAGCTCGCTTAGCAGCGGCAAGACCACCGGAGCCAGCACCAATCACAATCAAATCAAAACGATGGTCCACAGGAGGTCAACAACTTCTGCCATTCTCATTCTGCAGCTGCTGTGATCCTCAAGATCACATTCGTAACGCCATCTACTGGAGTCTGGTTTGATGACAACGCGCTCTTCCATCAAAGCCTTGAGCTGGGAAGAATTAAAAGAGCGAGCCCTTAGCGAGCCTGATCGGGTCGAGGGGCCGACCAATGCCCATGCCAATCTGCGCCTATTTGGAAGTTCAGAAGACACTGTCCGAGTGACTCTCTATAGGGACCATCACGCCTGGTGCCCCTACTGCCAGAAGATTTGGCTATGGCTGGAATGGAAGCAGATCCCTTATCGGATCAGCAAAGTAACCATGCGCTGTTACGGAAAGAAGGAAAACTGGTTCCTTAAAAAAGTGCCATCAGGCATGCTTCCTGCCCTGGAGCTTGATGGTCGGTTGATCACTGAGAGTGATCAGATCCTGCTGGAACTTGAGAATACCTTCGGGCCTCTAGGAATAAGCCTAGTAGAACCAAAATCCCTTGAGTTACGACATCTTGAACGGCAACTATTTCGAGCTTGGTGTCAGTGGCTTTGCGTGCCCAATCAAAGCTCTAGATATCAACAAAAAGGCCGAGAACAATTCCAGCGCATGGCCAAAACGATGGAACAAAAATTGGATGATTCGCCAGGTCCTTGGTTAAATCCAACTGGCAAGTCTCAAGATCTTCCCAGCGGGGTGGATGTGGTTTTCATCCCTTATCTAGAAAGGATGAATGCCTCACTTGCCTATTACAAAGGTCTCAACCTCAGAGAAGAACACCCAGCCATTAATAACTGGTTGAATGCCCTTGAACAACTCAATGTTTATCGAGGTACTCAAGGAGACATACACACCCATGCACATGATCTGCCACCCCAGATGGGTGGCTGTTGGATCGAATCCAATCCGAGCCAGCAGGAGATGGCAGAAGCTGTGGATAGTGGAGAAGGTCTTGGAAAACTTGAAACGTGCTGGTCGCCTCCCGCCGATTCATCAGAGCCCCAACCAGAGGCTCTGGCCTTGGCGAGAGTTATAAAACACCGCCACAAACTTTTAAAGCTCAACCCTCTCGGGGTTGCAGAATTCGACCAACCGCTAAGAGCAAGCCTGACTCGAATGCTCTTAGGGGCACCTTGCTCTCCAGATCCAAAAAGTGCATCTGGACTGCGTTACCTCAGGGATCGCGTCTCAGTTCCCCGAGACATGCCTTTAATCGCTGCTAGGCGATTGCGCCAAGCCCTTGAAAACACAGCTCAAATAGATAGTTCGGAACCTGGCCCACCACTTCCGATTCACGATCGCTTCGATCAGAATCCTGAGCCATTCCTGACAATGTGATGCGACTGCTTCAACCAATACTTACTGCCGTGCTTTTACTGATGCCAAGCCAGGCAGTGGCAATTGAGCTCAATGGTCAGACCTCCTTTGTGGCAGTCCCCACTAAGGCCAAGCTAATCAATTACAGCAACTATGCATTTGCAGGTGGCGCCAAGTTCTATTTCGTGCTCGAACTGCCACAAGCTGCTGACGCTGGCCTTGGTGGAATCAATTTAGAACAGATTCGCGGTGTACAGCCTGCCTTCTATTACGGCCCGGTTCAACCGAAAGCATTTCTAGGAATGCCACGCAACTTTGGAACAGCTGTGCCGGTATCGGCCAACTTCAAGAATGGCAACCGTTCGATAGCTATTCGCTTCGCAGAACCTGTGTCTCCTGGAGCCAAAGTGACGGTGGTCTTCAATGTTAGAAAGAATCCACCCGCTGGCCTCTACGTATATTCGATCTCGGCCATCCCCTGGGGACCAAAACCCATGCCCCAAAATGTAGGTGTTGTGCAGATGAGTATCATTTCACGAAGACCATTTTAAAAAGGCCATTTTGAAGCTTTCAAGCAATACCTGCTAGAAAACATGCATCCTCTTAAAAGATGCATTACAAACAAAAGACTCATGTCACTACACAACAAAAACACTTTTGCATTGCAGCTAGCAGTTATTTCCCTGTGTCGTAAAACAAGCATTGTTAATTCTCACTAGAGGTATATCCCCTTTTATGGGTGATATTGTGCAGCTCAAACGCACCTTCTGGATTGAAGCTCATTAGCACTACACTCGCTCAAACTGAGCACACCTAACGCAGTGAAAGCCAATGCTCCCAATAGGGTAGCGCGGAGTGCTACTCGATGATCAAGCACAGTGCCTGCGGCTACATCCACACTTATAAAGTGGGTAATTAAGGATATCTAACCAAGGTGATTGCAAGATGCTGCTTCTGCAGCACTGAGGCTGGTGGTAATCGGATGGCTTTCAAAATGAGCTATAGCATTACGAATATCAATGAGCAAAAGATCAGCCATCTCACGAGAGAAGTCACGTTTTACCAGAATCCGCTGGAAGGCCTTTTCAGCAAGCTCACCTGTAAATGGATAAGCCGGCACCTGCCAACCACGCATTCTTAATCGGTCTGCCAGGTCATAAAGGTTAAAACCGAGATCTAAACCGTCGCGCAATGTCCAAACCACCGTGGGAATCCCTTGAGCTGGGTTGCCATCATTTATCACCTGAAAAAGGCCTAGCTTATTCAGTTCACCAGCAACGTACTGCGCATTCAAATAGCTCGCTCCATGAATGGCTTGATAACCATCTCTACCGAGACGAACAAAGTCGTAGTACTGAGAGATCACTTGCCCAGCTGGCCGAGAGAAATTGATTTGGAAAGTAGGCATATCACCGCCCAAGTAACTCACATGGAACACCAATCCTTCTGGTAGATCACAGGTCTCCCGCCATAGCACCCAACCCACACCAAGAGGAGCTAAGCCGAACTTATGGCCAGAAGAATTGATAGATTTCACCCTTGGCAAACGAAAATCCCATGGAGCAAGGTCCGGTGCACAGAAAGGAGCAAGAAAGCCACCGCTGGCAGCATCCACATGAATAGGAACATCTAAATCTGTTCGCCGTTGCAGCTGGTCTAAAGCCTCACTAATAGCGTGCACGTCTTCATACAGGCCGTGATAGGTAACACCAAGGGTAGGTACAACAACAATGGTGTTCTCATCCACCTGCTCCAACATCCTTTCTGGGCTCATGCATAACTCCCCAGTAGTCATTTCTACCTCCCGCAATTCAACATCCCAGTAGCGAGCAAACTTCTTCCAGCAAATCTGCACACTGCCACAAACCATATTGGGGCGATCGTATGGCTTGCCAGCAGCTTTGCGACTATCTCGCCAGCGCCACTTCGCCGCCAAGCCGCCAAGCATCGCAGCCTCACTACTGCCGATAGTGGAACAACCCACAGCATCGCTAGGGGCGTTCCATAAATCAGCCATCATCGAAACACAACGACGTTCAATCTCTGCGGTTTGGGGATATTCATCCTTATCAATCAGGTTCTTATCAACCGCCAGAGCCATCAGCTCAGCCACCTGATGACTCTCGTAGGTTTGACAAAAGGTGGCTAAATTTTGCTTGCTATTGCCATCAAGCAACAATTCCTCCTTAAGCAAATTAAATGTCGTTAATGCAGGTAAACATCCTGCCGGGAAAGTTTCGCGGGGTAAGGGAGTAACTAACGATTCAGCCGTATCACTGATGGCTTGCTTATCTAGGTCAGTAGAGGGGAAATTCGAACTGTGCAGGGCCATGCCCTTTTAACTGCGTCTAGATCAGACCTTAACGACTTTGCTTGAGGGTAAAAGCCCTGCAAGATAGAAGGTGAAACAAGAAACAATGAGACATTTGATGATCCGTGAGCTCAAAAGTCAAGCAGAATTTGACGAGGCCTACGAGCTGATCTGCCATCTTCATCCAAAGCTCAGCAAAGCTGACTTCCTTAGCCGTCTTGAATTACAACGCAATGCCAACGGCTACGTTCTGTTAGGGCTCTACCAAAACCTCAATATAAATAACCAAGAGCCCACTTCTCGGCTCGTTGCCCTGGCTGGTTACCGCTTGGCTTCCTCGCTCTCGCTTGGCACCTATCTCTATCTAGGAGATCTTGTCACTAACCACACCTGCCAGGGCCAGGGGCTCGGAGGGAAAATGCTGCGTCACCTGGAATTGATCGCCAAAGATGCTGGCTGCTCACAAATACACTTAGATGCAGGAGTGCAGCGATTTGATGCCCATCGTTTCTATGCAAGACAAGGCTTCAATATCGTGTTCCACCATTTCGCCAAGGATCTTGAATAAAAAGCAATCTATCTAGTCAATGGCTATATGCTCGATGGCTATTAACCCTTAGACCAGCCTCAGAATAGATGCCGCGTAATGCAAAACTGATAGAGAGCCGGTCAATCAATATAGATTTAAGATTCTTGAATAAAGAATGTTGCTTGTTGCCCATATCCTTCTAACAATTACATTACCAAAAACACACATGGCTAAAGAATAAGCCAAGAAGATATCCAATTCCAGGCAAGGAAGAACGCCTATATTTGTTTATACATACAAAAAAGAAGTTGAAACCACAACCATAAGACCTTTCTACATTGATGAGATCTATCTTCTAGCCTCTTAAGAGTACTAAGGACAACAACCTACAAGAAACTCAGCAATTTAACAACAATCTAGAGTCTGATCTAGAAAAATCACGAGCACTTGAGCGATGATGGAGGCAGAGCATAGGCAGTTTCAATGTTGTTGCCATTACTAATTACTTTTCATGTCTTGGCAGCAACAGTCTGGACAGGAGGCCACTTGATCCTAAGCCTACGGGTACTACCAAAAGCAATCAAAGAGCAGAGTGCAAAGCAGATCGGTGATTTTGAGAAGATATTCGAACCGCTCGCACTGCCTGCGCTAGCAGTTCAAGCAATCACCGGCCTTTGGATGACATGGATTTATCTACCTGGTGGTAATGGACTGTTCAGCTTTGAAACACCTATAACAGCTCTAATAACAACCAAGCTGCTCTTATTTGCTATCACCATCGCTCTGGCAGTGCATGCCCGACTAAGACTGATTCCAAAACTCACTAATGAGAATATTATTGGTCTGGCCTGGCACATCCGTAGTATCACCACAGTATCAGTCGGATTAGTTGTAATTGGCAGCGGTATTCGCCTTGGAGGATTTTAATAATAAAAATCTAAGCGTAAAGAAGCTAAAAACAAAAACCTATAGCCATAAAACACCTAAAGTTCATCTTCTGATTTTCAAAGCAAGAGCAGGCTGTATGCAAATACTATCACAAACACATAACAGCAACAATCGATCAGGAGAATAAAACTGACAGTACCAAGTAGAGCAGTGATCCTTAATTAAAAAACTTTAACGCGGCACTTTGATTTACATATTACCTTGTGAAGCAATACAACATATCTTACAAAGAGCTGGTATCACGAATAAAAACAATAGCGAGTGCTTTTTATTATTTTTATTCAACCTAAATCAAAATATGTCAATCATTCTCAACACGACTTCTGAGCGTAGGAACTGGTAACATTATAATCACTATGTTTTACTTAAATTGTCGCTGCTGTATCCTGCCGCTATACTTAGGCAACCCCATTTCAGCTGATGTCTAAAGAGCCTATCAGAGATCTCCCTATTAATTCAGCGATTGATCCTGAAAACCCAGCAGAACTTGAGCCTGACGAGGGCGTGCAAATTCCCGAAGGCTCAAGGGTCGCAACAATTATTGTTGACAAAGGAGAAGTGGTGGAAAAGATATATCAAACACCAGATGGCGTCAGGACTTCAGTGAAGTTCTGACAGCAGTCTCCTAGTCACAATTTGACAGCGGTACAACGCAATACCTGCATTATCAATATCCAAAATCAAAAGTATCATCGCGAATTATTTGTCAACAACAATTCTATCTATCAAATTAGCCGAGCTTAAAATCGATGCCAGTCAAAGTTCTTAGCAAGACAAAACAATGTCTGCACAATAGTCAACTCAACCATGAATCCTGTGTCCAGAATATTTTCAGCACAAGCCAACCAATTTAATTACATCAGTCTACTCAGGTTCCAAGGGCAGCTTCCTGCCAGTTAGTGCTATTAGTCTAGCGAATCTCAATAAAGGGTATATCAACTTTGATCGATAAGGTGAAGACATCACTTGCTTAAGTATATAAAGCAATTGAGCTGATGGATTCATCTGATTACAAAGCCATTGAATAGCCTCAGCTCCATGGAAAGCATGATCGTCTACGATTAAAATTGCTCCATCACTAAAAAATAATCCTCGAGAACTCAAATCATCTCGCAGGGCCTTATCTGCACGACCATCATATATTCGCAGCCCCTTTATACCGCTACGTAATTCACTTAGCTCAGCAAAGTGACGACAGAATGGACAGCCTCCGTCATATACAAACAAAGGAGTTGATGTATAGCCTTCTAACAAAGGTGTCTGCAGTTTCATTCTCTAATAGATAGATTTTGATTGAACAATAGAGCTGATATGTCCACGGTAGTTTCAATCTTCAGAGGTTTCTCGTTTCGTTTCTTTAGGCATTTCGAGATGGCCGACACGCAGCCGCAACTGATCCAGAAGCATGACAGGATCAAACAATATAGGCACAAGGTGAGGACTATTTACTTCACGGAAAAACAGGATCCCAGGCATACCGGGCAAGATCATTCTCCATGCCAGCCAATTTGCGAAGGGAAAGCGCCGGAGTTCCTGGCCTGATCGCCAGATAACTAGGTCTTTATCAGTTAATTCCAGGCGTAGCAGATAGGCCTGCAGTAACAGAAAAACTCCGATGCCACACACCACCATTGTCAGCCAGGGATGAAAAGGGAGAGGGAGCATGACTAGGCCAAGAACGTAAACCAGCAGTGGCAAGCGAAAGCTTGGTGTGAGGATCACACTGTGGATTTGATCGGCTTGACTTTCAGGTGTCGAAGACATCACTGGTTAACTGAGACTGCTATTGGGATTTCTCCTCTCCCTTCTTTTAGGTGGATTTGATAGAGAAAGGTTTTGAACTGTGTTTTTCGTTATGACTAACTTTCTCCACTAGTTCGGCAGATATGGCGCGCTTAGCCAACCGGTTGAGCTTGGCCCCAAAGGGCCTATCGCTGCTGCAAATTCTGCTATCACGGCGTTCCTGAATGACAATTTGAGGCATGGCATTGGCTCTCAAAGTTCATATTCCTCCTCAAAGCGTTCAAGGAGTCCCCTATAGAGGGCCAAGGTCCCTTCTGTTTCTTCGCAGAAGCCATTCAGAGAATAACTCTCAGCGAGATGGGCCACAGCAGCGCTGATCTGACCAAAGCCGGTCAAGTATTCGCCCTGGGTTTCCTCCTCTGCGATGTCATTGATCATCGCCATTACCAGCTCCACCTTGCGTTGAGCAGCAGCGATCTCGGCCTCCATCTCCTTGCTGAGTTTGCGCCGTTTTCTAGGCATGCTTCCCTCTAGGTCCAAGCAAGAGATTAGAAGAGCTGCCCCTGTTCAGGGAAGCAATTGCGATGGGTAGTGGCCGGTTTTCTTGATCGGCCCACCGCAGTGAAGAAGGTGCGCTGAGTGTTCTCAAGATCTAACCCTGCCATGATGACCAACAGCAACAGCGGTTGTGGCATCGACAAAGCCCTGTGCTAGGCCAGTTCTAAGGCATTGAACCCACCCCACCCACATCAAAAAAAAAGCCCTCGCATAACGCGATGGGCCTAGGTGATGGGGTTATTTATTTCTAAGAGACCAGGCGCGTTGATGCAACCCCCCATAGGTAGTGTTTTTACTTATAGATGAAACCACGAGACCTTATGAGTGGTGTTTTTGCGCATGACAGATGCCCAAATATTCACTATTGTCAAATTGGCCGGGTAATGGGGATTAATCGGTCATTTGCAAAGCACTGCACCCTGGTCAAACAACCGGGGGCTTTCCTACATCAATTTTTGGATCAAAGACAAATGCTTTGTAGGCCTAGTCTTTGAAAACTGAGTTACGCATGGACAAAGCAATAAACGCAATCAGGGAGAGCAGTTTGAGGAGCTTATAACTAATCTGAACACAACAGAATCAACTGCCAGAAGGAAAACGCTAATGCGTCGCATTGTTCAAGACCATGGAGTTGCCGAAATTTGCGCTCTGTCGGAACTCGGAAGAAACTGCCATAAAAATTTTATTGAGAGGCAAATCAATCAATGCCTTCTCCGATCGTCTCTGCAGAAAATACGAAGCCATCAGGGGTCATCATCAATTTATTCCATTCACCATCGTCTGTTTTTGCCGCGACTTCTAAAACCTTTTCCTGGCCTCCGTTAGTTGTCCACTCACGCACCCACCACTGGTTTTCTTGGTCAAACTCATATCCCTTTGACTTCAGGAGCGAGCGAATGGTGACTTCCCTGGCAAAAGCATCATCCATTTCCCTGCACCTCAACTAATAACTACTGAATTACTAGCAAGGAATTAAAGGAATAAGGTTTCGTAAATCAATCTCAATCACTGAACCCTGACCTCTTCTGGCTGCCATCGGCCTCAAAATTGGGTTAAATGGCTGCAGCAAAGAGCACAAAAGTGAACCACAGAAACCAAAAATCCTAAGGCTGAACAAGGATATTCAATTTTGACAAGAGCTCCTGAACGCTTTTATGCGATGCAGTAATCAAAATTCCAGGGAAGGCTGAAAAGTCTGCAAAACGCCCAGTAGCACGAATGATTTTCAAGCATCCCCAGCTTGCTAACAGGAATCAGGGCTCTATAGCCACTCAACCTCCAATGAAGAAAGCCTTACTTCAACAGTTGATGGTTGAGCTGTTGTAGCGATACTGAATGCGAGAGCAGTGTCTTAGTAATTTTGACCACTTCCAAAGACCCACTAGAGATATTCCTTGGCGAAGCTCGCTATTCGCTTAGGTCGATGATCAAGAAACAACTAAAGGCTGGCCTGCTGCCATCTGACATCAAATTTGCTTTGAAGTCTGTATTGCCCGAGGTCCTAGCCAACCCAACAACGTGGGATACAGAACCAGACCCAGTGGTAAAACCACTGATAGAGGAAACGATTCAGGAGCTGCAGGAGATTGAAGAGCTAATGGATCAAAGAGGTGCAGGAGAAACCCTCGAAGATATCTGGATGAAAGAAGGACACCTACCTAATGCCTAGCGCTTGATGAGAGTGGATAGTGCCAAGGCCAATAAAAAAATCATTTGGATAGTTGAGGGCTGAGGCACTCAATAGCTACCTAGATCTAAGTTCTGGAACATCAGCCATTTATTCAGATGATGAACATGCTTACTCAAGCTGGAATGGTCAGCCTCATTTTCTTATCGTTTTTTGCCACAGCGACTGGCGTCTTGGCGCAAAGTCTGGAGTCGCTAGAGCGAGACGGACTAATTACCTCGAGTATGCGCAAGTTTTTGCAAGACAAGGAAGCATTCACTCCAGAAAAACGAGTAGAAGTGCTTGATAAAGCTTGCAGCGGTAGCGGTGAGCTCTCACCCCAAGAGTGCAGATCCGTTGGTAGAGGCCGCTATGACCACTATCGGCGTTATTAAAACTGCCAGCTCGTCAGTCT
>MPLX02239331.1_pt1 | contig 10230 bp, 7 predicted proteins | sample 1617341 | NCBI WGS metagenome assembly MPLX02 (sample SAMN05944804, study PRJNA350692) | marine metagenome | biome: marine; feature: ODZ; material: water; isolation source: 120 m water sample filtered on 0.2 um supor filter | place: Pacific Ocean | collected 2012-04-08 | depth 120m m | reverse complement strand
GCCAACCTCACCGGGGCCATCCTCAAGACGGCTAAAAATCTCACACAAGAACAATTGAACGCCGCTTGTATTTCCGAAGGCAGGGTGGAGCCTACGTTGCCGGACGGGCTGACTGCGCCGAAGAAAGTCTGCCCGCCCCTGATCGGCAGATAGAACCAGACGCAGGGTTTCGTCCGTTGGATGCTTCTCGTTTGACATCTGATTACCTGACGATGTTGTGCTCAGGCCCGAATGGAAACCTTGTGATATTTTGAGCGCCGTCTTCCTGAACAACCAGAATATCGTGTTCCCGGTAACCACCCGCACCGTCCAGTCCTTCTGGCAACATGATCATCGGCTCCATTGATACGACCATGTCTGGTTCCAGCACGGTTTCAATATCTTCGCGCAATTCCAGGCCGGCCTCACGCCCGTAGTAGTGGCTGAGAACGCCGAAGGAATGGCCATACCCAAAGGTGCGGTACTGTAGAAGGTCGTGTTCCCTGAAAATTTCGTTCAACTCGGCGGCAATGTCGCAGCAACGCACCCCTGGCCTGATCAACTCCAGCCCGCGGCGATGAACCTTGCAGTTGATTTCCCATAACTCCAGATGCCTATCCGACGCATGACCGCAAAACAGGGTGCGCTCCAACGCGGTGTAGTAACCTGAAATCATCGGAAAACAGTTCAGGCTCAGGATATCTCCATCTTCAATTTTTCGGGATGTCACGGGGTTGTGCGCCCCGTCCGTATTGATGGCGGACTGAAACCAGGTCCAGGTGTCCATTAGTTCCGAATGGGGAAATGTCGCCGCGATCTCCCGTACCATCGCGCCAGTTGACTGGAGGGCGACCTCGTATTCCGGCACCCCTTCCCCAATAGCTTCCCGGCAGGCCGCGCCGCCGATATCGGCGATGCGCGCGCCATGTGTGATCAGGGCGATTTCCTCATCGGATTTGATCATGCGCAGGGCCATGACCGATTTTGAAATATCAACGATTTGGGCTTCCGGGAAGGCCTCTTTCAACTTTTCAAGATTATCAATGTTGATGTGATCGAATTCGACTCCCAGGGTTTTTGGCGAAGACAATTCACCCTGAATGGCGCGGAAATAATTGTCGCGCTTCCAGTCCGTATAAATAACGTTGTCGCCAAAACTGCGCCGCCACGGCTGACCACCATCGATGTTGGCGGTGATAGTAACGGCCTTGTCGGCTGTGACAACCAAACCATAAGGTCTGCCAAAGGAACAAAAGAGAAAACCGGAATAATAATTGATGTTGTGATACGACGTGAACAGGACGGCATCGACATTCTTTTCGGCCAACAGCGAGCGAAGCTTGTCCATGCGGGATGTCATTTCGGCGAGCGAAAATGCAGGTGTCGGCTTTTCACCATTCTCAATTTTTATAATGTCGTCCACTTTTTTTCTCCATCAGGTAAATCAGGCTTCGCGACGCTATCACTTTGCTGATAAATTCCATGCGACAATTTGCGACGCGAAATGACGGATCAAGGATAGAACAAAAATGCCGAACACAAGCCCCTACCCCAACCTGGGCAATGGTGAAAGCGTCTTCACAGTTCCGGCATCAACAATCAAATTCGGCCCCGGCGCGCTGGGGGAACTGGGCGACGACGCCAGGCGTCTTGGCATAACCCGGGCGGCGCTGTTTACCGACGAACATGTGGTTGAAACCGAATCCATGAAGACGGCCCTGGATAGCTTGACCGCGGCAGGTGTCGATGTCGTAGTCTTCGACGCGGTGAAGGTTGAACCGACCGACGCCAGTTTCATAGAAGCGGCGAATTTCGCAGCCGAAGGCAATTTCGACGGTTATATATCCCTGGGCGGCGGTTCGGTTATCGACACCTGTAAAATCGCCAATCTTCTGGCGACCTATCCGGACGACCTGCTTGCTTACGTCAACGCCCCGATCGGCCGGGCCAAACCTGTTCCGGGCCCGGTCAAACCGCATATTGCCTGCCCAACTACTTGCGGAACGGGCAGCGAGACGACCGGCGTCGCGGTCTTCGATCTGGTTGAACACCAGGTTAAAACGGGCATTTCGTCGGTATATCTGCGCGCCGCGCTGGCCCTGGTCGATCCCGTCACAACGCACTCACTGCCAGCCGGCATTGTCGCCGCCACGGGATTTGACGTTCTAACCCACGCCATTGAATCCTTCACGGCGCGCTCCCATACAACGCGCGAGAAGCCTGCGCCTGGAACACGGCCACCTTATCAGGGATCGAACCCTTTTTCCGATATTGGGGCGGAGGCCGCCATTCGCATTGGCGGTGCCTGCCTTGTCGATGCCGTTACCGACCCCGACAACCTTGAGGCCCGTCACCGGTTAATGTTTGCCGCTACCCTTGCGGGACAAGCCTTTGGCAATGCCGGGGTACACATTCCCCATGCCATGTCTTATTCGGTAGCTGGCCTTAACCATGAGTACATCGCCAGGGGATATGAAAAAGCCAACCCGATGGTGCCGCACGGACTTTCCGTCGTCATCAACGCACCAGCCGCGTTCCGCTTTACCGGTCCGGCCAGTCCCGGACGCCACCTGCAAGCTGCTGACGCCCTGGGCGCGGACACATCAAACGCCTCGCCCGCCGACGGCGGTGAGTTGCTGGCCACCCGCCTTGCCGACATGATGCGCGCCACCGGACTTCCAGGCGGTCTGGCTGAAATTGGATACGGCGAAGAGGATATTCCGGCCCTCGTGAAAGGGTGTTACGCCCAGCAACGTCTGCTGGCGCAAACCCCCTGCCCCGTTAACGAGGAAGACCTTGCAGGCATTTACCTGGACGCCATGAAATACTGGTGAGGAGAACCTGGTTCCCGTCAATCCAGTTTCACAGCCGTTCCGTTAGCTGTGACCATCAGCATGGATTTAACGATCATTTTTTCCCCTGAATTATTCCATGTTTTCCAGTTCTTCTACAAACCCGGCGACAACTCCCAGGCCCCGCTTCCAGAAATCGGGGTCCGACGCATCCAATCCGAAAGGCGCCAGCAATTCCTTATGGCGACGGGTTCCCCCGGCGCCCAGCATATCGAGGTATTTTTCCTGAAAGCCCGGATGCCCACCCTGAAAAACATCGTAGAGAGAGTTTACCAAACAGTCACCGAAGGCATAAGCGTAGACGTAAAACGGTGAATGGACAAAGTGCGGGATATAGGCCCAGTAGGAGCGATAGTCGTCATCGAAACGAATGCTGTCACCGAGGCTTTCGCGCTGTACATCCATCCAGATATCGCCCAGACGTTCGGGTGACAATTCACCCTTGGCGCGTTCATCATGAACCCGTTCCTCGAAGGTGTGGAAGGCGATTTGCCGAACCACGGTGTTGAGCATGTCTTCAACCTTGCCAGCCAGTAAAATGTGGCGGCCCGCAGGCGTGTTCTCGCCATCCAGCAAAGAGCGGAAGGTCAGCATTTCACCAAAAACGGAAGCCGTTTCCGCGGTCGTCAGTGGCGTGTCGGCCATCAAGGTTCCCTGCGGGCCAGACAAAACCTGATGCACCCCGTGACCCAGCTCGTGAGCCAGGGTCATAACATCACGCGCCTTACCGTGAAAATTCATAAGGATATAGGGATGTACCGACGGCACCGTGGAATGGGAAAAAGCGCCTGAGTCTTTGCCATCCCGCAGTTCCGCGTCGATCCAGCGCTCATCGAAGAAGCGCTCCGCGATCTGCGCCAGTCTGGGCTCGAAACTACCGTAGGCATCAAGCACCATCTTGCGGGCTTGCGGCCAATCATAGATACGGGCGTCATCTTCCGGCAATGGCGCATTACGGTCCCAGTAATCCAGCTTGTCGACCCCGAACCATTTGGATTTCAACCGGTAGTAGCGGTGCGACAGCTCGGGATAGGAAGCCCGGACGGAAGACACCAGCGCATCGACAACTTCATCTTCAACCTGATTGTTCAGGTTGCGTTCTGAAATGGGGCGTGGATAGGAACGCCATCCGTCTTCAATTGCCTTGTCCTTTGCCAGGGTATTGGTCACCAGCGAAAACAGTTTGATGTTGTCGCCCAGAACCCCGCCCAGAACCTTTGCTGCCTTTTTGCGCTGCCTTGCGTCCTTGTCCGACATCATGTTCAGCACATCGGACATGCTCAAATCATTGCCGTCCAGGGGAAAGCGTAAACTGGCTTCGGTCTCGTCAAACAGGCGCACCCAGGCGGCGCGACCACTGACGGATTTTTCATGCAGCAGTTTTTCAAGATCGTCGGAAAGCTGGTGCTCCCGAAAGGCGCGCACATCCCGTATCCAGGGGCCAAATCCGGCAGCCTTTTTGTTATTCAGTTGTTTGGCGAGAACATCATCGTCCAGGCGGTTCAACTCCAGGCGAAAGAACAGGGTCAGGGTTGATATATCGGTCACCCGCTCCTGGGTCGTTTGGTAAAAACGGCCCCGCTCGCCATCACTGACATCGGCTGCAAAAAGCAACTGGGCGTAACTCATCGCCTTGTAAAGAATTTCAGTAATGATTTCGTAATCGGCGATGGCTTGTCCCAGATCGTCACCATTCAAGCCCACCAACTGGCCCTGATAGGCGGCGGCGAAGCCTTTCGACAGACTTTCGCCACGGGCTAAATCCAGTTCAATTTCAGGAGCGTCAGGGGCGGCGTAAAGGTCGCCTAAATCCCATTGCGGAAGGTTTTCAGGTGTAGCGGGGTCAGACATTCAATTCTCCATACTTGCCCGAACCATATAAGACCCGATAGAAAGGAGGGCAAGGACAACAGGGAAAGTCGAGAAAAATAATGACAACTGGAAAAGCAGAAACCTGGCCCAATCTTGTCACCATGTTCCTCGACCGAGCCGAAGTGGGTGGCGAGGCACCGTTTTTGTGGGCCAGGCAAGAGGGAACCTATAAATCACGATCCTGGCGCGAGGCGGCCACGCAGGTCAGTGAACTTGCCCGGGCGTTGAAATCGCTTGGTGTTGAAAAAGGCGATCGGGTCATGCTGGTTTGTGAAAACCGACCGGAATGGCTGATCGCGGACGTCGCCATCATGGCGACCGGGGGAATAACAGTTCCCGCCTACATCACCAATACAGAGGCCGACCACAGGCACATTATTGAAAACAGCGGTGCTAAAGTCGCCATCATCTCGAAGGCGGGATTTGTCGATAGGGTACTGCCAGCGGCGGTAAAAACCGACATCGTGAAAGACATCATCGCCATCGAAAAACCGGACGTTGATCAAAATGTCGGTGTCAATTTGTATCAATGGGATGAGCTTTTGGAAAAAGGCGCTGCCCTTCACGACAATATTGTCGAGGACACCGGGAACCTGAGACGGGACGAAACCGCCTGCATCATCTACACGTCTGGCACAGGTGGCGCTCCCAAGGGGGTCATGCTTTCCCACGGCGCAATATTGCACAATTGCGCCGGTGCCCGGGACGCCATCCAGGAACTAGGACTGGACGACGAGGTTTTCCTGTCTTTCCTGCCGCTTTCACATTCCTACGAACACACGGTCGGACAGTTCTTCCCGATATCCATCAGCGCACAGATTTATTACTGCGAAGCCGACACCCTGGCCGCCAATATGCTGGAAGCCAGGCCGACAATCATGACGGCCGTGCCCCGGTTGTATGAATCCCTGCATTCACGCATAACCCGCGGTGTAAAAAAACAGGGCGGCAAAAAGGAACAGCTATTCAACAAAACCGTAGAACTGGGCCGCAAAAAAATTGAAAATGACGGCCTGGGCCTCATCGACGGCATCACAAATGCTGTTTTGTCAAAACTTGTGCGAAAGAAGGTTCAGCAGAAATTTGGCGGTCGCCTGAAAGCCCTGGTTTCGGGCGGTGCGCCCCTTAACCCGGATATCGGCTTCTTTTTCCTGTCCCTGGGCCTTCGTATTCTTCAGGGATACGGGTTGACGGAATCCGCCCCTGTGATCAGCGTCAACCGGCCATCCGCCATCAAAATTGATACGGTTGGCGCCCCCATGAAGGACGTTACTGTCAAAATTGCCGAGGACGGTGAAATTCTGGTCAAGGGTGAGCTTGTCATGCAGGGGTACTGGATGAACGAAAACGCCACCAGCGAGTGCATTAAAGACGGCTGGCTGCATACAGGAGACATAGGTGTTTTTGACGACCAGGGTCGCCTGATGATCACCGATCGCAAGAAGGACATCATTGTCAATTCCGGTGGCGACAATATCTCCCCACAACGTATTGAGGGCATCTTGACCCTTGAGCAGGAAATCGCCCAGGCCATGGTTTATGGCGACAAACATCCCAATCTGGTTGCCGCCATCGTCCCTGATCCGGAATGGTTGGAACAGTGGGCCACAGACAACTGCAAGGAAAATGATCTGGGTGTCCTGTCAGACGATAAAGACTTGCATAAGGCGCTGGCCAAGGTCATCGAAGGGGTTAATGCGGGCATGTCCAATATTGAAAAGGTTCGCCGTTTCATTATTGCGTCGGAGCCCTTCACAATCGACAACGCCCTGATGACACCATCCATGAAAATTCGCCGCCACAAGATTATCGAGATTTACGGCGAACGATTGATTGGCCTTTACGGATAAAATGCAAAGATAGACCTGTACTAAAATTGACCGGGAAAAAGCCATGACCATTCGAAACGCCGAAAGACGCCCCATTCCATGCAGCCATGCGGGCTGACGAACTCCTGGTTCACGGCGACAAGGTCGGCAAGTGCCCCACTGCGGCGAGCAGCTTATCGTCCATAAAAGGCGGACTGACGACCGTAACCAACCGGAAGACAAAAACATTTAAAAACGCGCTGACAGGATCAATCCCGTCAGCGCGTTTTTTTCATTCAGCTCATCTTTTTCAGGGACTCTGCAGCTTCCAGACTTCAGGCGCCTTGTCCAGACGTTCGTTTTGCAGCTCACGCTGGTGCTCCATTTCACCGGGAAGCGAAGCGCCGAACTTGTCAAAATGACCTTTTTGTTCTTCCGTTTCCGCTCTACCGGCGGCGCGGTCGACCTCCATCAGCTTGTAGAAGGTCTCGCTGTCAAAATCCAGGCCCTGCCAGGTGATGTCTTCGTGGCGCGGCATGTAACCGAACGGGCTTTCAATCCCCTCGGCGCGACCATTGACCCGATCTACGATCCATCTGAGGACCCGCATGTTTTCGCCAAAGCCGGGCCAGATGAATTTGCCATTTTCGTCCTTGCGGAACCAGTTGACGCGGAAAACGTCGGGGACCTTCGTCACCTTGCTTTCCATGTCCAGCCAGTGCTGCCAGTACTTGCCCATGTTGTAGCCGCAAAATGGCAGCATCGCCATCGGGTCACGGCGGATCGTCGCCTGGCCGATAGCCGCGGCAGTGGCTTCCGATCCCATGGTGGCGGCCAGATAGACGCCGTGCTTCCAGTCAAAGGACTGGAACACCAGCGGGAATGTCGTCGACAGGCGACCGCCAAAAATAAAGGCCGAAATGGGGACGCCGGCCGGGTCTTCCCAGGCCGGGTCGATGCTGGGGCACTGGTTGGCCGGCGCGGTGAAGCGGGCATTGGGATGGGCCGCAGGCTTGTCGGATGCGGGTGTCCAGTCTTTGCCCTGCCAGTCGATGGCGTGGGCTGGTGGATCACCGTCCATGCCTTCCCACCAGACATCGCCGTCGTCGGTCAAGGCGACATTGGTAAAGATGCAGTTGTCTTCGACGGCTTTCATGGCGCTGGGATTGGACTGAAAAGACGTCCCCGGCGCCACGCCAAAATATCCTGCTTCGGGATTTATCGCCCTGAACGTGCCGTCGTCGGTCGGCTTAATCCAGGCGATATCATCACCGACAGTGTGAACTTTCCATCCCTCGAATCCTTCCGGGGCGATCAACATGGCAAGATTGGTTTTACCACAGGCGCTGGGGAAAGCCGCGCCGACATAGGTTTTTTCACCTTCGGGACTTTCAAGGCCCAGGATCAGCATATGTTCGGCGAGCCACCCTTCATCGTGGGCCATGGCCGAAGCGATGCGCAGCGCGAAACACTTTTTACCCAATAGCGCGTTGCCACCATAGCCACTGCCAAAAGACCAAATTTCTCGGTTTTCGGGAAAGTGCACAATATATTTTTCCTCATTGCACGGCCATTCCACATCGGCCTCGCCTTCTTCCAGGGGCGCGCCGATAGAATGCATGCAAGGCACGAAGTCATCATCGCCAAGAGTGTCCAGGACCTTTTGTCCCATGCGAGTCATGATCTTCATATTGGCCGTCGCATAAGCCGAATCGGTGATTTGAATGCCGATGTGGGCGATGGGCGAGCCCAGCGGCCCCATGGAAAACGGAACTACATACAGGGTACGGCCCTTCATACACCCGTCAAAAAGGCCGTTCAGGGTGCTGCGCATTTGGGCAGGGTCCATCCAGTTGTTGGTCGGTCCTGCGTCTTCTTCATTTCTGGAGCAAATAAAGGTGCGGTCTTCGACCCGCGCCACGTCGCCGGGATGTGAACGGGCAAGATAACTGTTCGGGCGTTTCTCGGGGTTCAGGCGAATCATGGTTCCGCTATCGACCATCTCCTGACAAAGACGGTCATATTCTTCGTCGGATCCGTCACACCAATAGACGCTTTCGGGTTTACAAAGCGCCGTCATTTTTTCGACCCAGGCCAATAGTTTCGCGTTTTCGGTCCGACCTTCACTTGTTGTTGCCATCTATACTCCTAAGAAACTTCAGTCTTCCCTTAATTAGCAACTGCAACATACGAACAAAATTTCCTCCTGACAACAGGTCACGGTGGATAACATGGGTCATTTTGTGGCGGTGCTGAAAAAGTGTTGGAATTATTCAACCTTGCAGAAGAAATCGGTGTAGAATTGCGCACATGGAACAGCTATCTGGCGATGTGGCATTGCCCGTAGATGACCTTTTTTCCTATCTTCAGGGGAATTGGAATTTATCAAGAACAATCAATGACTTGCACCAGAATATGTCTGGCGTCATGAGCGGTCGCGTCGAACTGGTTAAAAGAACCGATATCGATGGCAATCCTTCCCTGGCTTATCGGGAAGAAGGCGAGTTGCGTTTTGGCGACTATCAGGAAACAGTGTTCCGGTTTTACGATTTCAGCTTTCCTTCAAAACGTAAAGCGGTGGTCCATTTCACCGATGGTCGCATTTTCCATGAACTGGACCTTTCGACCGGCTTTTGGGAGCCGGAACATTTGTGCGAGAAAGATATGTATCGAGGACGTTTTCGGATTGAATCACGCGATACCTGGCAATCGAACTGGTTTATCAGCGGGCCGACCAAGGAACTGGTGTTGGATAACTTCTATCAACGCCAATCCTGACGGAATTGCCTCTTTGCAAAACTGCCATATATAGGGTATTCAGGAGCTTCAGATTTTGCCGCGATCATCAGGAGACATAAAACATGCTGGAACAGGCGCAGTATTCAAAGACTAAAACAGCTACTTTGGTGGATAGAGTCTGGCCGTCCACAATTGAAATGAGCGCCATGGCGCGCGCCTTGCGGGGAACCATTCTGGCCATCGTCGGCTCGCTGTTGATCTGGCTGTCGGCCAAAATCCAGGTCCCGTTCTACCCAGTCCCGATGACGATGCAAACGCTCGTCGTTCTCGCCATCGGTATGGCTTATGGATGGCGTTTGGGAATGGCCACGATTCTGCTGTACCTCGCCGAGGGTGCGATGGGCTTGCCGGTTTTCGCCGGAACACCAGAAAAAGGAATCGGATTCGCCTATATGATGGGCGGTACCGGTGGTTATCTGATCGGTTACGTGTTAGCTGCCACCAGTGTTGGTTGGCTGGCTGAACGCGGCTGGGACAGGAGTGTTCTCTCCACGACGAGCGCCATGCTTGTAGGCAACGCTTTGATCTACCTTCCCGGGCTGTTGTGGCTGGGAACCTTGTTTGGCTGGGACAAACCGATCCTGGAATGGGGCCTGTATCCATTTGTTTTGGGCGATCTGACCAAGCTGGCTCTCGCCGCCGCCCTGATGCCGCTAACCTGGAAATTGCCTGGCCGTCCCAAGGGCTAGGTACTCTCGTGAAACCGCTGTCCATGTGGGCAGTGGTTGGCGGCTGTACGGCGCTCCTCTGTGGCGATGTATGCGGGCGTCAGTTCATTGCACCATCTCATTATTTGTAACTACTCAACCCACCCCCCGCGAATAAAAATTAAAAAAAGGGTGGGGATGAACCCGCCCTTTAACGTCTTCGCTGTTGGTGGGTTTTTTCGACCGTTTAAGCCACCCTTGCCCGTCCGCGAT
>MPLX02373717.1_pt1 | contig 10239 bp, 10 predicted proteins | sample 1617341 | NCBI WGS metagenome assembly MPLX02 (sample SAMN05944804, study PRJNA350692) | marine metagenome | biome: marine; feature: ODZ; material: water; isolation source: 120 m water sample filtered on 0.2 um supor filter | place: Pacific Ocean | collected 2012-04-08 | depth 120m m | reverse complement strand
AGTGCAAGCCGCATATATTCCTAAAAAAATATCAAACTATTCAATAGTAAAAAAATCTAATAAATGGAAGTCGCTTTTAAATAAAGTTAAGCTTAAAGCTAATAAAAAACATAGTTTTAATAATAGAACAATGAAAAAAAATAAAATTAATTTTATCAAAATTAATATTTATCCTGATGGTGGAATTTCAAGAATTAGAGCTTTGGGAAAAGTTACTAAATGAAAATTATTATAAAACCAAAAAAAATTACAAGTAAAAATTTTAAAAAATTTGGAGAAGTAATATCTGCAAAAAAAATAAAACCAATAAATATAAATAATGGTTATGCTAAAAGGTTTGATAATTTGTGTAAAATTAATACTTCCTTGAAAAAGGGAAATACAATCATGAGTATTTTTTCGTCAAGAAAAAGAAGATTTCCTATGAATATAAAAATGATGGAAAAACATCCTTTAGGTAGCCAGGCATTTATACCAATGAAAGAAACAAAATTTTTGGTATTTGTTGCTCCAAAAGGAAAAAAACCAAATGTTAAAAAAATAAAGTCTTTTATTATACCTAAACAAACTGGAATAAACTATAAACCTGGAATTTGGCATTTTCCTTTAATATCAACTAAAAATATGAATTTTTTAGTAATAGACAGAAAAGGAATAGGTAATAATTTGGCAATTCATAATTTTGAAAATGAAAAAATATCACTCAAATTCAAATAAGAAATATCCTAGAGACATGGTTGGCTATGGCTCAAAAAAAATTGAAGTTAAATGGCCTAATAATGCAAAAATCGCACTTCAAATTGTTCTAAACTATGAAGAGGGCGCTGAAAATTGTGTTTTGCACGGAGACAAAAGTTCGGAAATTTTTTTATCGGAAATTATAGGCGCACAACCTATTAAGGGACGCCATATAAATATGGAATCCATTTATGAATATGGTTCAAGAAGAGGTTTTTGGAGAATACATGAGCTATTTCAAGAAAAAAAAATCCCATTAACTATTTTTGGTGTTGGAATGGCTTTAGAAAAAAATCAAGATGTTTGTGATGCAATTAAAAAAGCTAACTATGAAGTTGCCTCTCATGGTTGGAGGTGGATTGATTATCAAAACATTCCTAAAGCTAAAGAAAAAAAACATATGAAACTTGCTATTCAATCTATAAAAAAAATATTCGGTCAAAGGCCTTTGGGTTGGTATACAGGCAGATGCAGTCCTAATACTCGTGATTTAGTCATGGAAGAAGGAGGTTTTCTTTATGATAGTGATTCTTACAGTGATGATCTTCCTTATTGGGAAACGCGACGCGGGAAAAAACAGTTAATTATTCCATATACTCTAGATAATAATGATATGAGGTTTGTAACTAATCAGGGTTTTAATAGTGGTGATCAATTTTATACATACCTTAAAGATAGTTTTGATACACTTTATGCTGAAGGAAATATATATCCAAAAATGATGTCTATTGGGTTACACTGTAGGTTAATTGGAAGACCTGGTAGAATACAATCACTAAGAAGATTTTTAGATTATATTTTAAAATATAATGATATTTGGATATGCAAACGAATAGATATTGCAAAACATTGGATAAAAAATTATCCATTAAAATAATTCAAACTTTTTAAAAAATAAATTGATTTAATTATGAAGATTTACGATTGTTTTATGTATTTTGATGAAGATACTATATTAAACCTACGCCTTAATTATTTAAATGAATTTGTTGATCAATTTATAATTGTGGAAAGCAAGTTTACACATAGAGGAGATCGAAGAGAATTATTATTTAATATTGATAAATATTCAAAATTTAAAGATAAAATTACATATTTAATTGTTGATCATGAGCCTTCGGGTTTACAAACTATAAATTCTGATGATGATGAAAGTACTCTGTCTGAAAAATATATTCTTAATGCAGCTAAAAGAGAAAATTATCAAAGAAATTATATTTTAAAAGGTATCGAAAAAGCCGATTTAAACGATTTAATATTAGTATCTGATTTGGACGAAATACCAAATTTGGAAAAGGTTAATTTTAATAATATTGAATCTAAATTAATCTTTTTTCAACAAAAAATGTTTTATTATAAATTTAATCTTCATTTACCATCTGTTATCTGGACTGGTTCAAAAGCTTGTAAAAAAAAAAATTTAATTTCTCCTCAATGGCTGAGAAATATAAAAGATAAACCCTATCCTCTCTGGAGAGTTGATATACTTTTCTCAAATAACAAATACCATGATATAAGTGTTATAAAAGAAGGTGGGTGGCATTTTTCGTATCTCAAAACACCTGAGGATATTGAAAAAAAATTAAAAGCATATTTGCATCATAGAGAATATGATGTAAATCCAGCAGGTATAGAAAAAATAAAAAAAATGATAAATGAAAAAAAAACAATCTATAATTTAAAAGTAGATATGCGTACAAATAAATTTGATGACGGAAACGAACTAAAGAAAATTGATCTTAATTTATTGCCCTCTTATATCTCTAAGAATAAGAATAAATTTTCTGACTGGATAGAGGATTAATGAAAGGGTATTGGATAGCTTTATATAAAAAAATTGGAGATATGGATAATCTTAAAAATTATGCAGCTAAGGTAACTCCAATAATTAAAAGTTATGGTGGAAAACCATTGGTTAGAGGTGGCAAATATCTAAATTTAGAAGGTGACGATTTTCCAAGAACAGTAATTTGGGAATTTTCAAGTTATGAGAAGGCAATTGAATGCCATAATTCCAAGGAATATCAAGATGGATGGGCAATAGCCAAAGAGACAACAGAAAGAAATTTTCAAATTACTGAAGGAACCTAATATTCAACATCAACGGGATCAATACTTCTCCACATATACCAAGTAAAAACACTTCTATAACCTGAGTGTATTTTAGAAATTTTATTTAAAAATTTCTTACTCGGTGGATAAGATGTTTTATAGTTTTTTGATATTGCTCTTATTAAACCTATATCTTTAGTTGGAAATATATCTGGTCTATTTAAATTAAACATTAAAAACATTTGAGCACTCCAAATACCCAGTCCTTTTAATTTGGTTATGTAATCAATTGCTAAATTATCATCCATTTTTTTTAAATCTCTAATATTAAAAGATTTGTTTTTAAAACTTTTAGCAATATTTTTTAAGTAAGTTATTTTTTGACGTGATAATCCTGCACTTTTTAAGTTAAGTGAAGTTAATTTTAACACTGTTTCAGGAACTATTTTTTTTTTACATTTTGTTTCAAATTTTGACCAAATAGAATCTGCTGCTTTTGTAGATATTTGTTGTCCTATTATTGTTCTACACAATGAAAAAAAAGGATCTTTTCTGCTAGTTAAATAACCTTTGTTAAATTTATTAATAATTTTTCTTAATATAGGATCTCTTCTTGATAAAATTTTTTTTGCCTTATACCAATAAAATGGTGGTTGTTTCATTGTTGTCTAGGCAAAGTAATAGGTTTTTTTAGTTGGTGTTCTCTAACAAATATTATTGCAGAAGAAACAACAATTAGGCCTGCTCCAGATAAAGTATAAATAGTTGGAGTTTCATTAAAAAGGTAAAATCCAAAAATAATTGCAAAAACAAGTGATAGATATTTTAAAGGTGTTGTAAGTGAAACTTCTGCTAGTTGGTAAGATTTTGTAAGTAGCAAATTAGCAATACTTCCCAAAAGTCCTATTAAAATTAACAAACCTAAATCATAACTTGTAGGAATAAGCCATCCTCCAAATGGTAAAGTAAAAAGACCAAAAATTGCCGAACAGACAGAAAAATAAAAGGCAATTAAATAAACAGGTTCACCACTAAGTGTTAATTTACGAATAAATATAGAAACACCTGCAAAACCTAAGGTAAATATTACTGGATAAATATAATAAAAATTTAAATCATCAAACCCTGGTTTTGAAATTACAAGAACTCCTATAAAACCAAGTCCTACTGCAACCCAACGTTTCGCTCTTATTTTTTCTCCTAAAAATAAGATTGAAAATATGACAACCCAAATTGGTCCTGAAAAAGCCATAGAAGTAACTTCTGCGAGCTCTAAATTTCGAAGTCCCACAAAAATGGCATACATTGCAATCGTCCCAATAAAAGATCGATAAAAATGTAGTCGTGTATGTTTTGTTTTATAGAAATTTTTAAGTCTTTTTTTTGGTATTAAAAAAAATATTGGAATAAGGCCAAATAAAGCTCTGGAAAACATAACCTGACCAACATCATATTCATTGGTTATTTTTATTAAAACATCCATAAGTGAAAAAAAAAGAACACTTAAGACCATACATATGCCACCTAGATGGTTTTGATTTTTGATCATTTTGGTATTTTCATTTATATTTATCATTAAATTAAAAAATATTATGCAAAAATTTATAGGGGGCATGGGCTGCTTTTGGGATGAGACAAAATACGAAGGGATCCCTGGTGTAGCTTCTACTGAATGTGGGTACTGTGGAGGAAAAAACCAAACAGTAAGTTATGAACAAGTTTGTGGTGGAAATACGGAACATGTCGAAGTTGTCAAGGTCGAATTTGACCCAAAAATAATTTCGTACGAAGAAGTAACTAAATTATTTTTTAAATTTCATGATCCAACCACACTTAACCGTCAAGGATCAAACGTAGGGTATCAATATCGCTCAGAAATATTTTACAATACAGATGAGGAAAAATTAATCGCTGAAAAAATTTTAAAAGAAGTAAACAAAAAATTAAATGGAAAAGTAGTTACAAAAATATCAGAAGAAAAAAATTATTGCAAAGCTGAAGAATATCATCAAAAATATTTTCAAAAAAAATCACTAAAATGACTTTGGTTTCAACTGAGTGGCTTAATAATAATTTAAACAAAGTTAAAATATTTGATGCAAGCTGGCATATGCCTAACTCAAAAAGAAATGCTAAGAAAGAATACTCAGATAAACATATTAGCGGAGCATTATTTTGGGATCTTGAAGAACACAGTGACAAGGACTCACCTTTACCACATATGCTTCCTAACTCAAATTATTGGACCAGAATGATGTGGTCTTTTGGAATTAAAAATACTGATCATATAGTTGTTTATGACTTTAGTGATGTTTACAGTGGTTGTAGATTATGGTTTTCTCTTAAATACTTTGGTCATCAAAAAGTTTCAATTTTAGATGGAGGTATGAAAAAGTGGTTAAAGGAAAATAAACTCACAACTAACAAAATAAACAAAGTTGAGCCAATAAATAGCTATAGAGTAAGTGAAAATGTTAATTGTATTAAAAAAAAAAAACAAATCAATGAAAATATTAAAAAAAATTCTTTTATTTTAGTTGATGCGAGAAGTCGTGAACGTTTTGAAGGAAGGGTGGAAGAACCTAGACCTGAATTACGAAAAGGATGCATACCAGGTTCAAAGAATATTCCTTTTCAATATTGTATTGATTCCGAAACAAACACTTTTAAAACAAAATCTGAATTAATTAAAATTTTTAGTGAAAATAATGTAGATTATTTTAAACGTAGCGTTTTTTCTTGTGGTTCTGGGGTAACTGCATGTGTTTTAGGACTAGCATATTCTCTTATAAATGATAGATATTTTCCTGCTATTTATGATGGATCTTGGTCTGAATATGGCAAATAAAAAACAATATAAATGAAAAAAACAACTAAAATTACTTCGTTAATTATAATTTTTTTCTTAATAATAACCGCAATAATAGTGGGTCGTCAGATAATGGCATCGCATTTTAAAAAAAAATTTAGTAAAAAACCCCCTCCTGGAATAATAGTTGCAGTAGTTAAAAATGAAAAATTTTCAAATAAAATTGAATCTTTTGGTACAGCTCTTTCAAAAAAAACTACTTCATTTAGAATAAAAAAAGAGGAATTATTAAAACCAATAAATTTTGATGAAGAAGTTAAAAAAGGAGATGTAATTGCCCATTTAAAAAGTGGAAATATTATTGCTCCCTTTTCTGGGACACTTGGAAAGAGAGGTATCTCTGAAGACACTTTAGGTTCAGAGAAATCAATAATTTTGACTTTAGATGATATTTCTATAATTTTTAGTGATTTAAAAATTCCTGAAAATTATACAAGTAATATAAAAAAAGGATTACCAGTTGAGGTGGAATTCTCTGGATATAAAGGTAAAATTTATGAAGGAGAAGTAGAAACGGTTGCCAATCGTATTGATGCTCAGACAAGAACTATGCTTGTAAGAGTTAAGATTATAAATAAAAATTCAGAGTTAATTCCTGGTGCTCTATTAGAGGTTAGAATCAAATATAATGAAAGAGAGACATTTAGTATTCCTGATACAAGTACATTGTTAGAAGGAAACAAAATTTATGTGTACAAAGTTTTAGAAGATAACACTATTAATAAATTAGAAGTTGAAACAGGTATTAGAAATGATGGGAATCTTGAACTTATTTCAGGTCTTTCTCAAGGTGATAAAATTGTAGCTGAAGGCTTATCTAAAGTGAGACCCGGAGGAAAAATAAAACCAATAATTAAAACTGATTGAAATTAATAAATCATTATGTTTATTACCGATCTTAGCATTAGAAGACCCGTTGTATCTTCAGTTTTTTCGTTGATATTAGTTGTATTTGGAATATTTGTTTTTTGGAAATTACCTGTACGAGAGTTACCTTCAGGACTTCAACCACCTGTAGTTCAAATTCAAGTAGATTATCAATCTGCATCTGCGCCAATAATTGACCAAGAAATAACGCAGATAATCGAAGATGTAATAGGAGGGGCAGAAGGAATTAAAAACATTGACTCTTCATCTGAAAATGGAAGAAGTACAATAAACATTGAATTTGATACTGGTATAGATTTAGATTCGGCGGCAAATGATATTCGCGAAAGAGTTTCTCGTATAGTTGATAATTTGCCCAATGAAGCTAAAGCACCACAAATTTTAAAACAAGCTGCTGGATTCACGACAACAATGTGGCTTTCTTTATCCTCTGCAACATGGAGTGATTTAGAGCTTGGAGATTACGCAAGAAGATATTTGGTTGATAATTTTTCTAATATCAAGGATGTTGGAAGAATATTGGTCGGAGGACTTAGAGAACTAAGTATTAGGGTTTGGATTGACCCAATAAAATTAGCTGCTAATGATCTTACTATTCAAGAAGTAGAACAGGCATTAAGAAAAGAAAATGTAAGTTTGCCTGCTGGTACTTTGGAGGCAAAAAATATAGATTTGACTATTAATTTAGACAAGTCATATAAAGATATTGATTCATTAAAAAAATTACCAATTAAAAAAGTAAAAAGTAGTGTAATTCGATTAGAAAATGTTGCGAAATTAGAATTTGGTCCAGTCTCTCAAAAGACTTTATTTAAAGCTCAAAGCATTGATGGTTTAAATCTAAAAACAGTTGGAATTGGAATTTATGCCCGAAGTGGAGCATCTACAGTTGAATTATCAGAACTTGTAAAGAAAAGAGTTAAGGAAGTTCAAAAAACACTTCCTGACGGACTTAAGCTAGATGTTTCATTTAATAGGGCAACTTATATTAATGCTGCAATCTTTGAAGTTTATAAAACATTAATTATTGCCTTTGTTTTAGTAGTTTTAATAATTTATTTGTTTCTTGGAAATTTAAAAGCAGTTATTGTACCTGCCGTTGCACTCCCAGTAAGTCTTATTGCTTCTTTTTTGGGAATTTATTTATTTGGTTTATCAATAAATATTTTTGTTTTGTTAAGTTTTATTTTAGCAATTGGAATAATTACTGATGACTCTGTAATTATGACAGATGCTATTTATCGACGAATAGAGAATGGAGAGACTCCATTAGTTGCTGCTTCAAAAGGATCAAAACAAATTACATTTGCTATCATTGCAACAACACTTGTTTTGTTAGCTGTTTTTATACCATTAATTTTTATTAAGGGAATTTCTGGAACTTTATTTAGAGAAACCGCTATAGCACTTTCTTTTGCAATAGTTGTTTCATCTTTTGTTGCACTAACTCTTTCACCAATGCTTGGTTCAAAATTTTTAAATAAAAAAATGAAAAAAAATATAATAGTTTTAAAATTTGAAAAAATTTTTAATTCATTTTCAAATTTTTATTCCGAAACATTGAACTATTGGATTAATAAAAAAAAAACAATTATTACATTTATTATTTTAATAATAATAAGCTCTGCACTACTATATAATTTTAGTCCAAAAGAACTTTTGCCGCTTGAAGACCGCGGAGTTTACTTGGTAATTGGAAAAACTGATGAAGGGAGTTCTTTTGAATATACAAAAAAAAGAGCTGAAGATGTCGAAAAAAGATTAATTCCTTTTCTCAAAAATAAAGATGAATCTTACCAGAGAATTATTATGCGTGTACCTGGTTTTGGAAGAGCAAGTAAATCTTATAATAGTTTTATAATTATTGCATTACTTGATGAGTGGAAAGATCGAAAAAAAAGTGCACAAACTATAATGAGAAATGCTATTGGAAAAATTGTAACTGTACCACAAACTCTTGCTTTTCCAATTTCACCTCAATCAATAAGAGTTTCAAATTATCAAAAACCAGTACAGATGATTGTGCTTGGCAAGAGTTACGAAGAATTAGAAAAAATTCAAAATAATTTGATTAAAGAATTAAGAAAAAATAAAAATTTAGCGGCAATTGAATCTGATTATTCAAGAAATAAACCAGAAATGGAACTTATTATTAATAGGAAAAAGGCAAGTGATTTAGGTATTTCAATCCAATCTATTGGTAAAACAATAGAGACTCTATATGGTGGAAAAACTGTAACTAAATATAATAAATTAGGTAAAGAATATCCTATTATTCTTCAACAAGACATTAGCAATCGAAAAAATAGTGAAAGTTTAAGCAAAATATTTGTAAGATCTGAAACGACTGGAAAATTAATATCTTTATCCAGTCTAGTGGAATTTAATGAGAAAGGTTCTGCAAAAATTTTATCTAGATATAATAGACAAAGAGCCATAACTATATCGGCAAGACTTGTTGGTGATTATACACTTGCTGAAGCTCTTATTTTCTTCGAAAAAACTGCTCAAGAAAATATCCCTCAAACACAATTAGAATGGAAAGGAAAATCTGAAGAATTGAAAGAAGTATCAAATGAACTATTTATTATTTTTGCACTAGCAATTTTAACTGCTTATTTAGTAATGGCAGCTACATTTAATTCTTTTATTCATCCATTAATAATTATGCTTACAGTTCCTCTTTCTGTGTTTGGAGGTTTAATCTTTATCTTATTATTTAATAGTTCAATAAACATTTTTTCGCAAATTGCCCTGGTAATATTAATTGGCATATCAACAAAAAATTCTATTTTAATTGTAGATTGGACTAATCAGTTAAGAACCCAAGGTAAAAAAATAGAAGACGCTGTCAAAGAAGCATGTAGTTTGAGATTTCGTGCAATAATAATGACATCTTTAAGCACAATGATTGCAATGGTTCCTCTAGTAATTGGAAACATTGGTCCTGGAGCTGGTGAAGCCTCACGACTGGCTGTTGGAGCAACTATTTTAGGTGGAATGATTATTTCTACATTCTTTACTCTGTATGTCACACCAACTATGTATGTCACGCTAGCAAAAAATACAAAAAGAATAGATGCAATTGATATAGAGCTTAAAAATCAATTATCTAATAGATAATATATTTTTTTCTATTTAATTGAGTCTGACATTGTTTTATTTGATTTTGATACCGATCAGCCTGATCTTTAACTCTCTTAGCCAAGATAATTACTTTCTTATTATTTTTATAATTTTTATAATTACCCCAGCCTTCGTGATAAGCAATATATTGCCTATAAGCATCTGTTTTAGGAATTTTCAAAATTTTTTCTGTTTTATTAATATACCAACCTATGAAATCTACGCTATTTTTAAATCTCGTTCTTATAGCCAATTTATTTCCTGTTTCCTTTTTATATTGTTTCCATGTTCCTTTTACAGCTTGAGAATATCCAAGAGAACTTGATGGTCTTTTATAAGGAATAATTTTAAATAATTTCAATCTTTTTGGTTTCGCTATCCAATTAAAATTGGATTCCTTTTTAATAATTGCTAACTGGATATGAATTGGCGCCCCCCACTTTTTCTCAACCTTATAGGCATGTTTATACCATAAATATCTTTCAGAAAAAATTGAACAAACATCAGCTGTATTTTTTGGTATTGAGGAACAAGCAAAAATAAAAAAAAATAAAAAAATATAGAGT
>MPLX02405847.1_pt1 | contig 10241 bp, 10 predicted proteins | sample 1617341 | NCBI WGS metagenome assembly MPLX02 (sample SAMN05944804, study PRJNA350692) | marine metagenome | biome: marine; feature: ODZ; material: water; isolation source: 120 m water sample filtered on 0.2 um supor filter | place: Pacific Ocean | collected 2012-04-08 | depth 120m m | reverse complement strand
GACTCTCTATCTACTACTGGAATATGTGAACCTGGTGAATACATACCCTGTTTATCTGGTGTTGTATCTGTAATACATTCAATCAAAGACTCATCTATTCCACAATAATTAAATACCGTAGTAGATTTTGACGTTGCTCCAATACTTAAAACTTTTTTATTAGATTCTTTCAACTCTGAAAGTAATTTACATAAATCTTCTTTAGATTTTTCAACTCTTTCTGCAAATATTTCATAAGTTTGAAATTTATCTATACCAAATTCTTTCTCTTTTTGTAAATTGTTTCTCACGAACTCGTCGGGTATTAAATCTGTTAGTATATTTGCGTGTCTTACATAAATTCTATTAGAACCGCCGTGAACTGATAAGTTATCCACTCTAAATAATATTAAACCATTTTTTCTTAAAATATTATCTAAAGCAGTGACTGAAAATATATGTGCGTGTTCATCATAGATTTGGTCATAAGAACCTCGTTCTAACATTCTTAATAATGATGGATCCTCAAATACAAATATACCTTTCTTAGATAATATATTCTTAATTGCACTAAAACACTCATCTAAATCTTGTATATGACAAATACAATTAGCAGCATAAATCAAATCAAAATCAACATGACCATCATTCTTTATCTTCTCTGATAATTCAGTAGTCCAAAATTCAGCATAAGTTTGATACCCCATATCTTCAGTTACCTTGGCGAAATTACCACAAGGTTCAACTCCAATGGTATAATCATTAGCCCAATTTTTTAAAAAGACACCATCATTACTACCAATCTCCATAACTGTTAATGGATTAAACTCTTTCATTAACATTTCAGCAGTTTCCTTAAAGTGTTTTATCATAGGAACAGATAAAGATGTATGATAAACATAATCATCATTGAACATAAGTTCAGGTTTCACAAAATCTTTTAATGAAACTAACTTTGTATCGTCATCAAATACAACCTTCAAATTATAAAAAAATTCATCTTTAAATTCATCTTCTCTTAAAAACTTATTTGCTATGGGTTGTCTACCCAAATCTAAAAACTCTTTTTTCATTTATATTTTCCCTGTAAAATATTCCAACCGTGATACACTTCCTGTAAACTTTTTAGTTCTTCTACTTCAGGGCATATTCTTTTAATATCTTGATATGCAACTCCGTGTCCTTTAGCTGGATTTCCACCCCAAGGTTTATGTAATCCAAATGGTGCCTTCATCTCAAGTGGGGATATATAACCATTATCAATAGAAAAAGTTATTACATCACGAGTAAGTGGTTTCTCTGTATATTCAGAAAAGAAATAATCCTCAGACCATGTTTTTCCTGATGCCAAATATCCATCAAAATATTTTTTAATCACATCAATCATTACATCTTTATTTCTTAATGATAGCCCACCATTCATGCATAGTACCATTGGTCCATTATAAGGAGGTGAATATGCACCTCCAGGTTGTAACGTTGGATATGGTTCATCTAATGGATATAATTGTGTACCCCAATATCCACCAATATAATCATATTTTTCAAATTGACTTATTTTATATTCTGAATTAGGACATAACATAGTATCACATTCAAATTTTAATAATAAATCCCCATCAATATTATCCCAGAACCCCTCCGTTCTTAATAAATCACTTTCGTCTTTGTGTGTCATATTTTCAACACCCAAATTATATAATAAAAATCTATTTTTAGAATCTGCCTCCGATAATATCTCACTTTCATCAACTATATTCTTGATATAATCAATATTATGAGTACCATGATTTACTTGAACATACCATTCTTCTGGTAAAACACTTAAAAAATTTTCTAATACAAATTTTAAAGCTCTATGTTTTCTTGGTTCAGATATAAATGCATTTTTCTTCATTATAACATTCTCTCATATACAACATTTCTATTCAAGTATTTCTTAAATTCATATCCAGACGGCACCGAATCCAAATATATATTTGGATTACCAGAACGCCAATTATCTTCTAAACTCAAATATGGACTATTTTTTTCAAGTAAGTTAGCTCCACCCCGAAGTGCTGGAGCTTCCATAAATTGAACATCCAACTGAATCATTTTAATTTGATGTTCGATTTGTCCAGATTTCACCAAATTATCTATTGTCGTAAATTTCAAAGATTTTTCAGAATCGATTCCAGAAGACCAACAAGTACCGCCAGAATTAGTATCCCATGAACCTGGAGGAACTTCCTTAGTTTTATCAGGACCATAAATTGTTTCTATATCTGATAATCCAACATTTATAATTCGAATATTAACAATATCATTTTGTTCCAGAACCATTTTCATAAATTCACACTTATAGGCAAATGGTTCAATCGCATATATAATTATATCTTCTCTCCCCAATTTAGCCAACGCGTGAGCTATGGGGAAAGACCCATCTCCAGTATGGGCTCCAGAATCAATTATCCCTGAATTTAATGGTAAATCCACCGCCCTCTTTATAATATCATCCTTAATTTCATAATCATGGTCAAAATTCGCAGTATTATGTTGTATGAATTCGTGGTCTAAGCTCAACCATTTTATCATATTCCCCAATTCAAGATAAGGGTTTTCTGTATCTACGAAATCGGTGGATTTTATATCAATGCCATCTATTTTCATTCTATTCTCCTATGTTTATATTTGGTATAATGTTTTTCCATTTATATTCTTTCCTCTAAATAATGGTCTTGAACATCAACATGTCCAACATGTAAAATTATTTCATACCACAACCCAAATGTAATTTTATCATTCGTTCAAAAACCTCTCTGTTTCTACAAAATCTCTAATATGGTCATCTAAATTTATAATAGGATTCCAGTCAAGTAATTCATGTGCCCTTTTATCTTCACACAATGTTCTATCATATTCCCCCTTCCTTGCTGGAATATACTCTCTTGGATAGTTCTCACCAAACATATCAGCCACTTCATTCATAGAATGATTTACCCCACGACCTAATTCAAATTCTTCACCAGCATATCTCATATCTACTTCACCGTGCATGGCCCTACTAACTCTTACTAATCCATCAACTATATCATCCACGTGGGTAAAATCTCGTCTTTGTTCTCCATTTCCTGTAATTGTCAATGGTATACCATCTTTGTATTGATTCATAAAAACTCCTACAACTGTACAATAAGGTCCATCTTCTAATTGATGAGGTCCATATACATTATAAAATCTACATATTGAAGTCGATACATCATAAACACTACTATACAATCTACACAATTCTTCACCACTAAACTTAGACCATGCATATGGACTACCATATAAACCATGATGTTTAGAACTTGAACCAGCATATACAACAGGAATATTATTCAATCTGGCCTGTTCAAGTACGTTTAATGTTGATACAAAATTATTTTTTATATGTGTTAATGGTTTTTTTATTGATGGTTGAATTCTAGCTAGTGCTCCTATATGATATATAATATCATATTCATCTACTTCTAAAACAGGACAATATCTATCTGATAAATCATAATCCCAATACCTACACCCTTCTTGATGATTTTCTTTTTTACCTGTAGAATAATTATCTATTGATACTACATCGTGTCCATCTTTTAATAATCTCTTTATTAGGTTAGTACCAATAAACCCAGCACCACCTGTAACTAATGTTCTCATTTTATTTTCTCCTATAAATAATGGTCTTGAACTGCTAAATGACCTACATGCAAAATTATTTCATTACCACATCCAACATGACCTTGGCCAACTCCCCATTGAATTGGCATTGAATATGGATATATGCCAGTTTCCCATGCGGCCCTACTCATATGTAATGGGGCCCGAACATAGGGATGTTTATCTGACATCTGATTTAATACTTCTTCTAAATATTTTCTAGCTCTATTATTTTTTGTATTAAAACTTGTCCACCACAAATCATATGTTAATAAATTACCATTACTCTCATCTTCACCTATATAGTAATCACCATTATTACCTCGTGTATGAATAGAATCAACTTTAACTAATTGTCTTTCATTTGTTGGAACACAAACTCCAAATTTCTCTGTTATAGGAATTAATGTTCTGACTTCATCCGAAACAAACATTATATCCGAATCTATTGAAATGGCCATATCTGCTTTTGAACTAAGCAAACCACATATTTGATAATAATCACAACAAAATCCCCCCCATTTGTGGTGTGATTTATCAAAAAGATTACCATCAACTACATTCAATTCTACATCTGGATAAACTTCACCTATTTCTTTTCTATCGGTATACAAAGTTATTTTAGCTTCAGGAAAATATTGTTTAACCGAAGAATATGTTGGATCCAATCTAAACTTTTTATCAAAAGTTGGCTGATTTGAATTTGATCTACTTCCAAATTCTGCAAAAATTATTTCTAAATTCATATTATTTTATATCCTCTAATAATTCAGTTATAGCAAGATGTACTTCATCCGCCTTTATTAGTGTCATACACTTTTTATCATAAGGACATTCAAAATCCTCTCTAGCCTGCTTTCCATGACACATTAAACATTCCAGTTCTTCTCTTACAAAGGCCTTTCCAAAACCAAACATATCACTTTCCTTTGAGGGTCCTGGACCAAAAAAAGTAATAATTCTCCGTTTAAGTGCTATTGCTATTTGTAACGCTACTGAATCAGCAGTAACTATAACATCACATAAATTTATTAAAAATATAAATTCCTTTAATGAATATTTATTAGTTGTATCAATAAAATTTCCAGAAACATTACATTCTTTAAAAAGTTTTGAATTTCTATCTATTTCATTACCAGCCCCAGTTAATATAATCATATTTCTTTTATCCTTGGACAAAAGATGAATTAATTTTTTAAATCCATCATATGTCCATTTTTTTTCAGGTAGAGTTGGACCACAACCAGTATTTAATAATATTATATTAAAATCTAACTGAATTTTATATTTTTTAAAAAATGTATTTTTAAAATTTTTGGATAAATTATCATCTAAATATAATTCAGGAACTTCATTATCATATTTTAATTCTGCCATATCAAAAATCATTTTCTGGTAGCTTTTTATATTCTTTTGTTTTTGTCCCCAATTATCCAAACATATATTATAATGATATTCAGAACCACTATTTAATGGTATCACATGCCCATCTTCGTGTAAACCATAACCCAATTTATTATCGGAATTACATAATTTAATTATTGACGTTGCCTTTGCATCCTTATCCAAATTTATAATAATATCAAATGTCCGACCCTGTAATATTCTAATATTTTCTTCATTATATAAAACAATACTATCTATAAATAAATTATTTTCAATAAAAGTTTTTGACTCTTTTGCAACTAACCATGTTAATTGAGAATCTGGATATTTCTTTTTTAACCCTTCAGCTATACAAGTACTTCTTACAACATCTCCAGCAGAATCCAATTTTATTAATAAAATCTTTTCATTGAATGGAAAATGATGAGAACACGTAGAACATTCCCATGATCTATCAATCCAATAATAATTACATGGTCTATCACCTTTAAAATATCTGCAAGTTTTCATTCCCATACCTGAATATCCTGTTGGTTTTATCTTATGACCCATTACATTGTTGTTACTCCATGTTTTTGTACAACTTTCGATGCACATTTCTGAGCAAATCTGATAGCCTCTTCAACATTTTTGTCTTTTAAATATTCAAAAACAAACCCAGCCAAAAAAGTATCTCCTGCACCAGATACATCTCCTACCGAAACTTTTTGAGTTGTAAATAACTTTCCCATATATTCACAGCCCTCCCGACCTTTAGTAATAATCAATTTTTCTATCAATAATTTACCACATTCAGGCCAAAATTCTAAATTAATTTTATGTTCAAATTCATTTATTTTTATAAAAGTTGCATTTTTTACCCACTCTCCTAAATATTTTTTTATATCCGCAAAAACATTTTTATAATTAGAACAAATATATTTTATATCTTCTACTGTCAAAAACCCCTTACTATAATCAGATATGATTATAGCATCATATCCATATAATTGAATTAATTCATTGTGATTGATTCTATCACAATAATCATGTTCATCAACTCTCAATACTAATTGATTAGATTTATTATCTACATATCTTATTTTTTTAATATCATTTGGATTTGTTATTATATCTACTCTAACTCCGAGAGATTTTAAATTAGCAACTACATTTTTAGCCATTCCATCGTTTTTTATCTGATGTGTTGGTTTAAAAACGGGAACTGGAGCTTCAGGACACACCCTTTCAATATCACCATAAATAAAAACATCTGTACAACTATCTCCTATAACCAATATCTTCATTTATATTTACTCCTTCTTATTTCAATATTATTAATTCTTAAAGAATTATCTTCAACAACAGAATTATATATAACCTTCGCAGCATCTTTAGGATCTATAAATAAATCATAATCAATTCTATTTTCTAACATACTTGTTTTCATGGCTCCAATGTAAACATCAATTATATTAATCTTTGATTTATTTTTAATAACATCCAATTTTAATGATTCTGTAAACCCTCTCATACCAAATTTAGTTGCACTATATACAATTTCATTTCCAAAGTTAGCTTTCTTTCCAGCAAAAGAATTTATATTTACAATAGTTCCAAAATTTAAATTAAGATATATAGAATAGATTCTCTTTTGTAACAAAATTGGTTTTAAAAAATTAACCAAAACCATTTCTTCTATATCTTTGTCATCAGTATCAATAAAATCTTCCAAAGAATACATTCCAACACTATTTATAAAACAATTTATATTATTATCAGATATATATTTTTCCAATCTATCAATAAAATTATTGTCCTTTATATCTCCATCAATTATCTGACATTTATCAATTAATTTAATTTTGATATGATTTAATAAATTTTGATTTCTACCATGAATAAAAACTTGATGATCATTTTTAGCAAACATATAAGATAGTTCCTTACCCAATCCACCTGAACCACCCATTATTAATACATTCATTTATTTATCCTATACACTAGTAGTATCTGCATCATAACAACTTTTTCTTTCTACAACCATTACAGGCCCCTTGGTCATTTGTGCTTTTTTATAATCACGAATTACCTCTTCTGGTGTATTTGGTTCTAAAATCGGAAAATCTACCAATTCTTTAAATATATTTGTTAAATCTTGTGAATGTGTTGGACCAGAATAAAATGGTCCACCATCAGCAACAACAGTTCTCAATATAACATTTGGTTTAAACTCACCATGTGATATTCTTTCAAGTTGATTAATATGATTACCTATAGCATCTGCTGCTACTAACATAAAATCATGTCTCTCATAATAAACAACAGCTTTAAATCCTTCAAGTGATATACCAAGTGCCATACTACCCATCAAATTTTCTGTAACAGGAGTTTCTATCTTTTTATTATCATCAACTCCACTTAACGTTCCCATAGCATTACCAAACTTACCACCAAGATTATAACCAATAAAAATAGTATTATCTTTTCCAAGATCTGTCATCGCCTGTGTAATGGCATCTTTATAAGACATTCTAACAGAAACATCATATAGTGGTAATTCATCTATTAAAATTGAATTTGACAAATGCGGAAAATATTCTTCATCTGTCTTTTTAATTTTATTAGTTATTGATAAATCACAAAAATCTTTTGTACGAGCATGTGGATATGGTAAAGTGTAATGATATCTCCTAACACAATTTGGCCATTGTAATTTATCTGCTTTACCCCACCGTTCTTTTTTATTTGCTATAATAGACATATCATTATCTTCTACTATAAATGTACAAGGTAAATCCCAACCATCTACATACCTAACTGATTCAGCAAAATGACCTGTATCTTCTGCACCATCTCCTACAAAACACCAAACTTTTCTATTAGAATTTTTTCTTTTTAAAGCTGTAGCCAACCCTACAGCAATACCCGGATTGCCACCTACAATAGCAGAAGAAAAAAAGTTTCTTTTATTATCATAAATAAACATACTTCTACCATTAAGAACTCTATCTTCAACAACCTCTGGTGGTATACCATGTAAATATGCTTGATAATGATTTCTATGAGTTGCTAAAACCCAATCACCATCTTCAATTTCATTAAATATTTTAATTAATTCTTCTTCATTACCACCACATAAATGAAATAAAAATGGTAACTCATTATTATTATACCTATCAATTATTCTTTGTTCAAAGGAAATAAGTTCTTCTTTAGTATATCTTGCCATAATTACTCCATATCTATTACACAACGACCAGAAAAACTAGAATCTTTTCTAATTATATCTAATGTCTTATTAATATCCAACAATTTAACTCGTTTAGTTATTAACTTATCAAGTTTTAATATTCCATTTTTATACAACCTTAAATATCGATTAATATCTACATCTGGATCTGTAAGTCCCCCATTACTATCCAGTAAAACTTTTTCGTTAAAATGTTGCAAAAAAGAATGTAATGTTAAATGTTCACCTACTTTTGGTTGTCCTACCATAATTGTCTTTCCACCACTTTTAGTTAAATTATATGACTTTTCAATTAATTCTGGTTTTCCTGTTGTATCTATAAATATATCAATTCCAGACGAACCAGCTATTTTTTTTATTTCTTCTGAAACATCTTTTTTTAAAGAATTTATAATATGTGTTGCCCCAATTTCTTTTGCTAAATCTAATTTATTATCATATAAATCAATTCCTATTATTGGATATCCAGAAACTAGAGATGCTCCCTGAATAATACTCAACCCAACACCACCAGTTCCAAACACAGCTATTGATTGTCCTATTTTAAGTTTTGCTTCATTATTAATTATTCCAAGACCAGTTGTTACACTACAACCCATTAACGATGCTATATCCAAAGGAACATCATCATCTATTTTAGTTAATCTATTCTCAGATACTATAGAATAATCATTAAATGTAGTAACTAATCCACCCCCAACTATAGTTCCATCATTCATTTTATATTTTGGAAAATCAGATTCAATACCGCTACCCTTTCTCCAATGCATTACTACTTTATCACCTTTTTTTACTGTTCTAACCCCGTTTCCTATTTCTATCACTTTTGCACCACCTTCATGTCCTAACAGACAAGGTAAAAATTCCTCTTTTATTTTTACACCTTGAATATGACCAAATTGTGCTCCACAGATAGTACTATTAATAACTTTTACTAATACTTGTCCACATTTTAACTTTGGAATTTGTAATTCTTCAATTATAAGTGGTTTATTAAATTGTGTTAATATTGCTGCTCTCATTTATTCTCCATCTAAATATTTTTTATATGCTTTAATTCCAGTCTCTATATTATACTTTGGTGTCCAACCGGGCATCCATTTTTTACTATCTGATTCTGTATAATATTGATATCCCTCTGGTATATCTATTTCATTTCTATACGTATATGAAATTTCTAAATTATCCAACACATCTTCAAATATTCTAGCTTCTCCACTTCCAACTTCATATACACCTTTTGGTACTTTATTAAATAATGGATAAAGTGTTGCATCTACCACATCATCTATATAAACAAAATCTCTTTTTGGTTCATTAGGAAACAACTTAAAAATACCTTTATCCCAGGCTTGATAAGCTACAGATGCCATATTTCCCTTATGTTCTTCTCCAGGTCCATATACATTAAAATATCTCAATGCAATAAAATTAGTAACTTTACTCATACCATATTGTTCTGTAATATACTTCGACCAACCATAAAAATTAGATGGCAATCCTTTATCACCAGTATTGGCAGCTGATGATGAATATATAACTTGTTTATTATGTTCTTCTGATAAATCAAATAATACTCTACTAAATTCATAATTATATTTTAACATCTCATTATTATCTCGTAACATTGTATCTGATATTGCACCAACATGAATAATAATATCACTTTGTCGTATTGTACTATTCAAACTCTCTTTCCAAAATTTTTTATTCATATAATCTTTTTGTATACAAGACATAATTAAAGTTGAATTATACTTAACTGATATTCGTTGATAGATATTATTACCAATAAATCCATTAAACCCTGTTAATAATATTCTTTTCATGACTGATATAATTCCTTGTATGTTCTTTCCATCCAATAATTTACATGCCGTTCCATCGGATTTCGTGGAATAGCATTATAATGATAAATCCAACCAGCATCTAAAAAATGTAATTCATCTGTCCACCACTCCTGACCACT
>MPLX02139838.1_pt1 | contig 10262 bp, 11 predicted proteins | sample 1617341 | NCBI WGS metagenome assembly MPLX02 (sample SAMN05944804, study PRJNA350692) | marine metagenome | biome: marine; feature: ODZ; material: water; isolation source: 120 m water sample filtered on 0.2 um supor filter | place: Pacific Ocean | collected 2012-04-08 | depth 120m m | reverse complement strand
GCTCCCTCTATATACATTGCAAAGCCAATAAATCCTCCTGCAATTCCAGCATTTTCTTTTTTATAACACATTGCTAAAGTCATTAAATTTGGGAACAATAGCCCTGTTACAAAAAGTATTAACATAAAAGGAATCACTGAATAGAGAATATTAGAATTATGTATTGAATAAATCATAACTAAAGAAGCTAGAAAAAATACAGTAATAGTTATGCTAATTAGTTTTTTAATTTCAATAAACTTTAAAAGATAATAGTTTAAAATATTTCCTAATAAAAACATGATACTTAATGCCATTAAAACAGTACCTGAGTATATAGGTGTTAGATTAAATATCTTATCATTAATAAATGGCATTTCTGTGACTTGTATTGAGATTGATGCGCATCCTAGCAAGCATAATAAAACTAAAACCATGAAATATTTATCAAGAATAAAACTTTTATAGTCTTTTATTGATCGTTTGTTATTTGTTTTTTGTCGAATATTACCATAGAAAAATAATGTTATAATTCCTATTGCAAAGCTCAATAGTGCCATAAATTTATAATTTGCTTGCCAATTAAATTTTGTAAATAGTCGCTGTCGCGAAATAGATAATAGAATTTCTGCATCAGGGGTCAAGTTCCTTAGCTGAAAGCCTCGTAGTATCTTGTAGCGGTTTCCCAGGATTTAAAATATTTATTCATTATAAAACTTTTTTTTGTAAATCTACAGAAATTTATTTACTTTCATTAAAGCAATACAATAATTATAATAAACTGAATACCTCATTACTTAACATACAACGCAGAAATATAAAAAAATGACTGAAGAAGCTAGAATTTACATATCTGACATAAAACGTAAAATTGATAATAATTCAGAAACACACCTGGTTAAAGAAATTATTATAATTGAAGCAGACAATGACATCACCAATAATGCTACTATTAATATAGATGATGGTATAACATATATTTAAAATACACCTTCCCTTGTCTTAAATTTAAAATACTATCTTCCAGTGCCAAAAGTATGCTTTTATGCACTGATACTTATTGTATTAATATTCTTGAAAAACTTTTGCTAAAATCAAAGAGCAAATAAATAACATACTCGTTAAGTTAATGCACTCGCATTTTTCCTTCATCTAAATCATGCGCAAGCATAGTTTTTATAACAGCCTGTCTACTTATATTAAGCCTTGAAGCTTTTTTATCTAACGCACGCACCATCCATTTAGGCATATCCACATTTACCTTCTGAATTTCTCTATTCAGCCTTTTCCCTTTAGAAAAGTCAATATACTCGGAAACATCTTCTCCATTATCAAACTTTTTCTCAAAGTCTTTTGCTTTAATAGTTTTCATATGCCTTTACCTCCTTAGATCTTGAGCGTCTAACAGATATAATTCTAGTTTTTTTGTCTCTATAAGTTATAATTGCTGTCCAGCACTTACCCTTTATTTTTCCTATAACTGCATATCTTTCTTCGTCTTCATAATTAACAGAAAACTCAATAGCTTCTTCATCATTCCAAAGTATTTGAGCTTCCTCAAAGTCAATACCATGTTTCTTTTTATTACTAAGACTTTTATTTATATCATATTCAATATCCATACTAATATTATACTACTGTTATACTATTAATTCAATCTTAATAAAAAACTCTGCTTTCTCCACACGGCCCATTAATTTAATAAAAAATCACTTCAGCAGCTATATAAAATAATTGGCCGTTATTATTACACTATATTCGATAAGAAAAAGTATGTTTTATATGCAATTTTGTACTGAGTACAAAATTGGCCTCCTCCAAAAAGAAGTTTTTTACTCTACTAAGAACTGTACGTGCCATCTTTTCTAGTATACAACTCAAGCCTTTAATACAACTAATAGCTTTTAAATATTGACTGTATCAAAAAGTTGATGGATTTAGTCCTTATATTTTTCCATTATAGCTTCAACTTTTTTTTCTATTCTAATAAATGTATCTACTATATCAGGGGCAAATGATATGCCTTTTTCTAGCTTTATTAGCTCTAAAGCCTTTTTATGAGAAATACGTTTTTTATAAACACGTTTATCGGTGATAGCATCATACACATCGACAATTGACATAAGTCGAGCTGAAACAGGTATAGAGTTCCCTTTTAGTCCTATTGTATACCCACTTCCATCCCATTTTTCATGGTGATATCTCGCCATTTCAAATGCTAATTTCAAGAAATCATTACCTATAAGTTTTTGTTCTATACTCGATATAACTTCTCCACCAACATCAACATGTCTTTTGATAATTTCTATTTCTTTCTTATTTAGCTTTTTATTTTTTAGAAGTATATAATCAGGGATTGCAATTTTTCCTATATCATGTAGAGGAGCAGCGTTGTATAAATTTTGAATATACTCTAAAGTTAATAATTCTTTAAACTTGGGATGAAATCTTAAACTTAGAGCGAGTTCTTTTATGTACTCTTTGGTTCTGATAATATGCCTACCTGTTGAAAAGTCTCTATATTCTATAAGAGAGGTAATGAAATCAAAAGTAATATTTTGAATATTTTCAACTTCACTAGTCCTTTCTTTTACACGTTGCTCTAGATTATTTTTGTAATCTAAAAGTTCTTTTTCTGCTAATAAGCATTTATCTGAATGAGTTTTTAAGGGAAGATAAAAAATATAATAAAAAATTGGAACTAGTACTAAAGTTAAAAGCAGAGAGTCTAAAATTATAATGTTATAAGTTCTTACTCCAAGTACCATCATTACCAAAAATTCAGTAATAAATATACTTGTCAAAATACTAAATAGTAATAGCAACGGAGTCTTATTCATCAATAATAACCTTGATAATTTTAAATAATTATAGCTTATTAATAGCAAAAGGTTAACTTTGCCAAGTTAACCGCAGCATAATTGAATATATGTAAAATTGAAATGTAAGCGTTATATTGAGTCTGAACTGGTAAAATAAGCCAGTTATTTATAATAAAAAGAGGCGACTAATGGAACAAAGTTAAGTTCCTTAAGTACTAATTAATATTTCGGGAATCTAAAAAACATGATAATTTATAAATCCTACTTATAGGCTAATATATATAAGGATAGTTAAGTTAATAGTCGGACTGGTGTTAAGGTAACTTTACCAACAATATTTGATTTACATATATTTAAATTATTCTTATCTCCACCCACTATTATTTTTATAGCAAATGACCTTTTTTCCCTTCGAGGTATCTTTGTAATTATATGCGGTATATGATGGTGGTAAATGCTTTTTCATAAATATAGGGAAGTTATCATACAGATAAGTTTTAATATCACTCTGAATTTCTTTTTGGGGAATTTTGTAGACGTCATTTGCAATCTTTGCTATCGCCTCAAGAGGAACTTTTACAGAGTTATCAAAAATAATACTAACACGGCTTCCCTGAGGTAAGTCCTCACTCCCTTCTGTTGTAAATAGATCTTTTGGATTTAATAAATCAATATTTAAACCATTATCATGGGCAAGATCGATATTTGTTTCGCAATCAAAATCCCGGTGAGCAAATCTAAGAATTTGATTTGTTCCTTCATTAAACTCAATAATAATATTTTGTCCGTGAGGTTCTAATAAAACACCTGTATTCATATAAATTTTGATCCACCCAGTAAGTAATGGATATAAAACCTCTTCTAGTATAAATTCTTTTGGTCGTATTCTACTTTTTTCAATTAACTCTTCTAAAAGAGTTTTTTCATTATCATCACAAACATAAAGAGAACATAACGGAATCATTTTATAAGGATATCCAATATGCGGTTTAGCACGCATCTCACGAATAATAAATCCACAATCTTTTTTCCTATTCCCACCATAAACAGCTCCTATTGACTCAGGGTAGTAGGCAACTTTACTATAGTTATGAAAAATAGATGCTTCTTCGAATAATGAAGTGACGGTAATGGCTTGGATAATCTTTCGCATTTCCATATGTCGTCTCCATCGTGTAATCTTTAAATCGGTATGCCCTTTTACACAGTGAGGAGGTAGATCATTATCCATTATAAAAACAGTTCTAGTAGAGGATGTAGGATGAACTTTAGAATACTTAAGAACAGAGAATTTTAAAATTTCATCAATATTTGGGACTGAAGAATTGTCAAGATTAACTGGGTGAACTGGAAAGTTCACACTATTATTTTTGAAATAATAATTTTTAAGAGCTTCATCTGCAGAATTAGAATAAAAAAGTCGACAGTTTTTTACAGGAACGTTAAACAACGGGATATTGTAAGCTTGAGATCCTGGTCTATAAATACACGGAAATTCACTAAATGTTGCTAGTGGATTATTTGCCCTAGGACGAATTCCATTTTTATGATTTTCAAAATACAACCAATTTATCATACATTTTATTTCATCAAAATATGAACTAGTAAACATGATATTTTATGGTTTACACAACCTTATGTTTTTGTTTTATTTACATTTCGATACAACGTGGATCGAGATATCTTTAACATCTTACAAATTTCATTAATAGAAATATTTGTATCTTTCATTAATTTTCTCGCAGTTTCAACCCCCTTTTTATCTAACTTTGTAGGTCGCCCGCCTAATCGTCCTCTTGCTCTTGCTGCTTTAAGTCCTGCCTGAGTTCTTTCTGTTATCAATTCTCTTTCAAATTCTGCAAGTGAAGCAAAAATATGAAAAACTAATTTTCCGCCACTTGTTGTTGTATCAATGCTTTCCCTAATAGATTTAAAACCAATACCTTTTTTATGAAGATCATTAATAGTATCAATTAAATTTCGTAGAGAACGGCCAAGACGATCAAGCTTCCAGACAACTAATGTATCCCCTTCTCTAATATATTTCATTAATTCTTCAAGACCAGGTCTACTATCAGCAACACCGCTGGCAACATCATGATAAATTTTCTCACAACCATTTTTCTCTAAACTATCTTTTTGAAGATTTAAAGACTGATCTGTTGTCGAAACTCTTGCATATCCAACTAACATGTTTCAAAACTCGTATTTTATGATTTAATTAAGATTATGTTTTTGCAACTATTTAATGAAACATTATCATAAGTAGAAATAAATTTCAACGATTTTAAAACCTTAACTGTTTCAAAAACGGCCCTTTTTGAAATTATTTTTAGTATAATATTATATTGTAATATCGGATTACAATCTTATATTATTATAATATTATTGGATTGCAAGAATAGAATAAGAGTGATTATATAAATGAATAAAACTATAAAAAGAAAAATTGAAGATAAAATATCTGCTTTATTATTTAAAGGTAAGGCAATAATTATTTATGGCCCACGTCAAACAGGAAAAACGACATTAATAAAATCTTTAATAGAAAAGAATCAAAATTTAAATCCTTGCTACTTTAATGGTGACATTTCTGATATTAAAAATCTATTTTCTGATATTAACCCCGAAAGATTAAAAAGTATCCTTAATAATAGTAAATTAATTGTTATTGATGAAGCACAATCAATCCCAAATATAGGAATATCTCTAAAAATAATAGTAGATGAATTACCTGATATTCAAGTTATAGCAACAGGATCTTCTTCATTTGAGCTTGCCGATAAAACAAGCGAACCTTTAACTGGAAGAAAATATGAGTTCCATCTTTTTCCTTTTTCATATGAGGAGCGTTTAAATCATTATGGGTGGATAAATGAAAACAGATTATTATATGATCGCCTTGTCTATGGCTGCTATCCAGAAATAATAACTACTGAAGATAATAAGATGGATCTGTTAAGACTATTATCAGGTAGCTATTTATATAAAGATATATTAATGCTGGACAATCTAAAAAAACCAGCATTATTAGAAAAAATTCTTAGAGCATTGGCTTTGCAGCTTGGAAGTGAAGTTAATTATAATGAGATAGGGCAATTAGTAAAAGCTGATATTAAAACGGTTGAAAAATATATCGACCTACTATGCGAAACATTTGTACTGTTTAAGCTCCCTGCGATGAGCCGAAATATTAGAAATGAAATAACTAAAGGAAAGAAAATTTATTTTTGGGACAATGGAGTAAGGAACAGTATAATTGGAAATTTTAATCTATTGGAAAATAGGACTGATGTTGGTGCCCTTTGGGAAAATTACATCATATCCGAACGCCTTAAATTTTTAAATTATAACAATATATACAACAAAAGTTATTTCTGGAGAACAACACAGCAGCAGGAAATTGATTATATAGAAGAAAATGAATCAGGAGATAAATTATATGCATGGGAATTTAAATGGAACAAAAATAAAAAAATAAAATTCTCAAAAACATTTTTGTCTGGATATTCAAACATAATTATATCTACAGAAACTGTTTCACAAGAAAACTACAATAATTTCATTTCTTAATGTTTCTTAACATTGTCTTAATCTTATAAATAGAGTTTGGCATGTTTAAAAACAGCCCTTCCCTGTAATGAGCAATTTAATTCTGCTCATTACAATTGTACCACAATCATAATTATTTAACCTATGAAACATTTAAGGTCTTGGTATTAGTTTTGAAGCACTAAACCCTCTCATTTTACAGCATTTTTAAGGATTTTAATAAATGCATCAAAAACTATAGATTTTGGAACAATGAGATAATAAAATTTAATTCTGACTTTATAGTAATTTTCAATTCTTCTGCCTTATTCAATATATTACTTTGTCCTCTGAGTATCGGTAGATTGTTTTATAAGTAGCTTGTTCTCCATGATAAGTGCTGTCTCTCTATTTTTTAAAGTGTTTATCTGTTCTTTAAGTTCCCCTGCCCTCTGTTTTTCATTATTATATTTTTCAATAAGATATTCTTTATCTTTTTGAAATAATAATGATTGTGAATTCAATTCTTTTTTATGAGAAGCTATTATAATATTATCTTTTTCAAGCTGCTCTATTTCCAGTTTTTCAAAGTATAAATACCCTGCCCCAAGTATTCCGGTAATTACTAGTATGGCAACAATAGAAGTATAAAATGTTGAGTGTCTTAAAATTGGTGTTTTTTGATTTTTAAGCAGTGATGAAATATCATCTTGGTGATGTTTTTCAATGCCACAAGTGCCATATTAATGTCATTGGAAAATTCTTTACGTTCATTGACAGTGTCATTTGCTTCCGTTTTAACAGTGTCACCTTCTCTGTCATTGACAGTGTCATAAATACCATAATGAGAGAGTAATGAATCCTTATGAATGAGTAGAATATCTTTACCATTTTTTTTCTTTTCATCTTTAATGCAATTGAGGTCACTTCTATAATCTTTAACATACCTTCTCAACGTGCTTTCAGATTTTCCTGTAAGTTCTAATGCTTCTTTAAATGAAATCCAGCCATTCATTGAATACCTCCTGAATGAATATGACATAATAGTCATCGAACGTGTTATTTCAATAGCAAATAATTATATATGAACGTCATGAACATGTCAAGAGAATTTAATAGACTATATCTTAGACATGTAGATGACAAAAAAAGGGGAGGGGAGATTATTCTTTTTGATTCTTTTTCCATTCTTCAAATGAAGGGAAATTTAATCGTTCTGTCATGAAATATTCTAATGCCATTGGTTTTGGGTTATCACCATCAAAAAATTCAGGTTTACCTTCATAATTTTTTCTAAACTCTTCAATGTCCTTTTCTGTTGGATTCTCTACTAATAAACTTAATGCCTCTAATCTTTCTGAATTATATATTTCTCTATAGTCTTCTTGTGTCAATTTAGAGCTTTTTAGGATTTGTTGTCTAAATATTTTAAATTTTATCATATGAGCGACTGTACCTATTTTCTCTATTTTATATTCAAAAAATAGATCACAATTTGCCTTTAATTCTTTTTTAGCTTGCTCTAATACTTTTTTCCTAAAATTACTAAATAACTTATATTTATCTTCAATATCTAATTTTTTTCTAAAATCGCTGACCTTTATATTAAAAATACCTGTATTTTTAAATTGACATAACATTTCATAAATGCGTATAGAATAATTTGACCTCAGTGGTTTAATGTTTTCTATATGATAAGTAGTGAATCTCTTTTTTAGCTCCATAAGAAACGGTTGCATATAAGGTGATATCTTAGTTGTTAATTTACCTTTAACATATTTACTATCTCCCATTAATTGAAACTTAATCCACTCTTCATTATCATTTGGATTTTTAGCTGTAATAATGGTTTGCATTAAGTTATTTACAGCCTTTTCAATTTGCCCTAAGGAACCTCTTTTTATACCCGTAAGTTCGGCTATTTCTTTTAAATTAAACTCAACTTCAACACCAAATTTATCTATATTTTGTATTTTATGCGATATTCCTACCAATAATTTTTTAGCTATTAAATCTGTTGAATATATAGCTTGTACAAAATTATTATGATACTTGATTAAATTTGACATATTGCTTATGTATCCCTATTTAAGTTTGGTATTCATATACAATAGACTAGTACACATACTCAACAATACAAGTACCTTTAATAATAAAGTACTTATATTTCATAAAAGAGTACACATACACCTTAAATAGATACCTATTAGAGCAAGGTATCTATATTTCATAAATAAGTACACATAAAGCATAATTTGGTACCTATAGTTACATAAAAAAGTACTTATATTTCATAGATTAGTACACATTAGTACATGTATCATCCTTATTTAAAAGAACTTATGTCGGCTAAAAAGTATTTAAAAAGATATTAAAAAGCATTAAAAACACGCATACGCGGAAAATTTATATAAAAATAAGATCTCAAAGAACAAGTTTTCAATATCAAACCTGATTCTATTTTTTCGAATAGGGAAGGGCAGCCGGAGGCTAAAAAGAAAAACATTGCAATAGACAAATCAAATAGTAGATATATTTTACTTTCAATCTATAACTTCAACAATAAGCTAATTGGAATCATAAAATTAATGAAAAATTCATCCGAATCTATAATTTATCAAAATATAATAGGTATTGACATTGGCGGAACCAAATGTGCTGTTATCAAAGCAGACTTATCAGGAAAGCTACTAGAAAAAATTAAAATTCCTACAACAACAGTTGATAAAACTTTATCGAATATTTTTGAAGCCGTTAGTAAACTTTCTAATAAGCATCAAATATTTGGAATCTCATGTGGTTCACCTTTAAATAGTAATACTGGAACTATATTATCACCTCCAAATTTACCTGGATGGGATAATATTACAATTACTGAGATGCTTACAAAACAATTTGGTGGAAAAGCGTATTTAATGAATGATGCAAATGCATGTGCTTTAGCTGAATGGTATTTTGGTGCAGGGAAGGGGTATAAAAATGTAATTTTTCTTACACATGGAACTGGTATGGGAGCTGGTTTGATTCTTGATGGTAAATTATATGAAGGTACTTCAGGCGATGCTGGAGAAGTTGGACACATTAGAGTAGCTAAAGAGGGGCCTATTGGATATGGAAAAACTGGATCATTTGAAGGGTTTACAAGTGGAGGAGGCATAGCTAAACTAGCACAAAAATATGCTATTGAAAAAAATGGGAATGTTTCTTTTAATCATGGAAAGATAGAAAACATTACTGCAAAAGATGTTGCTATCGCTGCAAAAAATGGAGATTTATTAGCAATTGATATTTTTAAGGAATCTGCATTTTATCTTGGAATGGGATTATCTATGTTAATTGACATTTTAAATCCAGAAATAATTATTTTAGGAAGTATTTATTCTCGTAGTAAAATATTACTAGATCCTATAATGAACGATGTTCTAAAAGCAGAGACATTAAAACATAATTTAGCTAAATGTAAAATAGTTCCCAGTAAACTTGGTGAGGATATTGGGAACTATGGAGCTATAGCTGTTGCTATGGACAACCTGCATTAGATATAAAATTATCTGTAACTACTTCAATCATACCTGATTTATGAGATAAATCGATTGGATCAGGGTTTTTCTTTCCTCTTGTACAAAGATATATTGTTCCTTTATTATCCATTGAACAGGCATTACACCTATGCCCAATAGTATTTATTTTATGTGTGATTTCTCCTCCTTTTTTTACTCTGATGCAACAATTTATTCCGGCACCTACCCATACAGCTCCATCTAAGTCGATAAATAATCCATCAGGAGTATAAATATTATCTAGTTGAGCAAAGATTTGTCTGTTACTTAATGTTCCATCAAAGTTAATCGTAAATTCAGTAAGTTTTCCAGTAAAAGTTTCAGCAACAATAAGTTTTTTGTTGTCATGTGATATGGCAATACCATTCGG
>MPLX02097527.1_pt1 | contig 10265 bp, 8 predicted proteins | sample 1617341 | NCBI WGS metagenome assembly MPLX02 (sample SAMN05944804, study PRJNA350692) | marine metagenome | biome: marine; feature: ODZ; material: water; isolation source: 120 m water sample filtered on 0.2 um supor filter | place: Pacific Ocean | collected 2012-04-08 | depth 120m m | reverse complement strand
TAATGAGATTTACGGTTACTGCTAGGATTTTCCTTTTCCAGCTCTGATTTCCTAGAGCTTCACGGGCCGGGGATGGTGGGGGTGCAATCCGCAGGATGGGATTCTAGCCCTGGTTGTTGGGGATAGCATTTTGATTCCTTAGATCGCTGACTTTTCTGGGTGATGTCGCGGAAAGCCAGCCTCAGTATCGATGGTTGACGCCAGCGGGTCAACGTTCGGCGATTGAAGATCAAACTGATGAAGTGAAGGCGACAATTTCGCACAGCTCTTTCAGCAGCACCTCAACGCGACGCCGGCGCTGACTCACCAGTTTGCGCAAAGAGTTCAACATCGACGCCGGCCTCGACGTCACAACCACCAAAGCAATCGATCTCGGCAGGGACAGCAGTTCCAGATGGAATCAGGGCCGATCTGGCAGTGGAACGTCTTTCTCCACACCCGTCGGGTGCGACGGGTCAACGTCGATTGGTGGCCAGAGTGCGAGTCCATGTTTTTGATCGGCGATCTTACTCTTGTCATTTCCAATCCAGCCGATTTCGTTCGAGTTAAGATCAAGCCACAGTGTCAGTCGCCGCCATTGGTCATCGGACAGTTTCACATCCTTGTGTTCGGGTCCTGTAGTTAGCGACTTCATGATGCCCGATGCGCGAGCACCAAAACGCCCCGGTGTCGTTCGCGAGCCGCCGACACCCAGCGCTACCAACGCTGGCCGCTCTCCTGGATAACTGAACGCTCGATCATATCTGGCTAAGGAACGGTAGCTCATGTCTGGCGCTTTCGGGTGCTTCTTGTGACATGGCACACACTTCTTATCAAACACGGGAACTTTGACCAGCTGAACGAAGTTGAACGGGATGGCCCCGCTCGTGACTTCCGGGACAATCTTCGATGGCGGTCGTTGCAATGCCATGGGCGTTGAATAGGTCTGAGGGGTCCCTTTCCACTTGTCTTCGTGGCATCCGAGACACGACAGATGTTCACCCGGATGGACGTATGTGGCGGACCTCATCGAGTGGACCGCCATGCCTTTCTGGTCGAGAAGCTGGAAGTAAATAGCTTTCCCGACAGGCGCTTCGCAATAAACACTGCCGTCTTCTTCGACTGGCACGACGCCGAGCGGCATACGGCCAATCGAATCCGTCGCAAACGATACCTGGGAGACCGATTCTAAACTAAAGTACTGGTCAAGCATCTGGGGAATGACTTGGACAATACGCATCCACTTAACCTTAATATCGTCGGGCAGCCGACCCGCTTCGTCAGTGGCATACACATTCATTACGCTGATCACCGCGCGACGATGTTCGGGTGTCCCTCCGCGTTGGCCTTGCCAAGTCTTCACCGGCAAGACGGGAGGCATCCAACGCGATCGCAACGGAAATGGGTCTCGCACGCGATGCGGTCCCGAGCCCGGAGCATAGATTACATCGCGATTGCCGAACCGGTCTTGGAGGTAGAGTCCTAAGTTGTAATTACAGAGGTAGAAATCCTCACTGAGTGGCCAGGCAGTGCCGTAAGTGTGCGTGGCTCCAGCTTCGACTTCGGGGAAGAAGAACTCCGGAGTGATCCGCCTGAGCTGGGCCATTTTTCCATCGTCGGGAATGCGAGGATCAAGCAGGACGAGACTGCCGGAGAAACCTTGGTGGTGTCCTACGGCGGTGGCCGTGTACTTTGGCGAGTCAGGGATGGGACGGAAGGAGATTTCCACGTCGGGCCGTAAGGCTCGACCGTAAACCAGCGTCGCCTTGCCATAGTCGCTGGGCTGCACGCCTTGAGGCATGGCAGACCAAGGCAAAGGGTAGTTTCCATGAAAGTTCCTTGGATCCCGCCCATCTGGAAAACACTCCCAGAAATGATGGGCGGTGCCCCAGTGCCGGTCAACGTAGTCCCATCGCGTGTAGGCAATCTTCCCATGATGGCTGACCGTCGGAGCCCATTCGTTGGTTTCATGGAAGCTGAGGCAAACGACATCGGTGCCGTCGGGCTCCATCGAGTGCAACGTGTAAGTCAACGACTGAGGAGTGAGCACACAGCGACCAACCCCACCACGCCGTGTCGAGGTGAAGACGATTCGTCCCGAGGGAAGCTGATGCGGGTCAAAGTCATCGGCCTGACCGTCAGTCAGTTGGACCAGCTGTTTGGTGTTCAGGTTGAATCTGAAAATATGCCAAACTTCGGCACTGGTCGTCGCGGCGAATAAGATCTCTTCTCCGTTGTAGTTCAACTCCAGGCCAGAGAACTTGCCTGTCAGTTCCTTGCCCTTCCAAGGTCCAGCGGTTACTGGGATGCCAGCCAGCGCATGAACGCGAGCGGCCTCTGACTTGAAGTCTCGAATGATGAGCGGCCCGCCACCATTGGCGTGCCCAGGACACTCTGCTCGCGCCTGCTCGACAATGCGACGGTCGCCTGGCTGTTCGAGCATACAAACGATGTCATCAAAGTCGAGAAGCGGATTGGAAAAGGCGACTCGCCGCCGCAATTCGCACGCTCGGCGGAACAGCGCCTTGCGCGTCTCAGGCTTGTTGGCCGATCGTGCCGCCACATCGAGTTCGCTCAGCTGTTTCTCCGCGTCACCCAGAGCGGACGGGGAGAGCTGCCCCTGTTGTTTGAAGTACAGTACCAGTGCGTTGGTTCGTCTGAGGACAACATCAAGTGGATCTCGATCCTCCGGAAGAATCAGCGCCTGCCGATCCAACGCTTCGGACTTCAGACGCGATCGGAGGTTTTTGTCCGACTGCTTCAGGCGGTCGATCTGACGAACCAGCTCGCTGTAATCCTTGTTCCATGTCCGCTCCACGGGCAGTTCCGCCACAGCAGGCGAAACGAACACAATGATCGCGGCAGTCGTGCAGACGGTTACTAGGTCAAGAAATCGGAAAATCCGCCGGCGATAAGCGAGTCCTTCGTTAACAGCGAAGTCCGTGACGTCGTTTCTAATCGACATTACTGACTGCTAGTAAATTGCTTTCTCAGGCCGGGTTTCCTAGAGGCTGAAGGCCCGGGGAAGGTGGGGGTGCAAGAGTGTTTCATAGTGAGTGTGTCCTTTCCTGCTGAGCTATCCAGGCCTTGTCCGCCACCCCGCTTGCGACCGGAAGAGCGCCATAGCCGTCAGCCAATCGCTTCCAGGGGCAATCACGGAATCTAAAACGACCAAACCAGATCGAGAGTGAACCGGTCGTCAGTGATATTGTCGCTCTCATCGGTGAGCGGAATCTCGTAGGCAAATCCAATGCTGAGACTCGGAGTGAGGCGGCTGCGGAATCCGAGGCCGAGAGTCACGTATTCATTGTCAGTGGCATTGGCCGCTCCCCAGTTGAGGAGGTCGGCGCCTTCAAACTGCGCCACAGCGGGAACCCTGCCATCTACTTGAGATCCGTAGCGTGTGCCGCCGTTTCCGTCGTTGAAAACGTGGAACCAGTTCAATTCGACGAGCGGAATGAACCACGGCGTGACCTCGTAGCTGAGATGGCCGCTTAAGAATCCCTGCGTCGAGAAATCGTCGCTGATTGGAACCTGCAATCCGGCTGCCGCCGCGACTTGCCAGTTGTTGACCAGGGCGAGACCGTTGAGAGTGACGTTGATGTTTCCGTCTCCTTCACCTTGAAAGACGTCGTCATCGCCAATGGGGATCTCGTACATGCCGGTCACGCTTGCGGCGGTCTGGTTGTCGGGATCCACATGGAAGGCGTATTTCACTCCGGCACCCACGTTGGCGAATCCTTCCTCGCTACTGAAGAGGGCCCCGTCCGGATTGAAATCGACGTAGCCGTCTTTGAGCGCGACGATCGAGAAGCGGTCGTTGAGAGCGTACTCAGCCTGCAGAGCGTAGAGTTGCAGATCCCCTCCAAGTGGGATCGCCCCGATCTCGGAGTTGATCTTGTTCGGGAAGCGGTGGTGCATGAAGATGGCGTGAATCTGGGTCCGGGGAAGGGCCAGATCGAACAGGGTGGGATTGGTGATTGGTCGCCGGGCACTTTCGAATCCATTCGAATAGGAGCCTGTTGAGTTGTCGAGCGGACCTCCAAAGAGAGGGCTGCCGATGCTCAGGGAAGCGACGACGGGGAGTAGTTTGATGAAGGACTTGGTTTTCATATCGTGATGTGTTTACGGCGAGATGGAATGCCACGATTGGTTGCGGGCACTGTGATTGATGGGCTTTTCTTGCTGATTGCTTGTGTAACCGTGAATGAGGAGATCAAGGAAGACCCGCCGAACGGAGCGATGCCCCTCCCGAGCCGTCCCGGCGCGGACGCCCTCACCGTCTCCTACTTTGAACTGGCGCGAGTCCTATGCCCGATCGAGGGAAATTGTTGACCTGCGTCAAGTGCCCCCGCAGAAAGTGAGGCCCCGCTAGGCAGGAATCGTGCTCGTGTTCCATGACCTGGATGGGCGCTGCTGCCAAGTATCCATCTCCCCGACTGATGAGAGGAAAGAGGATTTGTTCTTCCTTCATCATGTGCAGCTCCAGTCCAGGTAGCGAAGCATGGCCGGATCGTGCACGACGGCGTGAAGCAAATCTCCGTAGTTCCCGAGGGCGTGTTTGCGGAAGAGATAGTTGGGCAGGGTGGTGCCCACGCCGACGATGCCCAGACCGCGGGTCAGGAATGTGCGCCGGTTGTTATCTTTGGTTTGTTCATGGTTTTGGTCCTTGGAGCCGACAGGGTCGGGTTGGACGGCAGGTGATCGAACCGGGTGAGAAGCACGCCGGGCGGGCGGAGACAGCGGCATCCTGCTGGCGGGGATTGACTCCAAGGATTCGGAGATCCATCGAACCGGGAGTCCACCTCGGCCTTGATCCTTCATCTTTCGATTCACACCGGCATCCGGTAAGGCTGCATCGATTGAAGTCACTCATCGTTGGAAATGGATGACGGGGCGCCACAGAGCAATTCACTATCACTCTCTACGGCAATCTCCGGGTGCCCACTTCTCTCGAAACCGAGCGGATCAGTTGAGCACTTGACCTTTGTCAAGAATCTCCGGTTGGAAGCGACGTATTGTCCAAAAAAGGAGATCCGGCACGTCTCGGTGCCGTCCCGTGAATTGAGAAGGAGCATGGCAACTGTGGCGTCACTTTCGGATCACAAGAGCGAATCCGCAGGAGCAATTCTTCCCTTCAAAGAGAGACACACGTGATGAAGGACAAACTACCATCAATCTGGATTGCGGGAATCGCGTTCGCGATGCTAGTGACCTGCTTCCAGTTTGTGGCCCACTCAGAGTGAGAAGATCTGGCTCAATATCTAGCATCTCCTAAGCCGTTGGCAAGATCCTCCGCAGCCCTTCGCTTCCGGGGTGGCAGCTCGGCTGTGAATTCCTTGGGCGTGCGCATCCCGAGGCTGCGATGCGGGCGGACCTCGTTGAACTTCTGATGCCAGTCTGCGATCACTACTCGGCTTTCGCTCAGCGTGTAGAACATCTCCCGCCCGAGGCATTCCCGGCGGAACTTGTCGTGGAAGCTTTCCACGTAACCATTCTGCCAGGGGCTGCCCGGATCGATGTAGAGGGTTTTGATTCCCTCGTTCTCCAACCAGTCCCTCATGAGATTGGCGACAAATTCCGGTCCGTTGTCCGATCTGATGTAGCGCGGTGCTCCGTGCTGGCTGATGAGTTGCTTCATCACCTCGCACACCTTCTTCGCGCCAATGTGGCGATCGACATGCAGTTCATGGGTTTCGCGGGTGTATTCATCCACCACGCTCAACACTCGAAAAGCCCCGCCTTTCACCGTCCAATCATGGATGAAGTCCCAGCTCCAGACATGTCCCCGGTAGGAAGCCTTCTGGGGATGGCGCCCGGTGGATTGGCCCGCACGGCGTTTCTTCTTTTTCGGTGGAGGCACCGTCAAGCCCTCCTCGCGGCGCACCTCACGCACTCGAGCATTACTCACCCGGCGTCTTTCCCTGCGAACCAGCCGGCCGATCTTGTCCGCTCCGAGCTCAGGATGCTCCCGGCTGAGATCGACGATGCTCTGCTCCACCAATTGCTTTTGCAGACTGGGAAACTTCGCGCGGTAACGATACGTCGAACGGTTCAGTCTCAAGAACCGGCAAACCTGGCGCTGGCTGCAGCCTCCACGCGCCACAGCCTGACGTCCCAGCTCCCGACGATGCGCCGCGCTTACAGCTTTTTTTCGATCGTCTCCTGCAGGACCTTGATGCCCAACATCGCCTCCGCATACATCTTCTTGAGTTCCGTATTCTCCTTCTCCAAGGCTTTCAGACGTTTGGCATCCGCCTCATCCATCTGGCCATACTTCTTGCGCCACCGGTGAAGGGTCGCGACTGAAATCTGCTTCTGCTGAGCGAAGCGCTCCTGGCTTATTCCGCTGCCGTCGCATTCACGGAGCAATCGGATGATCTCTTCTGGTTTGTGTCTCTTTTGTTTCATTGTTCGAGGACTTGGCTATCCAAATCCTCTCACTCCTCATGGACCAGTCCTATTGGCGGCGGTCACTTTTACCCCTGTTTTTCAGGTCCCATACAGGCTCAACTCACTGTCACCCGCACCCGCAGGAACATTCGAACCCCCGAAACCACCGTCACAGGCAGCCGCAGCGTCTCCGTCACCGAGCCATCACCGTTGTCCACGGAACTCACCGTCACCGCGCCGCTCTCGACGATCCAGTCCCTCAGATCATCGGAGACCTCGACCTCATAGGTCAGATCGCCTGCGCCCAGCCGGCGGCGCACCGCAAGGCCAATGTAGTCCAGCCCGCCATCGGTTACCGTCACCAGCCGAGGCAGGTTCTCCGGATCCGAGGACCTGGGATCCCCCACGAATGCATACTCCATGATGGTGTTCATCCCATCGAGGTCGATGTCGACCGCGTCGCCTGAGATACCGGGATCAGCAAGTTCGGCGGCAGTAAAGTTGTCGTCCCTCCAATTCACCAGAGCCCCAGTCTGTTCGGCCTCCCCCGGGCTCCCTCCCACCGTCACGCTGGCTCTCCAGTTAAAGGGATCAGCATGGTCGGGAGCGGCAGCGGGATTCACAAGGGCCAGAGAGACCCCCGTTCCATCCGGAGAGGAAGGCCAGGGCGCCACGTCGAGGTAGTGAAACTCCTGGATGGTCGCCCCGGCTCCGAAGGAGAGCTTCACGTTTTCGCCTCCGTTGGAAAGGTTGTCGGGTCCGTAGCTCCCCGCCACGGGCAATCCCGCCCCGTATCGTGATTCAAAGGCATCCTGGTTACGCACCACGAGGGCGTAGGCACCGGGAGCAAGACTGGTGATCACACCATTCGCGAAGTCAAAGTCGATTCCCTTCGTGAAGCGGATCTCGGCAAGATCAAGGGTGAGAGTGGAACTGATATTCTGGATCTCGATGAACTCGAAATCAGAGGTGACAAATCCCGCCCCTATTTCATCCGCACTGGCGGGAAGAGGATTATACTGAACTTCCGTAACCATCAGGTTGTCGGTCCAGGGATCGAGGTCGGGGGTCGTGGCCGTGAATTCCACCGGATTGGACCAGTCGCTGGCCCGACCACTGGTATCGATGTGACGAACCCGGGCACGGTAGGTCCGGCCGGGTCTCACCTCGACCGTCGGGAAGGTGAACTGGCTCTGGAAAGGCGTGAGCCGGGCACTCTGGTAATAGGTCTCTATCTCGTAGATGTAGCGATCACCCTCCACGTAGTTGGGGGTGCTCGGATTGCGGATTTCCCCGATACGCCATTCCATCGATCCAAAGGAGCGAACTCCCTGTGGATCGCTGAAAGACGAGGACTGGAAGGTCAGGCTGTCAGAGGGGAATCCAGCCGGGCCCCGGTAGGTGATGGTGGGCTTGTTCGGAATCGCATTGTCGTTTGCCTTGCTCGCCAGGTTGCTGCGTCCATAGCCGCCCACCGTGAGGAAGTCCTTGGTGTAGTGGGTGAGACCCGCAAAGCTCCGGCTGGGCAGGAGGGATGAATTGAAATTGGCGTACCAGATACCCTTCTTGTTCTTGCGGGGGTGGTAGTCCCAGACCGCCTGCCCCGCTTCCACGATGTTATAGCGACCACCCTTGGTCAGGAACCCGGCGAATTCATCGACCAGGTGGGCGGACTGGTCATTGTCGAGAAGAAGGTTAAGGATTTCTCGCACCTTGTTTTCATAAGCCTGGTTAATGCTCGAATACCGCAGGCAGTGATAGATGCGCTCCCAGGCGGAGGTGTCTCCCCGACCGAGATGAGGGGCATCCTCGAAGGTCAGGTCGATATCCCATGGAAGGATGTGCCACTTGCCGGTCTCCGAGTTGTGATAATAGTTCACATTCTCCTGTGGTCGCATGTCGGAGTTGTTAATTGCGAGGTTCATCGCGTTGAAGGCGAAGTAGTCGTCGAAGTCGAGGTTGGCCTCCCACTGCGACTGGGAGGTTCCGCTGCTGTGGAGCCCCTGGAAGGCAAAGAGGTCCGACTTGTCGCTGACCTGGTTCGAACCCTGGGCCCGCTTGGTCGATCCCGACCCGCCGTGGACATTATAGAGGTTGCCATCGGGCATGTTGCGGGCCTCAAGGAACTTGATATCGGGCTGCTCGATCGCGATGTAGAGCCCCCAGAAGTCACCGTCGTACTGGTCAGAAGGCGCCTCCGCTGACTTGTCAATAATGCGGAAGTGATAGAACTGCGTGTTGCTGGCGAGTCCACCTGCCAGTTGATACAGGCGGAACCCGAGGGACTCACAGAAGACCGTGCCATCGGTGGAGGCATTGTTACGCCACCATGGATTGGTCGCGGGCAATCCGTTGATCTTGTCCCAGGGCACATCGTACTTGCGCCCGTAGTTGTCACGGGCCTCAAGGGCCCGGGCCCGGTTGAAATTGAACTTCCACTTGTTCTTGCCCACCTGGCGGGTAGACGCACGACCCCGAATCCGGTAGCGCATGTGATCGTAGACCTTGCCATCGTAGACCCAGGTTCCCAGGTAGCGGTATACACCGTCAGTCGGCCCGCTCCACTGGCACTGGATCACATCGGATTCCTTGGTAATGAGATGGTAGACCGCAATGCTGTCGAGGGCGGCAGCCCGGTAGTTGACATTGCGAACTACCCCGGGCCGCATGGAGCCTGACCAGTCCGGTACCCCGTTGTAACAGAAGTAGGCGAAGTTCGGTGACTCGTCGTCCTCGTAAGGAGTCTGCTGCGTAATTCCAAGGCCGTCTTCGACCGTGATGCGGTAACGGATGAGACGGCGATGCACCTGGAGCCCGGGAGGCATCGTCACCGTGAAAACCGCATCGCCCGCCGCCTCGTCCCCGCCTGTACCGTCGTCAGCCATGGTGAGAGGCACCCAGCCATTCTCGTATGCAGAATCCTCCTTGTTGATGTAGGCCCCCGGTTCCACCAGCTGGTAGGTCAAGGTCACGTTTGCTACCCCGTCAGGGTCGGTCACCTTGGCGGTAACCACCACCTCCTGGCCCTCGGCAGGTTGCGAGGGATCATGCTCGACCTGCCGGATGTTGGGAGGGGCATTAAACGCGTATACCGTGTTGGCAGTCCCCGGGGTGGGCACCCCAATCGCCGGGTTGCCCGGGGGAGGAGTCCTGACCTCGCAATCAAGGGAGAAATCGCTGCTTGAGAGCGTCCCGTTGAATCCCTGCACGGCCACTGTATTAATGCCGGCCCGAAGAGTGTTTTGCCCTCCAAGGTAGAGGACATCCGTCCAGGCTGCCTCGTGATTATTGACCGCACTCCCGTCAGTGCCTCCCTGCGGATCGGACGCCCGGATCCCCCGGTAGGTGAGATCGCCCTGGTCCACGCTGACCCGGGCCACTTCGTCGCCATTGATCCACACGATCGCCCCGTCATCGTGATAGACACGGATGAGGAGCTGGTTGGGAATGGCCCCGGTGAGGTTGAATTCCTTGCGCAGGAAAACGGTGGAATAGCTGTCTTCCATGTCATCCAGTGAAGTGGTGTCATCCCCATCGGCGTAGCCGAAGACGGCCCTCCCGGTGGACCAGGTCCCGTCTTCCCCAAACCCCTGCATGCGCCAGGCATCGATCGGGTCGGATGCCTCGCTCGTGCCCTTGCGATAGCTCCAGGACTCGCCCGCAGCCACGTAGGTCACCTGCGCCCCCCCGGGAGCAGCGTTTCCGGAAGCCCTCCAGGAACTTCCCAGGTTATTGTCGAGATTCTCGTTGATGAGCTCCATCGAGGAGCCTCCTCCCCGCGAAGCAGTGGGCCAGGGAAATCCGATCCCAAAGTCGACCTCATCCACCAATGATCCGTTCTCGTCTTCCAGCTCAAGACGCTCACCGTCGTTGCTCAGCCGACCGGTATAGGG
>MPLX02034218.1_pt1 | contig 10278 bp, 7 predicted proteins | sample 1617341 | NCBI WGS metagenome assembly MPLX02 (sample SAMN05944804, study PRJNA350692) | marine metagenome | biome: marine; feature: ODZ; material: water; isolation source: 120 m water sample filtered on 0.2 um supor filter | place: Pacific Ocean | collected 2012-04-08 | depth 120m m | reverse complement strand
GAGTACTTGCTCGGGGTCAGGGCCGAGCCGCCGCCGCAGCTCGCGATCTTCGCGCGCATGTCGCACGGCGCACGAGCTGGGGAAGGCGCAGCGCACGAGGCCGACCCCGACCTCGGTATGACGCCGGTGACCTCGTCGGTTCCGATCCGGATGACGGCGGCGCTGAACGACCACGCGATCGTCGGTGACATCCTCCTTTCTCGCGCGCAGGCGGTCTCGACGACGCCGAGTGCGGAGGCCGTTATTCTCGTGGCGCACGGGCCGAGCAGCGACGATGACAATCAGCGATGGCTTGCCGACATGGAACGACTCGCTCCGCATCTCGCGCCGGGTGGTTTCAGCCGCGTGGAGTGCTTGACGGTCAGGGACGACGCCGAGGGTGCAGTGTGGGATCGTGCGAAGGCTGAGCTCAGACAGCGCGTCGAGGCGGCGCACTCAGATGAGTTGTCGCCCCTCGTCGTTCCGCTGGTGCTCTCCTACGGCGGGATCGAGGAGGGGATTCGAGAGCGCTTGGAGGGCCTCAAGTACCAGATGGCGCCGCTGGGGCTGCTACCCGATGAGCGGATCGCCGAGTGGGTCAGGGCGGTCGTGTTAGAGCGCGACTGGCGGGGGTTGCTACGGCGTCACACGGAGCAGGCCAGCAGATCCTCCGGCGACTACTGGTGGGTCGGCTGACCTTCACACCCACCGAGGACGACACAGGCCGCTACTACACCTTCCACGGGACCGGAACGCTCACGAAACTGGTGGGTGGACTGGTACCACAAAAGTTGGCGTCCCCAACGGGATTCGATACGTTGTGGAAGGGCGAGTCACGCGGTCGCGTGAAGGCAGCGTAGTCCGTGGGGATGCGGCAGGCTTCCAGAGTGCTGCCAGAACCCGACGTTCGGGTTGTTTGGGACGATCTAAAGATGAGGCAGGGTTGAGGGCGTTCCCAGCGGCGGTCGCCGTCTACCGTCCTGTCGGCACCCGCGCCTGGAGTTCGGTGAACCAGTGCTGAGGACGCCGAGGATCGAAGGTTCAAGCCTGGCTCACTCGGGTTAATCGACATGCGGAAGCGCACCGCTGCCCACTCCGCTACGCGGTGAGGACGGATGAGCTGGCGGACGTCCCACCCTTTCGGCAGGAACCGCTCGACTCCGGCGGCGGCGAATTCTTCCGCCCCGGCCACCGCGCTGTTGCCGACGAGTGTGATCCCCGGCCTGACCGTCCGGAGTGCACTGACCAGCTCGCCAAGATTGATACCCGGCATCCGGGGCCGCGTCCGCTTCCGCAGACCGTTGGCGCCTTCCTCCAGATCCCGCCGCCGCTTCAGTTCTGCCGCGCGCGCGACTGTCGTGGACGTTGTGCGGGCCGACTCCTGAAAGAGCTGACCGGCAAAACGAAACTTCCACCACCAGACGCCGCCACGTCGATATAGCATCGCTTCTCTCCCTTGCAGCTATCGCGCCCGAGGCTTTCTCAGCCAGCCCCGCGCTTGTGCCACAGTGATTCCGAACCGCCCGGCGATTTCCTTGACCGACACACCGTCACGCTGCAGCCGTCTCGCTGCGGTCTTGCGGTCGCGATAGGCCGTGTGCCGACATCGTGCGGAACAGAACTCCGCATCGTCACGCACTCCGAGCGGACCCGTGGACACCTCAAACCACACAACCGGACAGCTCCTGGCCGGACACTTCCGGAATCGCTTGTCTTCTTCTACCGCCGTTGCCAACTGTAGCCACATGGCTCCAAGCAAATTGTTGGGGCCAATTAGAATCTCACCGCCAGACATTCCAACGTGGACACCTGACCGTAGTCCCTTGGTGATTCCCTGGTCTCGGAGTGCCGTCGCAACTTCTAAGGGACGATCCTGACTCGCTCGTTCAATCTTTATGGCGGTAAAAGGGAAGCCCCAACCGACCATGTCGAACCGGGCCGTCTTACCTGACCATGAGATAAGAGCGTCGATGGTGTCGACATTTCTATGACTGGGATGGAGCGGCCGCGCGCGCCTAACTACTCCCCACGGCTTGATTGAAGAAAAGCGACACATCGCTCCACCAAGGTTCACGTACCTCAAAAAACAGAGCGTGCCCGTCATCCGCATACGGCGGATAGACCGTTAATTCGACATCCTTTCCGGCATCGATCAAGGCACTTTCAACCATTCTTGACAAAGCCACATGGTCGACCACGTTGCCACCGTTTAGCTGTTGGTCGTTCTCGGCTACATAGATACGGACCGGCGCTTGAATACGCGTCACATCAGCCAATGTACTTTCCAATGCGCCATTCCCATGAGCAGGCGCACAGACGACGATGCCACGCACAGTATTTCCAAGGCTGACCGCAGCCTGTAGCGTCAATAGCCCACCGCGAGAAAATCCAATAATGCCGAGACGATTTGAATCGACGAGCTCCTCTGTACGGAGGGCCTCGAACTCTTCGAGAACAGATGCCAGTTGCCCGTTCAACGACACGCTGTTGGGGCGGCGCAGTGACCAAGCAACGTAACCGATCTCGGCAAAGCTTCGGCAGACCCCCTCAAGGTCACCGCCAACCGCATCTCCCAAACCACCGTGGTTGTACAAGATGCCAGGAAATGGCCCCGTGCCGTTCGGACGACAACGATACGACCCGTTGGCGAGTATCTCGACTGTGGGTGCACCGGACTCTTCTGAGGGCGCTAATGGATTGGAAACACTGTCATCGGTTCCACATCCCACGAACAGAACAAGGCAGACACCTATGAACCGCCTGGCCCGCGTACCGCCGAATACATGAAGAGACCCCTGCTGATTGCTGCGCGCAAGCCGATTTCCTGGGACGGAGGATCCGCGAATCGAATGGCAGACCCACTGGAACCGTGGTCTGCGTCGAGAACTTTACTTTGTCCAACGCGTTTTATTTCCTTTCTGTCTAATTAATCGATGTGTTTGGAACGCCGAAGTCAAGCCGCTCTGACCCGCCCCCTGCGGCCGTTCCACTTGTTAAGAGAGTGCGAAGCTCATATGTAGCCCGACGCCTGGTGCTGGCGTGACGGCCTCCGGCGCTGGAGGACGATAGCCCAGCGCGCTGGGCGGTCGAACGGTGTTGTACTCCCGTGGCGGGCCCTGCGTCCCTCGTCGCCAACCGCGTACAGACCGCGACCATCGACCTCTATGCTCAGCTTCATTCTGCCCGATTGGTACGAATACCCAACACCGCTCCCCCGTCGTCGGCCTCACACATCCGATGTCCCCTGCCTCCTCCGTCGAGTTCGTCGATGACCTGTTGGCTGTCCCTGACACTCACTGAGCTTCCACAGGCGCTCGATCTCGCGGGGAAACATCGGGTCGTCACCGATTCCGCCCGCGTCCGCAATTGCCCGGAGGAGGTCGCGCCCATGCCTCTTTTTGTCGGCTGCGAGATCGTCGGAGAGTTCGGTGGCTTCCTTCAGCTTCTGGTCGAAGCGGGCGCGCAGTGACTCGGGATCGCCGTCCCGAACAGTCTGTAGGACTACGGCGAACTTCCCACCATTCGGCCCACGAGCTTCGCGGGGTCGGCGTCGGGCTTCGGACGAAACTTCTGCGAGCGGTCGTTGGCAATTTCGGTGATGTACAGATTGCCCTCCTGATCGACACTGATCTGGTGTAGGCCATCGAATTGCCCAGGCAGTGCGCCCGGTCCGCCGATATCCAGGATGTACCTTCCATCGAGGTCGTACTTGACGAGTCTGTTCGTCGTCCAGTCCGCCAGCCAGGCGTGATCGTGCTCCGTGACGATGTGGGCGAGGACCTGCGAGTTGTGACCCGTGGGCCACATGTCCAGGAACGCGCCGTGCTCGTCGAAGACCTGCATCCGGCTGTGCTCGCGATCCGCGACGAAGACGCGGCGGTCCCGGCTGATGCCGATACTGTGGACGGACCAGAACTCATTCGGGCCCGGGTTGGCCGGGTCGACCGGCGGCCGGCCCCAGTCCAGGAGGAAGTTCCCGTCGGCGTCGAACTTGGCCACGCGCGTGCCGGCGTAGCCATCGGCGACGAAAAACGTGCCGTCGGGAAGCCAGGCGATGTCGGTCGGACGGTTGAAGTTGTTCGGGCCGCGACCGGGCACGCCGCGTTCGCCCATCGTTCTCACCAACTGGCCGTCGTTCGTGAAGATGTTGATCTCGTGCATGTCGTCGTCCACGATCCAGATACGCTGCTCGGGATCGTAGGGATTGATCAACACCTTGTGCGGGCCGCGACCCACCTCGCCGAGCCCAGAACCCCGCGGCGGGGCCAGGTACGCGTCGTGCTGGAGCCATTCCTCGATGGCATAGCCATCCCGATCGACCGCGAAGATGATGTGGTGCCGGCGCATCTCATAGCCGTACTCGTTTCCGGCGTAGGGGCGCCTTCCCGTGTTCGTTCGGCGCGGGTCGAGCAGACAGGCGCAGGTCCACGGCTCGGCACCGGGCGGCAGCGCGATCTCGCCGCGCTGCCCGACCCAGACCTTGTCCGGAGTCTCGGCCCAGACTCCTGAGCCCGAGCCCCAGGTCCACCCGTTGTGCGACAGATCGTCATCGGGCAGGGGCTTGGGCCAGTTCTCGACGACCTCGTAGTCGCCCATCTCCACGGCTTGCGCCGTCAGCGTCGGAGCCGACTCGGTCTCCGGGGCGCCGCCGCAGCCACTCACGGCCAGGAAGGCCGGCAGCCCCATCGCCACGAACACCATCGCCTGCGGATGTCTCAGGTACATCGCCACACTCCGTGATGCGAGGTCGTCGCGGAGGGCCCGCGAGACGGCCGTCGCTGGACCGGGTGGCCGCCGCTGACCGGTCATGGAACCCGGCCGAGAAATCGAGCCAACATGCTACTTCCGGGTTCGGCTGTCAATGAATGACGACCCGGCCGGCCGTGCACCCGTCGGCCTCCGTCCAGAACTTCTTGACAGGCGACATCATCCCTTGTTCACTGACCCCCATGCGACCCGATGAGCCCGTTCGGAGCCTTCGGCTTTGGAGTCGGCCCTGGCAGGCGGCATCATGCGCGTTCGGCGTAACGGTGGCCCTCCTGCTGCTGGCGCAGGCGGCATCCAGCCAGTCGCCGGCACCCACGGAACAGGCCAGGGTCCCGACGAGCTATGCGAACGTGCACGCGGCGCCGGGCTCGGGCTCGGTGCCGCTGGTGCTCGTCCCGCGCGGGACCGTCCTGCCGATCGTAGGGCGACGCGGCGAGTGGGTCCAGGTGCAACTCTCGCCGGAGCTCAAGCAGACCGGGATGGTCATGCGGTGGTACGAGGGAGCGCGAGAGATCATCAGGCGTGGCCGGCGCATCACCATCGGGGACGAGGACAGTGGCTGGATGCACGACTCGACCGTGGAACTCACTGAAGTAACGTCTCCGTAAGGGTCAGTGCCTACCGTCCCGTCGGCACCCGCGCACTGACGTAGCGCAGGCTAGCAAGCCTAACGGCTGAGGGGTCCATCATGAGACGACAATTCATCACCAACGTCGGCAGCATCATCGGCTGCCTCGCTTTCCTGACTATCGGCCCATCTGCGGTCGACACGGCCGGCGCCCAGTCGGTCGAAGACTTCATCAACCAACTCGAGTGGCGGAACATAGGCCCAGCCAACATGGGCGGCCGGATCGACGATTTCGCCGTGGTCGAGTCAGACCCCGCCATCGTATTCGTCGCCACCGCCTCGGCCGGAGTCTGGCGGACCACCAACAACGGTGTGACCTGGGAACCGGTGTTCGACGATCAGCCGGTTAGCAGCATCGGCGACATCGCGGTCGCGCCATCGGATCCGTCCATCGTGTGGGTCGGCTCTGGTGAGCCGAACAACCGTCAGAGCTCGTCCTGGGCGAACGGCGTCTACAAGTCGACCGACGGCGGCGACACCTGGACGCACGTCGGGCTCGAGGGCACGTTGCACATCGGACGGGTAGTCGTTCATCCCAGCGATCCCGACATCGTCTATATCGCGGCGGTGGGGCATCTCTGGGGTCCGAATGAAGAGCGCGGGCTGTACAAGACAACTGATGGCGGGAAGGCCTGGACGCGCGTGCTGTTCATCGACGAGGACACCGGCATCATCGACGTGGCGATGGACCCGGTCAGTCCGGGAACGCTCTACGCGGCCGCGTATCAGCGTCGCCGCACGGCGTTCGGCTTCAACGGCGGAGGACCGGGCAGCGGCGTCCACAAGACGACCGACGGAGGCGAGACGTGGACCAAGCTCACCAACGGCCTCCCGGACGGCATCACCGGCCGAATCGGACTCGACATCTATCGCTCCGACCCACGCATCGTGTACGCCATCGTGCAGAATGCGGACGGGGGTGTGTTCCGGTCGGAGGACCGCGGGAATTCGTGGACGCGAATGAGCGACACGAATCCGCGCCCGATGTACTACAGCCAGATTCGGATCGATCCATCGAACGACCAGCGCATCTGGGCGGCCGGCGCCCGGATGGTCTACTCGCAGGATGGCGGGAAGACGTTCGTCGATGACTGGATCCAGACGATTCACGGGGACTATCACGCGCTCTGGATCAATCCGGCCGATTCGGACCACATGATCGCCGGTTCCGACGGTGGCGTGCACTACTCCTACGACCGGGGACGGACCTGGGACTTCGTCAATACCATGGCGCTCGGCCAGTTCTACGAGATCGGCTACGACATGGAGACGCCGTACAACGTCTACGGCGGGTTGCAGGACAACGGCAGCTGGGGCGGCCCGGTGCGGACGCTCTACCGGCAGGGCATCACGAACGAGGACTGGTTTCGGGTGGGCGGTGGCGACGGCTTCTACACGCAGGTGGATCCGAACAATCCGACGACGATCTACGTGGAGTCGCAAAACGGCAACGTGTCTCGCCTCGACCTGGAGACGACCGAGCGGAAGCCGATCCGACCCGAGCCGGAGGACGAGAGCGAGCGATATCGCTTCGACTGGAACAGTCCGATCCTGATCTCACCGCACGACTCGCAGACGATTTACTATGGCGGCAACCGGCTCTTCAAGTCGATCGACCGCGGCGACACGTGGACCCGGACCGACGATCTGACCAAGAACCAGGATCGGGACGAGATGCCGATCATGGGTGTGGACGTGACAGACGACACGCCGTCACGCCATGACGGGATCTCCACCTTCGGCCAGATCATCTCCATCAGTGAATCGCCGCAGCGCGAGGGCATCCTCTACGTCGGGACGGATGATGGGAATGTGCAGGTGTCGCAGGATGGCGGAGCAGACTGGCAGGAAGTGGCCGGGCTGATTCCGGGCCTGCCTGAGGGAACCTACGTCAGCCGGGTGCAGGCGTCGCAGCACGCCGAGGGCCGCGTGTACGCCACGATGGACGGTCACCGTAGTGACGACTACAGCGTGTACGTCTATGTCAGTGACGATTACGGTGACAGCTGGCGATCGATCGCGTCGAACTTGCCGGACGGTCACACGATGAACGTCATCCGCGAGCACCCCCGAAACGAGAACCTGCTGGTGCTCGGCGGCGAGTTCGGCGCCTACATCACGATCAATCGGGGTGACGAGTGGCATCAGATCAAGGGGCCCGTGCCGACCGTTCCGGTGGACGACATCGCCATCCATCCGCGGGAGAACGATCTCCTTCTGGGCACGCACGGGCGCAGCATCTGGGTGCTCGATGACATGACGCCGCTCGAGGAGCTCAGCGACGCGGTACTTCGTTCCGACCTTCACCTGTTCGACGTCCGTGACGCGCTGGGCTATCGCATGTTCAGCCACAAGGGCAACACCGGTCACAAGATGTTCATCGCGCCAAATCCGCCCGAGGGCGCGCTGATTCACTACTATCTCCGTGATGAGGTCAACGGAGAGGATGCCGTCGAGATCACGATCCAGGATGGCGCGGGTGAGACCATCCGCACGCTGAACGGTTCGGGCTCGGCGGGTCTCAACCGCGTCAACTGGGACTTGCGATACGAGCCGCCATTACCGCCGACGGACGAGGGCGGGTTTGGCGGCCCGCCACCGGGGCCGCGGGCGCTGCCCGGCAACTACACGGTCCGGATCTCGGCGGGCGGCCGTCAGGCCACCAAGACGGTCAGCGTCTCCGACGATCCACGGATCGACGTGCCGGCGGCCGATCGCCGGGCGCAGCGGGACGCCATGCTCGGGCTCGGCGGGCTGATCGCGCGCCTCGACGCGGCGCACCAGACAGCCGAGAGTCTCCAGACGCAGCTCGGGTCGCTCGCCGAGTCGCTGGAGGACGTCGAGGTTCCTGAAGCGGTCTCGAGTGTGGTCGAGTCAGTGGGCGATCAGGTTGACGAGCTGGAGGACAAGCTCGCGCGTGGCGGCGGCTTCGGCGGCGCCAGGCCGCGCCCGCTCTATGCCCGCATGACGCGAGTCTACGGTAACCTCAACAGCTACACCGAGGCACCCAGCGCCTTCCAACTCGAACGGATCGATTCATATGCCCAGGAGTTGGATGGGTTGGAGGCGGAGCTGAATCAGTTGATTGCGGATGAGATTGCCAATCTGAACACGACGATGGAGCAAAACGGGATACAGGCCATCGCCACTCAGTAGCCGGATCACAGGCGGAACGCGCGGGTAGGCCGGCGATCGCCTCTTTCGCCTTGCTCAAGTAGTCGGCCAAGGCCGCTTTCGAAATCACACCAGCGTTGGGATCGTAACGCCGTCCTACCGTCCCGTCGGCACCCGCGCCTGGAGTGACTGGCTTCCCATTTGCTTCTTGACGTGTGCGAGCACCTCTTCCCACTGGCTCAAGCGCCGCATCACGACGTTACTCTGCTTCCAGTAATCTCATTTCGCGGCGACATCGAGCGCCATGATGTTGACACGGTCCCGCACGTAGAGTGTCGTACTCACTAGTGTCGGAACCGTCCAGGATGTCGCCCTGGCGACCTGCGCCCTCGCCAGGACCTCTAGACCATCGGCAGACAAAGTGACCAGCGCCAACGTGCCGTCCTCGTCCAGAAGGATCACTTTTCCGTCTGCGTTCAGGAAGCTCGCTTTTGAAAACGTCCGGTCCTGCCATGCGATCTCGCCAGTATGGGCATTGATGGCAGTGAGAAAGGCCGGGCCGAAATCGCCGCTGCTTCCGTAGAAGTAGTCGCCGAGTCTCAGTGTGTTTCCAAAGTGTACGCGCATCCTATTGTTGAACCACAACTCCTTGACTTCAGTGCGACCACCCGAGCGTACGAGTTGCAGGACCCGTGTGCCGCCATCGTAGGCGGCGCTAAGAAACAGCAGACGGTCTTCAGGGGACCAGATGGGTGTGGTGATGTTTACACCGGCTTGTGTTGGAAAACCATGGCTCCACAGCGGCTTGCCGTCGTTTGGATCGAATCCATGTGCGCCATCGCCACTGGTTACGACCAGTTGCTCCTCCCCATCGAGCGTAACAAGCAGCGGCGATGCCGGTGCTATGTCCGTGAACTCTCCACTCTTCCACACTACCCGCCCGTCGTCCTGGCGGAAAGCCATGACCCCCTGGCCCGGTCCACCAACCATGGCAATGACGTTGTTCTTGTGGGCAATCGGACTGGGTGCGTAGCCAGGCGGGACAGCCCACCGCATCTGGTTCGGTGGTGCCTGGTACTCTTTGACAAAGCTGTGCGACCACAGAACCTTGCCTGATTTCTTATCGAGCGCGAAGAACTGCTTGTCGGTCGACGCGGCAAACAGACGGTCGCCAACGATGAGAGGTGTGGAGTGCGGGCCGGCGCCGCGGCTGAAATTCATGGTTTCGAGTGACGACGGGAATCTGTACTCCCAGATCGTCTGACCTGACCCGGCGTCGAGCGCAACGACGATCTCCTCGGCGTTCCAGCGATTCCTCACACCGGTCGGCGGTCGGTACATGGTGTAGAGGCGTTCGCCGTCGACGATAATGCTGGAGTGTCCCTCGCCAAGCGGTCGGCTCCAGACCTGTCTCGGACCATCTGACGGCCACGATGTCGCGAGCCCGGTGGCGTCGGAGGTGAAGTTGCCTTGAGGTCCGCCCCATCCGGGCCATTCGGGCGTGGCGACAGCTGGCCGGCGCTCAGTCTGGGCGGTCGGGGTCGCTAGGACGTACCCGGACACGAGCAAAACGCTGATTGTGGCATCCAGCACGCGCATAGCTGCCTCCTGATGAAACCGATCCAAGAACAGCGTGGGCGGCTCACATTCTAGCCGACAGGCCGTGACCTGACCCCCTGAAACCGTTCCAGCCCGAGTGTTAGGATTTCGGGCGCAACGACCAGGAGGCAGTGACCTTGCCCCCTTAAACCGGTCCAAATCTAGAGAGAGGATTTTGGGCCGAGAGGGGG
>MPLX02137386.1_pt1 | contig 10286 bp, 4 predicted proteins | sample 1617341 | NCBI WGS metagenome assembly MPLX02 (sample SAMN05944804, study PRJNA350692) | marine metagenome | biome: marine; feature: ODZ; material: water; isolation source: 120 m water sample filtered on 0.2 um supor filter | place: Pacific Ocean | collected 2012-04-08 | depth 120m m | reverse complement strand
TGATAAACGAAAAAGATTTTTTGTACGACAAAGAAAAAGATATAAACACAAAAGAAGGAATGCAATCTTCCGAGCTTATTAGAGAGTTTAAAAATTTAGAAAGCATTGACATTGTACCAGTGATTGAGGGCGCCGATAGTAAAGACGTATTTGCTATAATTATTGGGATCGTTTTAATAGTCTTGGGAATTTTCACTTACGGAACTAGTGCACAAATGGGAATGGCTCTCATTGCTGGGGGTTTAGGCTTAGTAGCAGCAGGCGTTGCTAACCTGCTCACCCCCATGCCCGAATTTGGAGATTTTCGAGAAATAGAAGGCGGAGGGCGCGCGTCTTATCTCTTTTCTGGGCCGGTAAATACGGTAAGAGAGGGCGGTCCGGTCTTTATTGGGTACGGAAGATTAATGGTCGGCAGTCAGGTTATTCAGTCAAGTGTAGATACCTACGATGTTGAGTCAGGAAGAGAGAAAAATACAAGCAAACTTACCCAAAAAGATCACTGGGGAAAAGAAAACTACGGCTTAGACTATCGCGATAAAATCAGAAATAAAAGCGAAGCAAGAACTAGTTCTGATTTTCTTGGGGGAACTGGGGGCGGTGTTCGCTACGGAACAGTTCAAGGCATGATGAGCAAAAGAGCTATCGAGCATAATGAACAATCTTCCGAAGCGGACCAGTGCGCTCCTCAAAAAGACGTAGATACCTTACCACCTACTATTGTAGTCCCAGACGGACGCGGGGGATTTGAACCGATTCCGCAGTACTTCGCGGAAAATTAAAGACGACGTATTATGAGTAAAGGAGACGAAGTAGAAGCAAGAACGCCTATTTTAGACGAGGTAGGGGTGTCTCATGCAAAAGATGAAAAAACACTTTATACTTCTTTATCTACTCTGGACGTTGGCGATTTGTTGTCAGAAGGAGAAATAGAAGGGCTGGTAAAAGGCGAACATCATTTTGCTGGAAACGCTGGGGAAATCGGATATCAAACCTATGAATTCAAACCCTACACCGCTTTAGACAAAGACGGGTCGTGTAGCGAAAAACTAGGGTATTTAAGATCTATTTTCTGGAACGAAACTCCAGTAGTAGATAAAAACGGATTTTACAACTTTCAAGAAGTAAACGTAGAGTGGACAGAAGGAACACCGCAAGGAAAACTTCCCGCGCTGAACCCTAACTTACCTAACGATAAAAACTTAAAAGGTGAAGAGGGGTTTGAGCTTACTCTATTCAGAAGCATAGGAGAAAGACTATTCGGCCCAAGCATAGAGCTCGGAGAAGGAAAAACCCCGGGATACTATCACGGCGGCGACGGAGCCCCTATTTGGTTAGGAAACGGCGCCCGGAACTCTCCCATTATCCTAGGGGACATTGATAGAAACGCAAAAATATACACTGTATCGAACAAAGAGTGCGTGGCCGTAAGAGTGAATATAAAAGTTACAAAGCTTTTAGAAAGTATAGTAGACGATCAAAAAGACAATATTAAAGTGATCGACGGCGACGAAGACAGTAGAGGGTTTTTTGCGCAACCAGAAGGCACTGCGAAGAAAGGCAGGCAGCAGGAGTACGGCGGTGGCGACATGCGAGCTCGCAAAATTAAATATCAAATTTACGTCCGTCCGACGTTCGACACGAAAAATTTCAAAGGAAAACAAGGGGGCTCTCGTACGGACAATTCTGACGAAGACCTTTTTATTCCTTGGCCAAAAAAACCAGTCGTAGAAGATGAAATTTTCGGCAGAATAGAAGAGCCTTATATAAGAAGCACAGAAATAGCCCTTAGTAACAGCGAGAGAGACGGTGCTCGCAAAGACTATTTTCTGGGATGGGAAATTAAAATAGTAAGACTTACCCCAGACTCGTTTCATACTTTTTTAAAAAATGATAGCTACGTAGATTCAATCGTTGAGGTTTACGATTCTAAGCTTAGGTACCCTTACTGCGCAATGGTTTACTCAAGGTATAGCGCCGAATTCTTTTCGCGAATACCATCAAGACACTATGACACCAAACTGTTAAAAGTAAAAATCCCCAATAACTACAAGCCTTTATTAAGAAAGTACGATGAGTCTTCAGGCTTTTGGGACGGGTGCTTCAAAGCTGAAAAAGAATGGACAAATAACCCAGCTTGGTGTTTTTATGACCTTCTTACTAATAATAGATACGGACTGGGTGACTATATAGATTCTAGATTCGTTGACAAGTGGACGCTATACGACATAGCTAAATACTGTGATGTCTTGGTCTCTGACGGAAAAGGAGGGTTAGAGCCTAGGTTCACCTTAAATCATATTATTACATCAAGAGAAGAGGCTTATAAAGTCGTTAACGACTTAGCTTCCGCGTTTAGAGCCATTGCCTATTATGCTTTTGGAAATATATATGTCTCTCAAGATAGACCCAAGGACCCAATCTATCATTTTAATACTTCTAACGCAATAGACGGAATATTTACCTATACATCTTCTGCGAAAAAAGCCAGACACACTGTGGCAATAGTAAGATACTCCGACAAAAATAACTTATATAAACCTGCAATTTCATACACAGAAGACCAAGCTGGCATACAAAGATACGGAATAAGAGAAGTAGAGACTTCTGCTATTGGCTGCACGAGCAAAGCGCAAGCTAAAAGATTTGGAGAATGGATACTAAAAAGTGAAATACTGGAAACGGAATCAATATCATTTTCCGCAGGCCAAGAAGGAATGTACATAAGGCCCGGCGATGTAATTAGCGTATACGACGAGTTTAGAAACGACAAAAAAATGGCAGGGAGAACCCTTCAGGTTCAAAAGCTTGGCTCTGGAATCATACCGTCCGGAGCTATTCCCTCTTACATAAACCCGCCGCCTCCCAGCATCCACCCGGAAACCAACGATTATTACGTAACAGGAAACTCTATTATAATCGATAAAGCTATTGATTTCACCGCTGATAAAGAATATAAACTGGATATTTTAACCCCAGCTGGCTATCTCGAACCAACACAGATAACCCCGTCCGATTGCGAAGAAACCGTAACCATTACAGAGTTAACGGAATTTGATTATATTAAGGAAAAATCTTACTCCACAAGGCTAAACTTTTTCAATAACAACTGGGACGAAGGGGGATACTTTTCATTCAAAAACAGGATTAATCCTACAGAAGCAATTACCTACCCAGAGTCTCGCGGCGATTTTGCTGAGCTTACCGCGGGCGGAGACGGCCATTCTTTCATCAACGAGCACACAATTACAGTTGATTCTTCTAGATCTCAGATGGAATTTTTGTTTCAGCCGATAAAAAGTTATCTACCAGAGCCTACACCCGAGCAAAAAGCACATGGTGTTTCGAAATGGGCAGTTATGCAAAGGTTTGAAGTTAGCTACGTAGCAGACGGCAAAACTTACTACCTGCCCCTTGGAGCCACAGGAGACTCTGACGGAACTGATCAGGCAGTTACGTCTATAGACGAAACCCTAGCCAAAGACGGAGAATACGTTACCAACATAGCCGAACTTTTCCAGTTTAAAGAAGTATCCGACGAGGATTATAACAAGGGGAAATTTGTTAACTTTAGTTTTTACTTGGGATCAAAATATTTGCCTGCAGTCGAGACCCCCAGCGACCCGCAGGGTACAGATCGGTATTCAGATCAACACACAGGCGGTACAGACGTGTTCCACGGCCAATTCAGAAACGTCGACTCGCCGTCATACGGAAGAACTCACGGAGATATTTTCAAATGTTTAGAATGGTACGAGGCAAACGGCAGCGCAGATGAGAAAGCCGCGGCAACAAGAGAGCTGGAATTCGTTAACAAGCACATTAAAGAAACATTCAACTCCGGACCACTCAGGGAAGATAAAAGCCGTATAGCGAACAAATTTATAGCTTTCGAAAAGCCCGCCGGAATAACTTCCTTAACAATAAAAGTTTTCTCACCTATTAACGGAACATCAACCTCCAAAAACGAGAACCCACTCGGCATACCCTTGGAAACTCTTAAGCTGGAGAATAAAAATACAGCTTATAACGCTGTATTTAATGCATATAAAATAGGCTTAAGAAGAACTCACCTATGGGCAAAGACGACCGAAAAAAGCACAGTTGAAAACGTAACCGTAAAATCCACCAACACAGATAAATCCCTAACTTCTGCCGACGTCCCTGAGATCAGAAGAAGCCAAATTCAAACTATTTATTTTAGCGGTTTCCAAGCAGTAACTCATACAGGTAATTTTAGTTCGGATTACTCTATCGGCGGAAGCGGTATAGTAACTCAAATTTTCACTGATACACAAACGCAGAAGCAATTAGATTTCGACAACTATGTAATAACAGGTTATAACGCAGCTTCGGTAATAGGAGAACTATCAGACGATGAAAACGAGTATTCTTCAGATTATGAAAACATAAGCGGCGCAGACCTAGTATGGTCTATAGAACCAAGAATAAATGATATGACTCTGAACAGGGACTATACCCTTGACCCAGAGTTCGCGTCTGGCCATGCGCAACAATATAAGGTAATTAACATAAACGAGAACGAAAGCAAATACGATATAACCGCGCTTGAACATACACCTATAAAATACGATAACCTAGGAGAAGATGACCCGGGAGAAGAGGAATCTGATACCGTACCGGGAGGACCCCCAGAGAACCCCTCGATGGAACAAGATTCAACAGAAAACCCGAACCCGGGAGTTAAAGGAGCATGCTGTGTTGAGGATACAAGACTGCAGACAAGAATACTAGCACTTGGGAACTGGACTCACGCTACTGCAGTAGGGAACCTGCAATTTAGAAAAGGTATGATGATGCCTCCAAATCCGAATTCTGCGCAGATAAAGGAATATAATAAGTTTTATGCAGCGTATCCTGATTATGTCAGAGGCGGGATAAACGATGGTGAATCCCAAAAATACGGTAGACAATGCTATAACGACGAGACGGAAGATTACTGCGATAGCCTTGCTAACGACATATACGTTTCTAAATTCTACGCCGATGAAAAATGCGCGGACATAGACTGTAAGTCGCCTACAGAGCCTACAGAAATTGAAGTCAAACCAAATCTCCCAAAAGAGGAAGATGACGAACTAGAGACGAATTTTATAAACTTGAACTTCAAAATAGCTGCGGATTTTACCTCTATTTCTCATTTTAAAGGAGAAGATACTAATAAATATAAACTTAAAATGTTTACAGATGAAGAAGCGTACGAAAAGAATCTTATGGGAGTACAAGGAGCGAGCAAGGAAGTTGCACTGGGAAAATATTACGATCACCTAGGTTGCATTAATCTATCCCCAAGCTGCTCAGACCGAAACTTAGAAAGCGATGATTGCTACACTGAACAATATGCGGAAAAGGTGAGGCAATATGGAAGCAATTTCGTAATATGTAAAACGGCAGTCTTCGAAGGTTCGACGCTCAACGATAGTTTCAAGTCGCTAACAGACGATGAATGTTCAAAAGCTAAAAATAAATCGAAAAACAAAATAGATGTTGGAAATAAGCCAATCGCTCCAGTCGATGCATGGTAGCCAAATTAAATACAAATGCCTAATAACACAGATCACACCGTCTTAGCTGATCCCAAGAACATTCCTTGGCTCGCCGACCCGTCTACTATTGGTACTCTCCCGAGTAAAGAAATTATAGATCAAGCTACCGACACAGACGAGTCGACTCATCGAAGCGATATTGACGACGACAGCTGCGGAGATAAACCTTCATGGACAAGAACCGTACCGGTTTATGCTGTTCACGGGCAAGAAGGCCTAGGAGGAAGCAGTTCAGATTTTAATCTAACTTGGGACTCAAGCGCAAAAGATTACTGTACGGCACCCGCAGAAAAATCCGAGCTGTTCGTAAACATGGGAGACAACACTTCTAAGTCTGACTGGGATAAAAACCTGACAAATGATTTAGGTTGTAAGGCTTATTATATAGCTGTTCCAAATGAGCAATACAAGTTATTAATAAAGCATTTTATATACAAGTTTCCAGATTTCTTAAGAGACGATAATGGTGCCCCCGTTAATGAAGTAGATAGAGAGGATAATAAATCTTACTCTGACATTAGAAGCATTCTTTTCGAGAAGCTGACATCTAATCCGGGAAACCCCGAAGGAGTTAAGCCCTACGTACCCGGTTGTGCCTGCACCACCTCCGACGGCACCGAACCAGCCGACGGCAATCACGCACCTGATACAGATGCGAAGCCGTACGCAGATATAAACCTAGCTTTCACAGACGCAATAGTTCCCGGGTCTGAAAAAACCATGGAGTATATCGTTAAGCATAAAGACTTAGCTCAAATGAGCTACTGTTATTGCCGTGACACGAAAAACTCCGTTTTTAATTTTAAAATTGCGCCTGTAACCCGCTTCGGCAGCCAAGACGTAAATGAGATCATGCAAAACCAATTAAAAGCCTTATCTAACTACATAACAGATGGCCAATACGCAGTATTTTACGTTGACTTTTCCCCCGTAGACGCTAAAAACTGTTACGATCAAGTAGGGTTTAGATATGCTTTTGCATTTAACTTAAAAGACCGCCCAGTCAAGCAGAACCCACCTGCATGTCAAGCAGATCCGTGCTTTGTAGCTAAGCACGACGACGTACGGGTCTTCGAAAGAGAAGACGGCACAGAAGAACAAGAAGACTTTGGTTATAACACAGCGCCAAAGCTATACGACGTCCCTCAAAATATAATAGAAGAATATTTTATTAGTCCTTATTTGGAGAAAGATCCGAAGAAAGTTCAATACCCGGGAAAAATATACATGCAGTACGATACTGAAGGTAACGATATAACAAGTAGAAACGTAACCGACTGCTTATACTTAGCTGGAAGAAAAGTAGACCCGGCGAATAAACACAGAGGTGAAGAAAAGGCCAACTTGACATACCATTTTAAACTCGAGCAGCCTATGCTGGGGATAAAAACCTCGAGCAAAAATTTGTATATTGAAAATAATCAGAACGAATTTTTAGACATAACGACACCCCACTACACCCAAGAAGAGATTTTAGCAGAGAGTCCGTTAAATACTGACAGTACTTACGGACTATCAACGGTTACTCAAACCTTAGCTCAAGAGAAATGCAATAAATACAATTCAGTCGTATCACATCAAGACGGTAGCGAAGACTCGAATGAGTATAACGTTCACTTAAACATAAACTTTGATGTTCACACAAAAATAGCGGAAAACAATAAGAGTAAATTTGGTACATACCAATAAAAAAATGCCAAAACACAGAACAAAAGCAACTTTAAGATGGAACGCCTACAACGGCCCCGATAACAATGAAGTAGAGTATTCTGCAGAGAATACTAACTACGACAAGTATCATGTTTATGTAAAATACGGTACAAAATTTAACAGCTCAATCAGAACTGAACAACTAGCAGAGGCGCAGAACAGTTTTGAAGACAACTCAATTCATCTCGGTCCAGATGCGCAAGATATACCAATTGAAAAACACGGAAGCGATTTCGTAGTTTCAGAAGAAGTGAAAAACTACGAACTCTACGAAATAGAATACACTTTCCCAGAAGAAGGGAAATACTTTTTTTCCATATGGGCCAACAGAGACAGTCACTGGTACGGCCCTACATATTATCCCGGAGCTAAAACCAACGTAGGAGTAGATCAAGAAACAACCTCGACTCCAGTTGGCGAACCAACCTCCGAGGAACAAGGAGAAGGCTTGAATGTAGATGTAGATAAAGCTATATCATCAAGTTTTGCCCAGAGCATCAACATTTATGGTTTAACTAGCGATACACACCCAGAGTTCAATGAAAACAAAGGGGGCGATAAGCGGCTAGGCAGTTCTACGTCATCTTTAAATCTCATAAACGAACCGTCCCCTTCGTTCATCTATACTACTTCGTTTGCTGATAAACACGAAATGCAGTCAATCAGATTTGACTCATTCAGCAGAGTCACTATAAGAAAACAAAGCGGCAATAGCAACACTCCGCACAAAGATATATACTTTGAAATAACTGGGCAACCCATCCTCGAGGTTCCAATTACATTCCCACAAGGGCTCAACTCTATCGAGGTGGCTCAAGCAGTAAAGAAGCAAGTAGAAAATGGGGAAAACTACTTCATGGCTTCCGGATTCGCCGCCACATCACACTTCACCGAAGAGATAGTTCCCTTGAGAAATTTTGACCTTGTCGTAGAAGCCTACACTACAGACAAGAACACTAGCGCAGGAAACGAGGTTCATGACGGAGTAATAAATGAAAATGAAGGAAGCTTTGGACTAGAGCATGTAGGATACGACATAGTAGAAGTTAACCTCCTCCCCCCTAGCGGGCTCATGGTATGCGACGAATACAATGACAGAGAGAGTTTCGTAACGCCGCAAGAAGGCTATAACAAGAAAATCCCCTACATAGCCGAAGCGAAAATGACAGACAGGGGAGCAGTGTCCATATCTGTATTTGAAAGCATAGACTCTACCACTTCCCCAAATAAAAAATACCTGTCTAATGAAGAAATATTTTCGAAATATTTCGATGGAATAAAAGGATGCGTGATTTATTATGCCGACGAAGCCTTTGCTTTGAATCCCGCGCACATATCGATATCAGAAAACGGAAGTGAGCCAACTACCCAAGAAATATCCGTACAAGGTCAAGATTCTATTTTTGTAAATAGAGGATTTGTTCTAAGTAGCGATTTCTCTTATAGTGAAGACGCTATCACTTTCCCTTTCGCTCCTTTTGCTAAGGATCGAAGGTTAACTAAAAGCCACGTCATAGTGGGCTTCTTCGACGAATTAATACGAGCCAAACATTTCTTCCCTGATAACAAGACCAGAACAACAACATTAAACGGACAACTTGCAGACACTATCTTGGGGGAAAAAAATCTACAATTCAGCAAAACCATAACCCCCTTGAATAACATAGTAGATAAATTCAACCCTGCAAAACACTTAAGCAAGCAGCCAAATTCAATGACTTTGTTTAAAAAGTCGCCAGTAGACGAAGGGGCGAAAGCTTTATCTTATAAGGCGTACTGCTATATCCTTGTGGCTGACGGCGGGAAATTCAAAAATAAGGAGTCTTCGGTAATATCTGAAAAGGGCATATCAGACTTCAGTCAAACCTTATCTCCCGACTCTAAAATAGCAACCTTAACTATTCAACTTAAAGAAGAAAAAGATTACGTACCCGTAATAAGCTACTCCGAAAAATCCGGCAATGCCTACGTAATAGGAGTGCAATCAAATACGATAAAAATAAAAACAGAAACAATTAAAAGTGAACTTAAGATAGAAATCTCAAACAATGAAAAGATAGTAGCTTGTAAAATTTTTATTGGATTTATGTCCGATAATTAATAAAATAACCTATATGAAATCCATTACTTTTCTCGCCTTTATAAAAGAAGGCTCTGATAAGTTGATTGCCGGATCCCGGAAGTACCCCTTTTCTATAACCGAAAAATTTTCGATAAGGATCCAAGACGAGCTCTTTGAAATCAAAGAAATAAATGAAAAGGAAAAATGGCTAAAATTCAAAACCATAAAATCGCCTGACGAAAAATCATATATTTATGTTAAAGATTTAGAAGAAAAGGAAATCTACAAAAAAGACTATTTAGAAATCCACCTTAAAGAGTATAAAATCAATGAAGCCTTTTCCATACCAGTCCCGGGTTCAGGGTATAAACAAAACGACGAAATTAAAATACTGGGCTCTGGAGGAGCGGGTCTTGTCTTAGTTAAAGAAGTAAACAAAGACGGCGGGGTTGTTAAAGCTGAAATCAAAACCGAATCGAGTTTCTTTCAAGAAGGGTACAAAAACTTTATCCCAGAAGGAGGCTCAGGAAAGGGCTTAGAAATCGTCTGCGAAATGATAGAAAACAACAAAAGAACAATAATAGAAAAAACAGCAAAAGAACCGGTGTTTAAAGAAAGAAGAAACTATATAGATTTTGAATACGACCTACCTGACTTTGTAAAAAAAGGAGAAATAAAAATACGCAGGACAGAAATAACGCTTGGTGAAAAATGCAAAGACAATCTTTTGGGCGGTTTTATATGCATCGCTCAAAAAGTTGACTATACAGAAAAGTTCGGGATCCCAATAGTAGAAAAGGGAACGATAAACGCATATAACCTATACAACCAAGGCTCCGCAATTATAGAAAAGAAAATACTAGAGCTGGAAAAAAGAATCGATCAGCTAGAATCGAGAATTTAAGGTCTTCTTCCCGCCGCCCAAGTCGCGCCATCTCTTAGCAATCCAC
>MPLX02394412.1_pt1 | contig 10289 bp, 5 predicted proteins | sample 1617341 | NCBI WGS metagenome assembly MPLX02 (sample SAMN05944804, study PRJNA350692) | marine metagenome | biome: marine; feature: ODZ; material: water; isolation source: 120 m water sample filtered on 0.2 um supor filter | place: Pacific Ocean | collected 2012-04-08 | depth 120m m | reverse complement strand
TCTCCAGCTCCGTGAGCTGATCCAGCAAACGCTCCCGCAGGGCATTGATGCGCAGCTGAATCCCCCCATCCAGCCCCGCCATCGCCAGTTCAGCGGCGCGGCGACTGCGCGCTGCCACCAGATCACTGATCGCCTCGGCCCGGGTGAGATCAAGGCGGCCATTGAGCACCGCCCGCTGACTGAACTCCCCGGGCAGGGCGCGGCGCACCCCGGGCTGATCCAGCACCCGCTCCAGCACCTGCTGCACAGCAATCAGGCCGCCATGGCAATGAATTTCGACAACATCCTCGGCAGTGAAGCTGCGGGGTGCCTTCATCAACAACAGCAGCACCTCATCAATGACATGACCGGCATTGACCCCGCCCTCCACACCGCCCTCCCCAGCGATCACATGGCCATAGATCACCCGATGGCTGCCCCAGACCTGCTGGCCCGGCACCTGCACAACAGCCCTGCCCACCGCCTCCGCCTGGGGGCCTGAAATCCGGATCACAGCGATCCCACCCTGGCCAGGAGCCACGGCAGTGGCGATCGCCGCGATCGTCGTTGAAGCAGGCAGGGCTGGGATCATCAGCGCTTGTGCTGGTCACGTTCCTAAGATCATCAGTGGTGGCCATGTCTCCCGCCACGGATTGGAGTTCATGGTCAAGCCCCGCGCGGCCCTCAGGCAGACACTGCAACGCTGGATCAACTGGCTCTGGCAGCAGGAGGGCTCACCCGGGATGCGGGCACGGGGCGTGGCCGCCGGTGTGTTCTGCGGCTGCTTTCCCTTCTTCGGCTTTCAGATCCTGCTTGGCATCGGTCTGGCCAGCCTGGTGCGGGGCAACCATCTACTGGCCGCCGCCGGCACCTGGATCAGCAATCCATTCACCTATATCCCTCTGTATTGGTTCAACTACAGCGTCGGTTCTGCCCTTCTGGGGGCAAGCGATGGCCTGCCGGAATGGAATCAACTGAACCTGCTGAATCTCTGGGAACAGGGCTGGGGCTTCAGCAGCCGCCTCCTGGTCGGCTCGAGTGTGGTTGGTGGCTGGGCTGCACTGATCCTCGGGGTGCTGGCCTACGGCCTGTTCCGATCACGGCAGGATCACAGCGCCAAAAGCCGCGACCGTCTGAATCACCCCTCCAGTGCCGGCAACTCAAACCAGGCATCGATCAATCAACGCTGACTCTGCCCAGCCAATCAGACCCTGCAGCCAATCAGGATCAATGCCTAGCTGCAGGGAAAGGGCGTCGTTGCGGAATCACAACTGAGTGCGGTGGAATTCAGCCGCTTCAACAACGTCCCAACAGGCCTCAGCGAGGTTCTCGATGGCTGGCTCAAAAGAAAGGGTAAAGCAGGGGATTGATCAAAGCGAAGTGTCATCCATCTGCAACACCTTCTGGCAAAAAACCTGCCTGCAAGGGAATCCCAATCAGTCAGCAGCAACTTCTTGAGCAAAGGGATTAACCGACACCGCTGCGGGCGATGTCCAGTACATCCGCCATCGAACTGATCTGATCCATGGTCGTGACCAGTTGATCGGCTCCTGAGAGCTCCACACGCAGATCAATCCGTGCCGGCTTGTCATAGGCGGTTTTCACCCGGGCATCACTGACATTGATCTTGTTATCGGAAAGACGCATCAGGATGTCCTTGAGGATGCCAACCCGGTCGATCACCTCAATCCTCAGCTGTACAGGAAAACGCAGCTCCTCTCGGGATGCCGAGGGATTCCAGCGCACCGGCAGACGTCGTTCACTTGGGATTGAGGCCACATTGGAACATTCCTGCCGGTGAATGGTGATGCCATGGTTGCCGAGGGCAACCATGGCGACAATCGCTTCACCAGGCAGGGGGCTGCAGCAACCTGCGATCCGGTAATCGAGACCCTCCACCCCGAGGATGGGCACCCCTGCTGGCGCCGATTCCCGCGTCGCTGCAGAGGATTCAGCCTGAGCCACCAGGCGTTTGGCCACATCGATGTTGCTGAGCGGCTGCTCATCGCCCACTGTCTGCAGACGGATCTCCTCTCGCAGACGGTTGAGCACCTGATGCAAGGTGATGGCACCAAAGCCAAGTGAAGCGAGCAGATCGTCTGTGGTCTGCACATTGCAGCGCTCGGCGACCCGGGTCATCGCCTCACTGTTCAACAGTGCATCAAAGCCGGTGCGGCCCAACTCCCGTTCGAGCAGTTCCTTGCCCCGTTGAATCGTTTCGTCGCGATGGCTGCGCTTATACCATTGGCGGATGCGATTGCGGGCCGTGGGCGTGGCCACGAAATTAAGCCAGTCAAGGCTGGGATGCGCTGTTTTGCTGGTGAGGATCTGCACGAAGTCGCCGTTCTGAAGCACTGTCGACAACGGGCAGAGACGGTCGTTGATCCGCGCTCCATGGCAGTGATTACCAACCTCGGAATGAATCCGATAGGCGAAATCAACCGTTGTTGATTCCTTGCGCAATCCCACCACTTCACCCTTGGGCGTGAACACATAAACCTCCTCATCGAACAGATCCTCCTTGATCGATGCGAGGTAGTCGTTATGGTCACCATTGCCGCCCTCCTGCTGCCACTCAACAAGCTGACGCAGCCAGTTGAAACGCTCGGTGTCTCCAGCTGCAGCAGGGGATCCTCCTTCCTTGTATTTCCAGTGAGCGGCGATACCGAACTCCGCCACGCGATGCATCTCCGTTGTGCGGATCTGCACCTCGATCGGCCGATGCCTGCCGATCACCGCCGTGTGCAGGGATTGGTAGCCATTCGGCTTGGGAAGACCGATATAATCCTTGAAGCGCCCGGGGATGGGCCTGAAGGTGTCGTGCAGCACCGCGAGGGCGCGGTAGCAGGTCTCCACACTGGGGGTGATGATCCGCAGCGCCGCCACGTCATAGATCTCGTGGAACGCCTTCTGCTGACGCTGCATTTTGTGCCAGATGCCATAGAGGTGCTTCGGTCGTCCACTCACCTCACAGCATTCGAGGCCAACGGAATGCAACCGTTCACTGAGCAGCTCAACGGTGTTGGCCAGACGATCCTCCCGTTCACTTCGCTTGGTCGCCACCTGCTCCTGCATCTCCCGGAAAGCGTCCGGCTCCAGCAGCTTGAAGGCCAGATCCTCCAGCTCCCACTTGAAGCGACCGATGCCGAGACGATTGGCCAGGGGAGCGTAGATCTCGCGGGTTTCGCGGGCAATGCGCTCCTGCTTATCAGACTTCAACGCACCGAGTGTGCGCATGTTGTGGAGACGGTCCGCCAGCTTGACCAGCACGACGCGGATATCGCTGGCCATCGCCAGGAACATCTTGCGCAGATTCTCCGCCTGGGCCTCGGTGCGATTGGTGAAATGAATCCCCCCCAGTTTGGTGACGCCCTCCACCAGCTCGCGCACTTCCGCACCGAAATACCCCTCGAGCTGCTCCGGGGTGACATGGGTGTCCTCGACTACGTCATGGAGGAACCCCGCCGCAATCACACTGGCGCTGGCACCGATATCACGCAGAAGATCCGCCACCGCAATCGGATGGACGATGTAGGGGTCACCGCTGGCACGAAACTGACCTTCATGCAGCTGAAACGCGAAATCAAAGGCTGCAGCAAGCAGCGCCTCTGAATCGGTGGGGCAGCTCTGGCCAAGCCCTGGTGGGATGTGCTCCACACAGGTTCGCAGCCAGTCTGGCAGCGGGATGCCGTAGTCCTCAGCCTTGCCGATCGGATGCCGCCTCAGCGGTGGCAAGCCACTAGGCATCGACACACTGACCGGAACGGTCTGGGTGGAATCCGATACAGAGGTGGCTGGCAGCATCCGAGCGGCGGATTGATCCATGGTATTCAGGCCCTAGCAACCGCGCCGCCATCCATGGCCGCCTTATCAGAGCCAGTCCTCGAGCTCACCCAGCTGCGCCTGCGCTATCCACTCAGCGACAGCTGGACCCTGGATGGGCTGAATCTGAGCCTTGCTGGCGGGGAGCGACTGGCCCTGGTGGGTCCTTCCGGTTGCGGCAAGAGCACTGTGGCGAGAGCAGCTCTGCAGCTCCTGCCAGCCGGAAGCCTCTGTGAAGGAGGCCTCTCCCTGGCGGGACTCGACCCGAGGCAACTGACCCAGAAGCAGCTCAGGCAACTGCGCGGCAAGGCTGTGGGCCTGGTCTTCCAGGATCCGATGACCAGGCTGAATCCCCTGATGACCGTGGGAGGACACCTGATTGACACCCTTCAGGCCCACAGACCGGAGACCACGGCCAGCTGGAGACGAAAGAAGGCAGAGGAGCTCCTGGATCGGGTGGGCATCGGCACCAACCGCTTCCGGGCTCATCCCCATGAGTTCAGTGGCGGCATGCGCCAACGGCTGGCCATCGCCCTGGCGATCGCCCTGGAACCGCCACTGATCATCGCCGATGAACCCACCACAAGCCTGGATGTGGCCGTGGCGGGTCAGGTGATGCAGGAACTCAGCAACCTCTGCGACGACCTCGGCAGCGCCCTGCTGCTGATCACCCATGACCTGGCGATGGCAGCGCGGTGGTGCGGGCGCATGGCCATGCTCGATGGCGGACGCAGCGTCGATGAAGGCAGCAGCTCCGAGCTGCTGATCACACCACATTCTGAGATGGGCAAGCGGCTGGTGAGCGCCGCCAGGGCCAGGGAAGGAGGCAACACCCCAACCGCCCCTGAAGCCGGGACCGTCCTCGAGGTGGAAAGCATGCGCTGCTGGCACACCATTGGCGGCTTGCCCTGGGCCCCCGTCTGGCTGAAGGCTGTCGATGACGTGAGTTTTCAGCTCAGGGCCGGCGAAAGCCTTGGCGTGGTGGGGGCCTCGGGCTGCGGCAAGAGCACCCTCTGCCGGGCCTTGATGGGTCTGAATCCGATTCGAGGTGGCCGGGTGCTGCTGCAGGGGCAGAACCTGCTCGCCATGGGCGGCCAACCCCTGAGAAGCGCACGCAGGGCGATGCAAATGGTGTTTCAAGACCCACTGGCCTGCCTCAATCCGGCGATGAGCGTTGCGGAAGCCATCGCCGACCCGTTGCTGATCCATGGTGTCTGCAGCAGATCCGAAGCGCGACAACAGGCCAGGCAGCTGCTCGAACAAGTGGGCCTCACCCCGGCGGAGAGCTTTCAGAACCGGCTTCCCCGGCAGCTATCAGGCGGGCAGCAACAACGGGTTGCCATTGCCCGAGCCCTGGCACTGGGCCCGAAGGTGCTGATCTGCGATGAAAGCGTGAGCATGCTTGACGCCGAAATTCAAGCCGAAGTGCTTGCCCTGCTGCGTCAGCTGCAACAACAGCTTGGTCTGGCGATGGTCTTCGTCACCCACGACCTTTCCGTCGCCAGCGGCTTCTGCCACAGAGTGATCGTGCTGGACCGCGGACGCATCGTCGAACAGGGGCCAGGCGATCAGCTGCTACAGGCACCGAAGGCGCCGATCACCCGCACCCTTGTCGAGGCCTGCCCAAGACTTCCAAGGCCCAACCCCTGAAGAACTGAGCTGAGCGACAACCCAGGGTGGACGCCCGCAGCGATGCCAACACATGGCTGATCAAGCCAATAAATCCTACATCTGCAGGATTGAGTTGCACCGGTAACTCCTCCTATACCGGACATCTACAAACAGGCTGCATGGTGATGAGCAAGCTCAATGTGGAGGTTGGAGGAACGCTATGGACAAATGGTTTCACAGCGGAATTCATCGTCAGTAATCCTTCAAGCCAAACCATCAAAGATTGGCAATTCAGCTTCACAACACCCCATTCAATAACGGGATCAGGCTGGGGCGTGAGCACCTCAGAAACGTCCCTCAGCGATGGCTTATCCACAATCACGGTCCGAGGACAAGACTGGGGCAGAGAAATTCCTGCAGGCGAATCTGTAACCGTTGGATTCAATGGCCGTCAAGGCCGCTCCATTGGCACGGAAGGGCCGCTCACTGCAGCTGCATTGATCACAACATCTGATCCACTGATCTCATCATTGGAAGCCACTTCAGTGGCAGAGCTCTCAACAGGAAATATTCAATCACCAAACATTCAAGCCTCAAACTTCAACGCAAACAATCAACCCATGAATCACGATCTGATGGATCACGATGCAGCCACATCCCATGGGTCCGACTTCAAACTGATCACCGACTTCGCAACCTTCGGCGGCAGTGATCACACCACACACGATCAGCTCATGGGTGGGCGAACTCCAATCACCACAGAAGCCCTGCTGGCATACAACAATCTCAGAGCTTTTGAAGGTCTCAATCCCGTAAGCCTGAAGAAGATCGGCTCCTGGGCATTCAACAACAACCTCACCAATAACGAACAAGCCTGGGGCAATGACCTTCAAGGCGTTGGCCTCTGGTATGCCATGCAAGGTGCAAAAGCCGGCTGGATTGCCGATGCAAGCTTCGATCCTCAACTGCTCGCTGATCTACAGCGCACAGCCAGGCTCGGCAGCCAGGCGAAAGTGCTGCAAATGATCGCGAAGGTTGAAAAGCCTGGATTCACCGATCACCTCCAAGCCACTGATGGCATTGAGGCCTTCATCAACACGCTCAAAATGGAACCCCACTTCGGTGGCTGGATGCATGACCGGGCCCATGGCTGGCTCGACATGGGAGAAGGGGCCATTGCCCATGATGTCAACCACCTCACAGTTCTCAGCCACGATCAAAGCCAACCGTTCATGAACGACAGCTTCGACTGGCCTCAATGGCCGGCACTGGATGTTCCCCATGACGTGGTGATCAACTACTTCCAGAGCATGGTGAGCCTGGCAGATCCACTAGCGAAAGACAACACCACAGCGCCTGCAGCCAGCAACAACAATAGCGGCGAAAACAGTGGCGGCGAAGCGGAAGACCCGGTCTCCTCAGCAATCACAGCTGCCAACCGAATCATCGGCAGCGATGCCCGTGATCTGCTCAGAGGTGGTTCAGGTCGAGACATCATCAAAGCGGGAAAAGCTCGCGATCGTTTATTTGGCAATGCAGGCCGGGACCGACTCCTAGGCAATCAGGGCCGGGATCAGCTCAAAGGTGGCAGCGCCAATGATGTGCTGATCGGTGGCAGCGGCAGGGACTGGCTGAATGGCCAAAGGGGAAACGACATCCTGATCGGGGGATCAGGAGCCGATGTCTTCCGCCTCAGCGCAGGCAGAGATGTGATCAAAGATTTCAACCTGCTCCAGGGCGATCGCCTCGAGATTGCCGGCAGCCATGACGACTTCACTGTTCGCCGCTCTGGAGACGATCTGCTGATCAAACGCAAGGGCTATGGAGTCACCACCATGCTCAACGTCGCTCGAGGGCAAAATTTCAACAGCACTGAGTTTTTTGCTGATGCCATCGCTGCAACTGAACAGGTTTCAACGGAACAGTCTTCAGACGAACAGGGATCAGCTGAAATCCCTTCTGCAGAATCAAATCAAAGCGAGAACCAGAACCATAAGAACCAGAGCAGTGATAACCAGCACATGGACAACCAGAACAGTGATGCATCAGAGAACGTCTCCAGCAACGACAACTCCTATGGCGAGGCCCTTCGCCTCTCACTGCTCTTTTATGAAGCCAACCGCTCCGGAGATCTTGATGAGGCCACAAAACGTGTGCCCTGGCGTGGTGATTCAGGCCTCAACGATGGACGGGATGGCGTCTATTTCGGTGACCGTGAAGACGCCAATCTGCAGCAGGGCCTGAGCCTGGATCTCAGCGGCGGTTATCACGATGCCGGCGATCACGGCAAATTCGGCCTGCCACTGGCTTCATCCCTTACCAATCTGGCCTGGGGAGGCATCAATTTTGAGGATGGCTACAAAGCAGCGGCAGAACTCGAGACACTACTTGAAACTGTTCGCTGGGGAACCGACTATCTTCTCAAAGCACACGGAACCAATACCAACGGCGAAACTGCATATTTTGTCGCCCAGGTCGGCGACGTGGATGCAGATCATGGGCTTTGGAGTGCCCCGGAGCGCCAGACGATTGACAGACCAGCCATGGCCGTAACTCCCGAAAAGCCAGGTTCTGACGTGGCGGCAGGCAGCGCGGCAGCGCTTGCATCTGCATCGGTGTTATTCCGCAGTAATGGTGATTCAGGCTACGCAGATGAACTTCTGGAGAATGCCGAGTCGCTGTTTCATTTTGCAGATACCTACCGAGGCAAATACTCAGACTCGATCACAGAGGTTCGCAACCACTACAACTCCTTCAGTGGCTTTGAGGATGAACTGGCCTTTGGCGCAGCCTGGCTGGGCCGTGCCCTGAATGCCGCAGGCAAGGATGGGAGCGAGTATCAGACTCTTGCTCAGACGATCTACAACCAGGAGATCACTGGCCTCAACAATGGCTGGGCACCGAACTGGGATGACGCTTCCTACGGCACCGCCGTTCTATTGGCGACAGACCTGAACGACAAAGCCGCACTCAATGATGTGCAGAGCTGGCTTGATGCCTGGGTGAATGGGGAGAGTGGCGTGCAGCTCACCGATGGTGGACTGCGCTTCATCAGCCAATGGGGCTCACTGCGCTATGCATCGAACACGGCCATGCTTGCCGGTGTCGTTGCTGATGAGTTGATCAATCCAGGTGGGCAATACAGTGATCTCGCAATTAACACCATGGATTACATCCTTGGAGATAATCCACGCTCGTCGAGTTACGTGGTGGGCTTTGGTGAAAATTCGCCAGAACAACCCCACCATCGCGCAGCCTCCGGAGTGGACTGGGAGAGCTTCAATGATGACTTGGCCAATACCCACACGCTTTACGGAGCCTTAGTTGGCGGACCATCCCAGGCCAATGATTTTGCCTATAGTGATAGACGATCCGATTACACATCTAACGAAGTCGCAATTGACTACAATGCGGGATTTTCAAGCGCCTTAGCCTTCGCTAATCAACAAAATAGTTTGATTTAGTTCTGATCAATCAAGTCATTCAATCAATAATTCGGCTAAAAATTCGCCAAAGCGCGAACCCTTCAGAACCCACGCCAATGCTTTCTTGGCAAGTACAATTTCATCCGGTCAGAGCTAAAAAATCAACCTACATCAGCCCAGCTGGCATTGAGCTCAAGCCTCAATACTGGCATCAGCTTAAATCTCTACACTCGCAACACAGAAGACAAAACCCTACAACCGTAGGATTGATTTAAATACACCAGCAAACTAGATTTTAAACATCCAAACTTAAGCCTCAATAAAATGCCTCGCCGATCAAGACATTCACGTTCAAACAATCGACGCCCGAGGGAAAGGCCTCAGACAGAGCAACGCATGGGGCAGGCTTTTGAAGAGCAACTTTTTCCAGAACCGACACCGATGGAAAGAGAACCGACCTCTATGCAAAGAGGACAGCCTTCTACACGCAGACAGCAACCTTCTGGAGGCAGAGAACAGCCTTTTACAGGCAGCGAACAGCCAGTGGGACGTCAACCACAAACGCGCCCCAGGCCAGAATTCAAGCTCACGGGCACAGAGGCCGACGATGTGCTTCGCGGTGATGACAGTGACAACACCTATCAAGCCGGTGGAGGGGATGACTTGCTCCTGGCCTCGCCCGGGAACAACACGGTGATCGGCGGCGATGGCAACGACAGACTCTCTTACGAGGCGCTAACAGGACCGATCACCCTGATGCGAGGTGGAAACGTTCTCAAGGCAGATGGCTCCATCGATACCAGGCCAGACCTTTCCATCGAAACGGTGATCGGCGCGCGAGGAGAACGCAACGGCATCGATGCAAGCGGTGGTTCCACCGCATCCATCGACGTGGATCTTTCCAAAGAAAGCCTGACGATCAATGGCTTACCAGTTGTGGGCAGTGCCTCAATCACTGTCAAGAGATTCGCCAACGTGATCGGCTCCGAAGTCTCAGACACACTTAGCGGCCATTACGGAGGCAATGACCTCAATGGCTCAGCTGGTGATGACATTCTCATCGGCCTAGGCGGGGCTGATCGCCTCACGGGCGGTGCCGGTGCTGACACCTTTAAGTTCTCACCAGGGGACTCAAGCGCCAGCAGGTTTGACCGAATCACCGACCTCGAGATCGGCTCAGATCAGATCATGGGTTGGAACAAGATTGAAAGCGTGACTCAGATCGGGAGTACAAATAGCCTCAGGAAAAGAGCGCTTTCATCATTACTCAACTCCACAGATTTCAGAGCCAATGATGCAGCCAGCTTCAGCATGGGTGAGCGGACATTCATCGCCATGAATGACAGAAGGGATGGCTTCCATGGGAATTCAGACACCTTGATTGAGATCACAGGCTTCACTGGCAACCTTGCAGACCTATCGATCATCTAATCACGGATTGCACCCATGCAG
>MPLX02260264.1_pt1 | contig 10293 bp, 10 predicted proteins | sample 1617341 | NCBI WGS metagenome assembly MPLX02 (sample SAMN05944804, study PRJNA350692) | marine metagenome | biome: marine; feature: ODZ; material: water; isolation source: 120 m water sample filtered on 0.2 um supor filter | place: Pacific Ocean | collected 2012-04-08 | depth 120m m | reverse complement strand
CGCTGCTACGATACCCATCATCACGACAGTCGAAGCCTTCGACCTCCAGGATGCGAACATGGTGCTCCTGGGAATGAAGGAGTCGCGCATCGAGGCGGCGGCTGCATTGGTTCCCTGAGTAAAATAGAAAGGGGCAGGCCTGAGTCAGGCCTGCCCCTTGGCTGATTTCATTAATTGTGGCCTATTGTCTCCCAATTACCGGCCGCGGCCGATCGCGGTATTTCTCCCACAGAGTTGTGTGCTTAGTTGACAGGTCAACTGGACGGCCATCAATCCATTCGTTTAGGACATGGGTACGAACCTCGAGGATATCGCCGTCGGTGAGCACCACGCTGGCGCTTTTGCCGACCTCGATCGAGCCTAAGGCGTCGTCAACACCGAGGATTTGCGCCGGATAGAGTGTCACTGACTTCAGCGCTTCTTCTTTTGGGAGCCCGAAGCCGGCAGCGACACCGGCATGATAAGGCATGCTGCGGAGGTTGGGTCCTCCACCCCCGTTGCCACCAGTACCGGCGATGGCGAACTGGACGCCCGCCTCGTGAAGCTTGACCGCTCGTGCGTAGGCACTGTCATAGGGTTCGTCATCGCGCATCGGGTTCCCTAGAATGCTGCCAATGATCACTGGGACGTTTTGTTCAGCAAGCAGGTCCGCGGCACGCCAGGCGTCGCCCGAGTCGACAAGGACAATTCGGTAGCCTTGCTCGGCGCCCCACTCAACTGCCCTGCGGACGGTTGCCACACCGGTAACGTGGAGGAACATCGGCACTTCCCCCTTGATCACTGGAATCATTGCTTCTAGACGGGGGTTGCGCGGGTAGCGCGGCCCGCCGGCCGCCTCAGCTTCTTTGGCCCGAGTGTAGGCTTTGACCTCTTCTAGTTGTGCTTCGATTCGACCGAGTTGCTCGTTGCCTCGATCGGCGATGTTGTTGCCACCGCCACGTCCACCGCCGCCACGTCTCCCGCCCCCGGCACGGAAGGATGGAAAGGAAATATGGAGTGCCGTGGGTGCAACTGCAGTCATTTGTTCCCAGGTCCATCCATCAAGGCGCAGCAAAGCCGACGTTCCACGGATCAGTCCGCCACCCATCACTGTCACTGCGTGTGTAATGCCATTAGCACGTGTTACCGGGATCGCTGTAGCCTCCCCATTGACAGCGACTTCGGCGCGTATATTGGCATTAAAGTCGCCCATTTCGTTCAAATCGTTGCCCTCGTCGACGCTACCGATCTCAGAGAGGCCGAGCGAACTGTCACTGGCGATCATGCCTGGGTACAGGTGGAGACCATCGGCTTCGAAGCGAGAGGCTTCGGATGGAATTGTCGTGTTCGGACCACCGACCATGGTGATCTTGCCCCCTTCCATCACCACAACACCGTTCTCGATGTCTTCGCCGCTGATTGTGTGAACAGTGGCGCCGACGATGGCAATGGGACCGGGATCAGGAAGCATGCTGGGTCGGTAGGTGAATTCAGGAGCCACTGGGTTGGGTGTGAACTTATCGTCGACTGTTTCCTCGCTAGTCACGGCGGCGCCACCACGACCACGACCCCTGTTGGTTGGATTACGCTCTTCAGCTTGTGCCAACGTAATTAGTCGCTGGCGCTCCGCCTCAATGTTGGCGCGCATCTCCTGATCGAACTCGCGGTCGAACATCTTTCGGCCTTCGACGAAAGTCATAAGGACGCGCGAATATACCGACAGTGGGTTGCCATTCCAGAGAACAAAGTCAGCGTCCTTGCCGACCTCAAGCGAACCAATACGATCCTGGAGGTTCAGTTGGATTGCCGGATTCATGGTGACGAATGTGAGAGCTTCCTCTTCAGTAAGACCGCCGTATTTCACCGCCTTCGCGGCCTCCAGGTTCATGCGCCGCGCCAGGTCACCATTATCGCTATTGAACGAGACGACAACGCCGGCCTCGTGCATAATGGCGCCGTTGTATGGAATGGCATCGTATGCCTCGATCTTGTACGCCCACCAGTCGGAAAAGGTTGAAGCGCCGGCACCGTGCGCAGCGATCTCGTGGGCGACCTTGTAACCTTCGAGCACGTGCTGGAACGCGCCGATCTGGAAGCCGAACTCATCGGCTAGCCGAATCAGCATGAGAATTTCGTCCTGGCGGTACGAGTGCGAGTGAACCTTGCGTTCACCGTTGAGGATCTCCACTAAAGTTTTCAGCTGGATGTCGGTCCGCGGTGGCACGCGGCGCTCCTGCTCCTCTTCGGTTAGGGCATCGTATTCTTCCCACTCGAATTGGTAGTCCTGCGCGGCGATGAACGCTGAGCGGATAGTTTGTTCGACCCCCTGGCGAGTATTTGGGTAGCGATTCTGATTACGCTTGACGTTTTCCCCGAGGGCGAACTTGATGGTTGGAATGACGTCTTTAACGAGCAGGTCAGAACCCTCGTCGGCACCGTAGCGGAGCTTGATGATCGCTGACTGGCCACCGATGGAGTTGGCTGAGCCATGCAGGATCTGTGCCGTGGTTAAGCCGCCGGCGAGCTGCCTGTAGAGAGCCAGTGAGTCGGCGTTGAGGACATCCCCAATGTTGACCTCAGCGGTTACCGAATTGCTTCCCTCGTTGATACTTTCAGCTGCTGAGTGGCTGTGGGCGTCGATTAGGCCTGGAGTCATCTGCATGCCAGTGGCATCGATGACCATGGCTCCGGACGGTACTGATAGTCCGTTGCCGATCTCAGAGATATCGCCGTCACGCACCAACATGTCAGCATTCTCAAGGATACCGTTGGGCCCTTGAGTCCAGATCCGTGCGTTTTGCACCAAGATGACGCTGGGGTTATCCGCTGTATTCCAGGTTACTTTGGTGACGGGAGATTGTTGCTGGCCGAACGCTAGTGGCGCCACCAGCAGCAAAGCCGTGAACATCCAAACGGCTCCGTGAACCGTCTTCATAGAGTTCCTCATTTTCGCCCTCCATCATGACGGGGGTTGGTGGACCCATCGCCGTTATCCCCTGGGGGTACGGTGTGAATGCCGTCAACGAACACGTGCCGGATCTCAGTGCCCTCCGCAAATGGGGCACCGGTTGCAATTACAACATTGGCAATTTTCCCGGGCTCGATCGTGCCGATAATCGAATCGACGCCGAACATCGCCGCAGGGTTAGTGGTTACGGCCGCGAGAGCCGCATCTTCGGGCAAACCTGCTTCGATTGCCTTACGAACGTTACCGGCGAACTCATCCGGATTGGTACCGTCGCTTGTGAACGCAAACGTGACGCCCGCGGTCGCGATCGCCGCAGCATTGCCAGGAGCTGCCTCCCAGCGCTGTAAAGCGACAAGGCTGATATCCAGGTTGTTGGCGTCGTTATTGCCGACAGAGGGCTTGCCCGGGTAGTTGACCGGGAAGATTACCTCAGCATTGGCGTTGACGAGCACATCAACCATGTCGTATTCGTTGCCGTTGCCCTTGATTATGGTGCTGAGACCAAACTCCTGGGCAATGAGGAGACCTCGCTTGGCATCGCGAGTGTTATTGGCATCGAAGATCACCCGCTGATCACCTGCCAAAATAGGCATCAAGGATGTGTACGCGGGGTTGGTTTCCGGTCGCGGGATGCCTGTCGGGTCGTTGTTGAAGCTGTTTTCCCATGTAGCTTGCCGTTGCGTATCCAGCAGTACTTGCCGAATCAGGGCGATGACGCCCATCGCCGATGATGGATAGCCCCGCCCGAAGCCACCGGTGGAGAATCCGACCACTTGAGAAACTTTGTCGTTGAGCACCATTTCCTCAGTGGAGGTTTCCCGCAGTGCGATCAACACGCTTTGGCCGCGGTAGATTCCGTTCTGCGGTACCACTAGGGCAGCGGTGAACCCGGCATCACGAAACGCGGCCAGGCTGGCGTCTTCGTTCGTCAGGTTGTCCGCCTGGATGAACTCGGGATTCACGTGTTGATTTACGCCAGGAGAACCGAGTTCAAGCATCTGTAACGTTTGTCGGCCACCGCCTCGAAAGCCTCGCCCTCCGCCTCCACGACCGCTGGTCACCAGCGTTGGTGACGAGCTCGGTTCCTCTTGGATGGCGACCTCTGAAAACGAGTCGATCCATCCGGCGTACACTGTCATTCCGGAGCCGTCAATAATGCGGGCGTCGGGTGGGGTGGCGACGTCGGTGCCAACTGCCTCTATTAAGCCGTCACGCAGCACAACGGTTGCGGTTTCGACGCTACTGCCAGGGGAGGTGATGACAGTCGCGTTTGTGATCGCGTACGCGGCTTGTCGTTGTGTTGCCTCCGCCGGTTGGCCTACGGAGACGATCATAACCATAAATATGGCAGCTAGGTTTGCGACCCTCTTCAGGGATCGATTCATGAGAATCCAATGAAGTCGGTGCATGGAAGTTCCTCCAGTTTTGGGAACACCTCCGCGGCATGGGAGTCCCAAGCCTGCTGCGGGTGCGAGCCGGACATACCCAAATGAACCGTAAACAACCGTCGAGGTCAAGGACGCCCTTGACGGGTGAGTGAAGGCGGGTTACCAACCCGCGGGCACGGCACTGCCGAGACTGGGAATTTTATATAAGGAAAATCATGGCTCAGAACGATTTTAAAACGGAGAATGAATCGCGACCGGCGTTGATTCGGGCGATGGGCAGATGGGATCTCACCGCTGTTGGGGTAAATCAGGTTATTGGCAGCGGGATTTTCATAATGCCGGCCACAGTAGCGGCAACTGTAGGTATCCCGTCGAGTTTGTTGCCATGGGTCGCCGCCGGCATGGCGAATGCGCTGATCGTGTTGTGCTTTGCGGAGGCTGGCACACAGTTTCGTGAAGCGGGGGGCCCCTACGCGTACGCGCGTACCGCATTTGGTCCCTTCATAGGCTTCGAGGTTGCCTGGATGATGTGGGTTACGCGTGTCGTCGCGCAGGCCGCACTTGCCAACGCTTTCGCACTCTATGTTGGTCGTTTCTGGGCCCCCGCCACTGAAGGCTCGGGACGGCTTCTCGTTGTTACGTTGCTTTTGGGTGGACTTGCTGCAATCAATCTCGCGGGCGTTCGTTACGGTTCTCTGGCGATAAATTTCTTTACCATATCGAAGCTCGCACCCCTGGCCCTATTCCTCGGTGTTGGAATCTTTTTTATCGAGCCGGGAAACTTTGAAGGGATGTTTGATCTGAGTGGTGGTACAGGGACCTTCGGTGCCGCCGTTCTAATGTTGATGTTCACGTTCGGGGGCTATGAACTTATTACGATTCCGGCCTCCGAAGCGCGTTCGCCGCGGAGGGACGCTCCTCGGGCGTTGTTGCTGACGATTGGGGTCGTGTTTGTTATCTACTTCCTCGTACAGCTCGTTGCAGTCGGTACGCTTCCGGCACTCGATACTTCGCCAACCCCACTCGCGGATGCTGCGGAAGCGTTCGGTGGCAGCGCCTTTGGTATTCTAATCGCTATCGGCGGGCTGCTTTCGATCGCCGGAAGCAATGCCGGTTCAATGCTGGCGGGACCACGCCTTACCTTTGCACTTGGCGACAGGGGCCAACTCCCGAGATTTTTCGCGCACGTGCATGGACGTTATCGCACACCGGACGTGTCGATCCTGATTTACTTAGGCGTTGCGGTAGCGCTTGCCTATTCGGGTACGTTCGTCCAACTGGCCACCCTAAGTGTCGTTGCACGGATCATGTTCTATATGACGACTTGTGCCGCAATTCCCGTTTTGCGACGTCGCTTTGAGGCTCCAGATGATGCCTTCAAGTTGCCAGGCGGAATGTTGATTCCAGGCCTCGCATTGATCGTCTGCATCATGATCCTAGTGAACGCTAGTGCAGCGGATATCAAAGGAGGCGGAATCGCTTTGCTAATAGGCGCGGTTTTTTACTTAATGGCCAGCGGGCGAATAATGGCGACGGCGAAGTGAATCCGTGGCCTTGGTATCTGGACGCGTGGCACAACTACGCCGAATTTGAGGGCCGCTCGTCGCGCGCGGCGTATTGGTACTTCGCCCTGGTCCATTTGATCATTAGTTTGATGTGCCTGTTTCTTGATGTTGCGTTCTTTAGGTGGCCTTACCCCTTTCTGACGACTTTGTATTACCTTGCGTCATTCTTTCCGGGGTTGTCGTTGAGCGTTCGACGGCTGCATGACGCGGGCCGATCAGGCTGGTGGTTATTGGTCGGAGTGGTGCCTGTCGTTGGTCAACTGGCAGTCCTTGTCTTCCTAGTCTCGGCCAGCCAACCACCAACCGAGATGAGGCTTTGTCCCTTCTGCGCTGAAGAAATTAAGTTTGCAGCGATCAAGTGCAAACACTGCGGCGAGTTCTTAACCGAGAAGCCAAACGAGGATACCGACGATGAGTGAAGCGACGTTGCTTGAGTCCAGGGTAGACAAGATAGAGCGAGATAACCGGCGACTGAAGCTGGCGCTTGGAGCGTTGCTTCTCGCGCTGGCAGCGGTGCCCCTGGTTGGTGCCGTGATGCCTGAGCAGGTACCGGATGCGGTACGGGCGCGAGCGTTTTACGTGGAAGACGAGAACGGCACCGTGCGCGTCAGGATCGACGACTTCGGCATCTTCCACCGGGACGAGAACGACAACAGCCGCGTCATGATAAGCGACCTAGGCATCGCCTACTACGACGCGCACCGACCAGCTCACATCCGATGACATCACCAGCGTTAGTAGGTACAATTGTAAGAACGAACAGGAAACAAATGAAGCAGCTTTTATTCATCATCGCCTTGATAGAGACAGCTCTGATCATCTACTACTGGCCGGTGATCTCGGAGTGGCTCTCGACCTTCTGATATAAGGAGAGGCTAATGTCCACGAGCAAGGTCCTTCTGTTAACCCTGGTCTGTCTACCGCTGGTCTCGAGTGCGCAGGCGAAGGAAACACCTGTTCGCATCTACGACACGGCGAAGCAGAAACTGATGCACGAGAACTTCAACGTGGTTTGGAGTACGGACTGCGCCCCCAACTGCTAGTGCAAGGAAGGCTGCATTAAGAATGGGGAACTACCCATCCATTGTTGGAGGCCCTCTCCCCTTCCTTTGTCTTGTGGCACTTATTCTCTTTCTGGTCTGGGTCCTTATTAAGGTCAGTAACCACCTCTTTCCATAAACTCCATTAACTACCTCTTTTTTTAGGCAGGAACACCAGGGAATTCCCTTTTTTATAGACCGGAAATTTTCGGTAATTAGGCCAGCAGCTTTTGGAACCGGTGAACCTCAGAGATCCTGATCATTTCGTTTTCCTTCAGCTCTTGGAAACATTCCCGACGCGCTGCCTGGATCGCTTCCTGCTCAACGCTCGGTGCCTTGTAGTTTTCCCTGTAGCTAGGGTCATGCTTCTTGAGCAAGAACATCAGCAACGAGTCACTACCACCCTCAGTGGCTCGCTTGAAAACCTCCGCTTCAAGTCGATCAATGAGCGCCTGCTCAGCCTCTTTAAGCGACTCCCGAAACTCCTGATATTCAGGTCGTGGATCGTGCCGCCAGTTGTAAGCCTGCCTCACTGAAACCCCAGAAGCTGCAGCAGCTTGGGCATGGCTTCCAGTCTCAGCGAAGTGACCTACATACGCCTTCCTCTTCACACGAGGCACGACGGCAACCTTTTCCTTATTCTTTGTCACCCTTCACCCCTTCCTGTTCCGTAGTGTTTAACCGCTATACCCGCTAGGCCCCTTTGCTCATAAGGGTTTGCGGCGTTTTCGTACCCGCTATGATCCTCATTTTGTAGCGACTCCGTTTCCGGCTCTAACCCAGTGCTGGCAGCAGTCCTAGCATCCGTAGCACCCTCATCGGCTACATACCGGGACCAAGCATCCTCAAACTGTCCACGACGGTATCCGCGCCTGTTCACGCTCAAGATATTTTCTTGTCGAGGCTTTATCCCAAACGCACGTAGTCGGTTCGCCATCCCGATAGCAGTTAGTGGGCTGCCTCTTTGACATTCCCCCCAACCGGCTTCCTCCATCACCACCAGCTCATCAACGATCACGCAACTGTGCAGGCGATCTTCACCCCTGGCATCAAAAACGGTTTTGATATCAGCGAGCAGGCGAGTGCCGACTGACTCTTCTTCGTTTTGCATGTTGGCTAACGTGGCAGCTTCTTCGGCTTTCTTCTGCCAGCGACCACCAGCCGTTTCCGCTATTGCAAACAAGGGCCACCAATTGTCTTGTTGCCGGTCGTTTAGTTCCGACGGCATCACCGGAACGACCCTTCCTAGTTCGGCCCCGTGATCCTCAGCCCATCGGGTGGCTTTGCGCCCCAGGTGCTCAAGTTCTCGTTTTCGACGGGCAGCAAACCATTGCTCTATTTTTTCGCCGGCAAACTTCCGGCGGATATTGATAATGATGCTGCGATCCGCAACGGTTCCGGGGAGCTGCCCTATCCCGGCGATGGCTTTTGGGCTACCTGCTTGGTAGGGCACGACATCGTAGTCATCACCGCTACAGCGATAGACAACCCCGTCAGGGTCGTGGCCTGCATTGAGGATGCCCCGGAGTTCTTCGTTGTAAGTGAGGTAGGTATCAACCTCGTCTAACAGCACCGTGGGCGCGAGCGCATCCACCAACCGGAACAGGACTGGCGCGGTTAGGTTGTCGCACCTCGTCCCCCGACGAACAACAGTGCAAAGCACTTTCAGGGTGCGTGACTTCCCGCACCGCTTTTCAGGTGCGATGACTGCCAATATCGGCAAGGTGTCGAAGTGGGTCCATGCGTGTGTGAAACACGTCCAGAGCGCCAGAGTTACGGCTCCCCCTTCCGGCAAAACCAGGAACCTCAGAAACGTGTTTTCCAATTCGTCCAGGAGTCCAGATAACTGCACTGGCTCATGCCACGGCTCGAAGTCGTTGGCCTTGAGCGCCTTTTTGTTGCCGTCGTCATTCTCCTGCTTCCCCGTAACCTCTTCATCGAGAACGGAAACCCTGATATCAGCCAAGGCTGCTACCTGCTTTCGCACTTCCTCGTATACAAGTTTGGGAAGCCTCTTCAGTGCAGGAACAAGCTGAGCGACACCAGCATGGTCATCCCCATCAACCCATGCCTGTATCTCATCCATCGGATCAGCGACCACCTCCGGCAATGCGGGCGCCTCTGGCTCGACAGCCTCAAGCTCTGACGTTTCGAGCAGTTCTGCGACAACTTCCTGACTGCCCATTACATCCTTGCCGAAACCCAATCGACAGCGTCAGCGCCTGGCTCAGTCAGCGACGCCGGTTGCCATATCCGCACCGAGGCAGCGACCCCATCAAGCAGAACAGCAATGCGCTCCATGTGAGCAAAACCCACCTCGTCATTGTCGGGCCAAAGGATCACGTGCCTGCCCTCCAAGCATCGGAGTGCCTCAACCGTCGGGGTTGAGCTGGCCCCGCAAACCGTCCCGACTGCCAGCAGCCCTAAGCCACGAAGTGCATCAACGCACTTCTCGCCCTCGACAACATAAACCGGGGAGTCGTCGCCAGGCTCCCGCTCTCTGAGTCGGTGGCACCCGTACAGCATCCCTGCTGTTTTCGCACCGTTAAGCCCAGGCTTACCGCTAATGCTCCAAGGGCTTTTCTTCGAGTCATCGTCGAAGTCGATGCGGTGATGGGTTGCTAGGTAACTGCCCTCAACATCCTTAATGTCCCAGTGCCACTTCCTAACAACTTTTGGCGGTGCCTGGTTAGGTGCTGCTGCCGGTTCAACCTTTGGCTTGGGTGCCGGTTTAGGCGCTGCCGTTGTCGAGTGTGCCTCAGGTCTGGGCCTAGGCGCTGAGGTCTGCGAGCGTGTGTCGATCCCTAACAGGGGCGCCAAAGGGTTGCTCCCTGTAAAGATGCCACCGGACGAGCTGCAGCTCCTACAGATCCAACAACCTTTCTCGACGCTGTAACTAGCCGATGGGGCTTGGTCGAGGTGCAGAGGGGTTAGGCAACTGAAAACAATTTCATTGCCGCGCCTTACCCCGCCCACGTCGAGCAAGGCTCGCTCTACCTCAACCTTCACTTCTTCGAGGCTCTGACTGTTAGGCATCGCGCCGCCTCGGCGGTAGGAATTCATCCGGCCCATGGTTCGGCTTCCCGCCGCTCGCCAGGTTCAAGCAGTCGTCTATAAACTCCTGATATTTCAAACGGAGTGAACGACCCTTTCCCAACTGGTAAGTCCTGAAGTGGCCTTCCTTCCGCCGGAGATCGAAAGAGCTTTTGGGGATGTCAGATAGCCGGTAAGCCGCCTTCAGCGTGAGCAAAACCGGAGGCGAGGCAGGCGGCTCCGGGGGCTTTGTTTCCGTCGATGTCTCGACTGACTCAGCCTCCCGACGGTTTTTATCGAGGATCTGTTGCTCTTGTTCT
>MPLX02187429.1_pt1 | contig 10294 bp, 7 predicted proteins | sample 1617341 | NCBI WGS metagenome assembly MPLX02 (sample SAMN05944804, study PRJNA350692) | marine metagenome | biome: marine; feature: ODZ; material: water; isolation source: 120 m water sample filtered on 0.2 um supor filter | place: Pacific Ocean | collected 2012-04-08 | depth 120m m | reverse complement strand
GCCACTATCAGGGCTTGGGGAGCGGGATGATGGAAATCGGCGAGGGCGCCTTGGTAAACGTGGGTATTCAACTGGCGATCGAGCGCAGCAGCGAAGCCACTTTGGTGGCCAGTGGCACAATCGCCGGCAACGGCAACGTGCTGGTGAATGCCGGAGGACGACTCAGTGGCAACGGTGCAATCGAAGCCGATGTGACGAACTTCGGCGGTGTCGAGGCCACCCCGGGCGAATCAATGCGAATATCCGGTGACTACGAACAGCGTGCGCCCGCCACGCTCAACTTCAGCGGCACGTTCGCCGCATCGATCCAAGATGAGCAGACATGGGGCGCGATTCAATCCACCGATGAGGCCGAACTCGGCGGCCTGCTCGACCTGACTGTGGATCCCGCATACATCCCGGCCCAGGGCACTCAGTGGCCCGTGCTGACTGCAGGTGAAGGCATCACCGGTGTTTTCGACGTCGCGCTGATCACGGGTCTCCCCGATGACATGTACGCCGACATCGTGTATTCCAATGCGCTTCGTGGAGGCGACGAAGAGACCGTCACGGTCGTGTTCGGCTCGCTGGAGAACCCGCTTGGCTTTGATCCTCCAACGCCCGTGACCCTTGACAGCCCCCCCGCCGCCATGCTGGTGCAGGATCTTGACGGTGATGGGGCCGACGAACTAATCATCGCGATCCCCGGAGATCCCAACGGTACCGTGGTGATCTACCCGAACGAGGGAGGAGTGTTTGGCGATGAGCCGATCACGCTGAATGTCGGCCCCGATCCGGCGGCGCTTGTCGCGGGCGATTTCACCGGCGATGGAGAGATCGAGATCGCCTGCGCCAACGCCGGCAACAACAGCATCACCATCATCCAGTACCCGATGGACAGTTCCATGGAGATCGCCACGCTCTTGACCGATGGTGGCGTGCCCGTGGGCCTAGCCGCTGGCAACTTCCTGGACGATGCCGCATCTGATGAGCTGGCCGTGGCCTGCGCCGGCACCGATACCATTGAATTCTGGCAGCATGGCGCCGGGCTGCGCATACTGGACTTCAGCCGCAGCGTTGTTGTCGATCTCGATGACACGCCCGGCGGCATCGACCCAGGGCAGGTCAACGAGGACAAGGATGCATTCGTGCCACTGGCCATCACCCTGCCTGGTGAGGGGGGCATCGTCGTACTGGACAACGACGGCAATGGTGGCTTCAGCATGGGCGAGACGTACCCTGCCGGGGAGAACCCATTGCAGGTCCGCATGGCAAGCCTTGATGGCCTGGCAACGACACCGAATGACCTGGTCGTGCTCAACCGGGACGACGGTACGATCTCCATCCTGCTGGATCTGGGCAATGCTCAGTACCTCCCGGCCGCCAATCTCTCCGTTGGGCAGAACCCCGACTCGATCGATCTGGCTGATCTCGATGCCGACGGCGATCAAGACATCGTGCTGGTGGCGATTGATTCAGTCACGGGCCAATCCACCGTGCTGCTCCTGCGGAACGACTTCGTGCCCACCGGGCAACTGGTTTTTGCCCCCGCCACGTCCGTGGACCTGCCCGAGGACACGATCCCACTTCTGGTCGGAGATGGCATCGTCGACCTCGATATCTACCCAGATCTCGTCACGATCAACGGCGGAGGGGCAGGATTCAGATCAGGCTCGCTGCCGAGTTTCAGCACCGCCCGAAATGGCTTGTGCGGACTTTCGGATTGTGCCGGTGACCTCGATGCCGATGGTCTGGTCGGCATCGATGATCTGCTTGCGTTGCTGGACGGGTTCGGCACGAGCGATGGTGATGTCGATTGCGACGGGATCAGCGACATCAACGATTTGCTGGTCCTGATCGGCAACTGGGGTCCATGCAACTGACTCAGTTGTGTGTTGCCAGCGCGTCCAGCCGCTTGCGATACTCGCTCAGTTGCGCATCGACCTCTCGAGGCTGAGGGGGAATGCTGGCGAGCACCGCGATCGACTCCTGAACGGGAGTCCTATCGAGCGCGATCTGTCGCTGTTCGAAATCTCCGATCAATAACTTCAAATCGTTGCGATTCCGATTGTCTTCCGGGTTGAGTTGGACACCGATCACCATCAAATGCACCGCCGAGGTGTAATGCGATGTTGATTCCCCGGAGTCCGACAGGTAGCCCATGTTGTAGTGGTTCCACGCAAGATCACGACGATTGGTGTTGCTGTTCGGGTCGCCCGCACGAAGTGCCTGCCGCAGGACATGCGCTTCTTCAAGCATGGCCATCGCCTCGGTAGCGTTCATCATGTGCTGCTTCACTCCGCGTGCCGCAACCCGCTCAAGTGTGTTGGCCAAATCTCTCTTTGCCTTGTCATTACCGGGATCTGTTGCGAGCGCCGACCTGCGAAGGGGGAGCAACTCACTTGCCAACTTCAGAGACCTTTCTTTTTTCCCGGCGTCCCAGTCAAGATCACTGAGTGACTGCAGCAATGAACCTTCGAGAACTGGGTCGGCCCCCCCATCACGGGATGCCCGAATAGTCTGCAACGCCACTTCATAAGCGGCTCGCGCCTTCGCGGGATCCTCTTCTTTCCAAGTATCACCGATGTTGCGGATGGCTATGGTCAGCGAGACCCGGTACTCACGGCTTGATGGTTCGGCTTCATGGAGGGAAGCAAAGATTTCTCTAGCTTGCTCGAACTCCACTCTGGCAGCGGGCTGATCACCGCGGTTGCCGCTTCGACGTCCGCCAAGCACGGCCCCCTGTTCTAGAAACGTGTCAGCCCTGAGGTTCTGGAATTCTGGCAAGCCCAGTTGCGACGCGTTCTGCAAGACCTCGATAAGCGATTGACGAAGTTCCATCGAGCCGTCCTGCAACTTCGCCTGATCGTGGATTTTTATTAAGTCGTTGAGCAGTCCGTTGACCTGTTCCACCCGAGCCTCGGCCACATCACGCTGCCGCGCGGCGGCGATCGCAAACACCGTCGAGACGATGATCCCGGCCACCAGCACTGCCACCACTGCTGCTGTTCCGATCAGGAGCGGAACATGGCGCTGCGCGAATTTTTTCACCCGATAGGCGGCCCCGGGTGGCCCCGCTTCGACCGGTTCGTTGACGAGATACCGCCGAATATCCGCCTCCAACGCGACAACCGCCTGGTAACGACGCGGTCGCGGCTTCTCCAAGCACTTCATCACAATCCAGTCCAGGTCCCCCCGCAGCCGTCGCATGAGCAACCGAGCGTCGAGCGAGCGGGACTTGGCGACTTCTTCCGACAAATCTGCGGAACTGGTTCGCAACTCGTCGTAACGGAGACTCGGCCGCGGTGGATCGTCCTCGCGAATGATGCGCTGGATCTCGTTCAGGCCGGCGCTCCGCAGTTCGGACGCCTCGAATGGCAAACGACCTGCGAGCAACTCGTACAGAATCACACCCAGTGAATAGATGTCGCTGCGAGCATCGACGTCCAATGCCGACTGTTCAGCCTGCTCGGGACTCATGTACTCCGGCGTGCCGATGAGGCGACCTTCCATGGTGGCCACAGTCGCATCGGAAAGCCGCTGGTTGAGCGCCTTGGCAATACCAAAGTCGATGACCTTAATAACCATGTCCTCACCGTCGTACGCCGCCAGAATGTTCGCCGGCTTCAGGTCGCGGTGAATGATTCCCTTTCCATGCGCATGCTGCACCGCGTGGCAGACTTCCAGAAAGAGATCGAGGCGACCCTTGAGATCCAGTCGATTGATGTCGCAGAAGGCCGTGATCGGAATCCCTCGGACGTACTCCATGACAAAGTAAGGCCGCCCATCATCGGTCATCCCGCCATCGAGCATCCGAGCGATCCCAGGGTGATCCATCATCGCAAGGGCCTGCCGCTCGGCCTCGAATCTCCCCAAGACAGACTTGGAATCCATCCCTGGCTTGATCAGTTTGAGCGCGACCTCGCGGCGAACCGGCTCTGATTGCTCGGCCCGGTAAACGACGCCAAAGCCCCCTTCCCCAAGAACCCCACGAATGCGATACCGGTCAATGAGGCTACCGATATTCGCTTGAGGATCCAAACCGCCCGAAGACCCTTTGCTCGATCCGCTTGGTGAAACCGCGGTATGAACTTCTTCTTCTTTCTCCGGCGCATGAGCGAGGAGCGACTCTACTTCCGCCCGCAACGCAGCATCGGAACCACAGGCACCATCGAGGAAGGCCTGGCGATTTGCCTTGGGCAGACCTTGCACAGCAAGAAAGACGGCTTGTGATCGATCGGGGTCCATGCTCATTCAGAGCCTCCATCAGCCAGCCTTCGTCGCAACCATGCCTGCGCAAACCGCCAGTCATCGATCACGGTCCGGCGAGATACTGCCAAGATCGTGGCAACCTGCTCAATGTTCAGCCCCACAACATAACGGAGCCATACCACTTCGGCCTTGCGAGGGGCCTCCAGTTCAAGCGCCGTCAAGGCGCCGAGCAGGCAGGCAATTTCATCAGAATCTACCGAATCAGGCCCTCTGAGTTCTCCATCACAGATTTCCAGAGAAACCGGACGCTGGCCGCCCCCCCGCTTCAGCCGATCACGGCTCCGGGCATGATCAACGAGAAACTGCCCCATCACCCGAGCAACGCTGCCAAAGAAATGCCGCCGATCCTCGAAACGAGGTGGTTCGTCCCGCCCGGCCCACATCCGCAAGAACACCTCGTTGACCACCATGGTCGGCTGCAAGGTCACGCCGGGACGTTCCTTCGCCAGCAGGCCGGTCGCCATGGATCGCAGTTCTTGGTTGACTTCTGACCATAACGCCGAGGCAGCACGGGAATCACCCGAACCAGCCGCATCAAGCAAACGTGTGACGCGGACCTTTTCGTCGCTTTCCATAATCGCCCCTCAACTCGGGCGGAACGCTTGCCCGGTGAAGGTTCAGTATGTCGCATCGGCGAACACTCTGCAATGAGGGCACCCGAGAAAGCCACACACCGCTCTCTCGTCGTCCATTGTGCCGTGGATTGGGTGAGAAACTCAGCCTGCGACCACGCTGCTCATCTTGAAGATGGGCAGGAGGAGCGCCATGGCGACCGCGCCAACGAGAAGGCCCATGAAGACGATGAGCATGGGCTCAATCATCGACGTTGCCTGCTTGATGCCGGCTTCGAGTTCATCGTCGCAACGAGTCGCGATCTTTTCCATGACCTCTGGCAACTGACCGCTTCGCTCGCCGGAAGACATCATCGCGCCGACGCCGGCGGGAATCCATTTGGAATCGGTGACCGCGCCAGTCAACTCCTTGCCGTCGCGGACGCGGGCTTCCATGTCCTGCCACATCCGATCGAAGACGACATTGTCGGTCACGCCCCGGCAGATGCGGATGACGTCGATCAGACCGACGCCGCCTGCGAGCAGGGTGGACATGGTGCGGCTTGCGCGGGCGAGGTAGAGGGTGACTGTCAGGCGGCCGACGATGGGCGCGTTGAGTTTGCACCAGTCGATGATGCGGCGACCCGCGTTGCTGCGTCGCCACAGGAAGAAACCAAATCCGATCGCGGCAATCGCCGGCAACCAGATCGGCCACCCGTTTCGAATCGCATCGCCGAGGGCCATCATGACCTTGGTGGCGCCAGGAAGTTCGGCGCCCTTCCGCTCGTAGATGGCCGAGAACTTCGGCAGAATCACCACGAGCATGAAGGCTGTAATGAGTACGGCGCTTCCAAGCATGAATGCCGGATAGGTCGCGGCACCCTTGACCTGCTTGCGGGTCCGCTCCTCGCGGACGAGGTATTCGCCGACACGGCCGAGCATGAGCGCCATGGTGCCGGATGCCTCGGAAGCGCGGACCAGACTCACGACGATCGGTGGGAAGACCTTGGGCCAGCGGGCCATCGAACGTGAAAGCGGCGTACCGCCACAGACATCGATGTGAATCTCTCCCACCAGATGAGCGAATTCCTTGCGGCGGCACTGCACACGTGAGGCCTCAAGCGCCTCGGGCAACGGCACGCCGGTATCAAGCATGACACCGAGTTGCTGGCAGAACACCGCGACGTCGTCACGGCGAATACGCCGCGCCGCTTCGCCGCGACGGATCTCGTCGGCATCGAAGTCCGGCAAGGCGGCACCAGCGTTTCGAATGGCCGTCGGAACAAGTCCATCGGCCCGCAGGATGGCGGCGATGTCATCGGGTGTCGAACCAGAAACGGTCCCCGTGACAACCTCGCCGTCCTCGGCGCGGGCCCGGTACGAGTAGGTCCGATCGGTATTGACGGTCTTGAAACTCATCCTTGGCTCGCTGCGTACAGCACCTCTTCTGGAGTCGTCAGGCCGGCAGCCACTTTCTCCCAGCCGTCCTCGCGAAGGGTTTGGAATCCACCTTCAGCAAGTCTGGTGCGAAGCGACTGCAAACTCTCACCGGAAGCGATTGCTTCAAGCAACTCTGCGTCCGGCACGAACAACTCGAAGATCCCGATCCGGCCGGCGTACCCCGTGTTGCGGCAGTGACTGCATCCAGTCCCTTCCCACACAACATCGGGGTCCCCGCCAGCCGCCTTGATCGTCGCGGCCAACCGCTCGTCCGGCTCCGACTTCGCCTTGCAGTGCGAGCAGACCTTCCGAACGAGCCGCTGCGCAAGTACACCGCGCAACGTGGCCGCTACGAGATAGGGCTCCACACCAAGATTGACAAGACGCGTCACGGCACTGGGCGCGTCATTGGTATGGAGCGTCGAGAATACGAGATGTCCGGTGAGCGCCGCCTGCGTGACGATGCCCGCCGTTTCGTTGTCACGAACTTCGCCGACCATCAGAATGTCGGGGTCTTGGCGAAGCATGGACCGCAGAGCACCTGAGAACGTGAACCCGGCCTTGGTGTTGACCTGCGCCTGGTTGACTCCCGGAATGCGTGCTTCCACGGGATCTTCGATCGTGGAGAGATTCTTGTCCTCGGTGTTGATCTCTGAGAGCACCGAGTACAGCGTGGTCGATTTGCCAGATCCGGTCGGACCCGTCACGAGCACCACACCGTTGGGACAGGTCACGATGCCACGCCAGGCTTCCAGCGTCTTCGGGCCGAACCCGAGTTGATCGAGCGTCAGGCTCGCGTTGCGGCTGTCGATGATACGGATGACGACCTTCTCGCCGTGCTTGCCCGGCATGATCGACACACGCAGATCAATGGGACGGCCTTCGAGCATCACGTTGAAGTCGCCGTCCTGCGGAACACGCCGCTCGGAGATGTCGAGGCTCGACATGATCTTGATGCGGCTGGCAATCGCGGCGTGCATGCGGTGAGGAGGCGAGAGTTTTTCGTACAGACGTCCATCGACGCGGTACCGAACGCGAAGACGATGATCCTCGGGCTCGATGTGGATATCCGAAGCACCTTCCTGCACAGCGGTGAAGATGATGTAGTTGACGAGTTTGACGACGGGTCCGTGCCCGGCGACTTCCTCGAGGTCCGCCAGTTCGGTCGCTTCCCGCTCGATGACCGAGAAGTCCTCTTCGGCGATGTCTTCGTAGATGTCATCAATGACGAAGACGTTGGCGGCCGGCAGCCACGATCGGATCGCGTTCTCGATCTCGGTCCGGGTCGCGGCAACCACCTTCACCTCATGGCCGGTGATGCGAGCCATCTCTTCAGCGAGGAAGAGGTTGCTCGGCTCGATGACCGCCACAGTCAAGACGCCGCGCACGAGGAAAAGCGGCAGTACACGATGTTCTTCGATGAACTTGCGGCTGAGCACCTCGATGACGGTCGGATCGGCGGTTCTGGCGACATGCGACACGAAAGGCACGCCGTAACTCTCGGCGAGTGTGCGCACGACATCCTCTTCACTCGCCAGTTCAAGTCGCTGAACGACCTCACCCAGCAGGTGCTGGTGATCGTGCTCGACCTGCCACTGCAGAGCCCGCTCCAGATCGGCCTCACTGATCAGGCCGCGATCGATGAGCAACTGCCCCAACGGCATGTCCGTTGCGACGCTTCCACTGCCATCATCATGCTTCCAATGATCGATCATGCCGCTTGCCCCTTGGCAAAGGATCGCGCCGCTGCTTCAAGCGAAGTGTGGACGGCGAGTTTTCGGTCTATGTGTGTGACGCACATCGCCGCAGAAGGCTGCCCGTCACCGCAAACGACGCGGAGTTGCCCGCCGAATCGCTGGATCGACTCGTGCAGCCAGAGCATCGCTTCGAGGCCGGCAGAATCGATGCGGTCGAGTTCACGGATGTCCAGCACCAGCCGAATACCCGCCTCAAGCCGTTCGTCGCAGCGACGACGCAGCACATCGGTGTCGTCGGCGAGCAGTTCGCCAGCGATCGACAAGACGGTGCCGCTTCGGTGTTCTTCCCAGTGCATCTTCATGCCGCATCCTCCAGATGAATGTCGGGGCTCATGCCGCCGTGGGCCTCGATGAGTTGCTCCCACTCGCTGAAGTCCAGTTTCAGGAAGCACGGAACGAGCGCAGGATCAAACTGGCTGCCGGAGCCTTGCTCGATCTCGGCGAGCACTGCCTCTTTGTCCATGGCCGAACGGTAGGTCCTGCTCGAGCACATGGCATCAAAGGCATCGGCCAGCGCGATGAGCCTCGCTGGCAAGGGAATGTCCTCGCCCGCGAGTTTGGACGGATAGCCCGCCCCGTCGAATCGCTCGTGGTGGTGCCGGACGCCGTCGAGAATGTCCTCGAAATTGGGAATGTCCTTGAGAATGCCCCAGCCGATCTCGGGATGCCGCTGGATCTGCGCGTACTCGGCCTCGGTCAGCTTCCCGGTCTTGCACAGCACCGACTCGGGCACGCCGATCTTGCCCACATCGTGGACCAGTCCGGCGATATGCATCCGCTTGACGATCGCGGCGTCGAACCCGACCGCCTCTGCGAGTTGGCGGGTCAGCAGCGCGACGCGGCGGGAATGACCACAGGTGTACCGGTCCTTCGCATCGATCGAAGCAGTGATGGCTTCGAGCATGCCGAGGAACATCGTGTTCATGTCATCGAACAGGCCCGCGTTCTCGAGGTGAATGGCGATGTGCGCCGAGGCGGCGGCGAGCAGTTTCATATCCACGGATGACGGAGAGCCATCGGGACCTTCCTTGTCCCCCGCGACAAGCAGTCCGAGTATCCGACCGTCTCGTCCGATGGGATGTGCAAACCCAGCAGTACCAAGCGCATCGAGTTCGGGGTCATCGCCTGCGATAGCGCCGGCCATGAGCGGTCCGCTGATACCTTCGCGGCCGGCAATCGACGAGAGTATTGTTCGCAGGCTCGCGCGATCCCGCGGGGCATCGCCCGAGACGATCAGGCGACCTTCGCCCGTGCCTTCCCGGTCGATATAGGCAGCGATCCAACGATACGGCAACGTCTGCAGCAGTTCCTGGCAGGCTTGCGCAGCGAAGCGGTGCGGTCTGGCCTCGACGGTCATCTTGTCGGTGATGGAGTACAGCAGGTTGATTTCTTCCCAGGTTTCCGCCAGTTCGCGGCCGACCTGCTCGAGCGTCTGCTCGCGCCCATCGCGGGCCTGCCGATCAAGCCAGAGACGCGAGAACATGGCGGCCAGACGCGGCACCTCCGAGACACCGGGAACCGAGAGTCGCCGCAGCCGCTCGCGGCAGACGCGCACATCAAAGTGCGTCGCTTGACACATCGCCGAGAGGTGCTCGCTCTTGAGCAGTTCGCTGGTGGGAATCGCAATCAGGGCGTAGCCCACACGATCACGACGGTTGCGTAAAGGAACGGCGGCACACCACAGGCCTGGAACAAGTTCAAATGGCTGCGGCGTTGATTCATCGCCCCACTGCTCGCAGGCATCCTTAAATCCGCGGCGGACAAGACCCGGTGTACGGACCAGTTCGGTCAGCCAGTCACGTCGGGTCGTCTGTCGAGACGGCGCAAGGACGCCGCTGAGATCGCAAGAACACAGCACCATGCCGATCTCCCGAAGCATCGCCTCGAGATCGTCACAGTGGGTGCGGATACCTGTTGCGGGAAGCATGCTCATGCCGCCTGCTCCCGAGTGTCGTACATCGTTCCAAGCACGCGGTGTACCTGCTCCAGAATCGTTCGTGGACTGAAGGGTTTGCTGACCACTTGGCAGACATTGGTCAGGCCGGCCGCCTCGTCACCGAGTTTGTACCCCCTCGCGGTCAGAATGATGACGGGAATGTCGGCAAGCGCCGCTTCGTCGGTCAGGCTGCGGCAGAGCTCCACGCCGTTGACATAGGGCATCTGCAGATCGGTGATAACCAGATCCGGCGGCATGGCTGTGATCTGATGCAGGGCATCTTCACCGTCCACGGCGGTGCTCACGATGAATCCACTGTTGCGGAGCTTCAGCGAGAGTACGTGCCGGATATGGGACTC
>MPLX02341615.1_pt1 | contig 10311 bp, 10 predicted proteins | sample 1617341 | NCBI WGS metagenome assembly MPLX02 (sample SAMN05944804, study PRJNA350692) | marine metagenome | biome: marine; feature: ODZ; material: water; isolation source: 120 m water sample filtered on 0.2 um supor filter | place: Pacific Ocean | collected 2012-04-08 | depth 120m m | reverse complement strand
TAACCGGTCTCATTTAAGCAGCGACTAAAGATAAATTGGCGTTGCCGCTGGCCGAGCTTTGCGCATAGGGACCGAATTGCGCTCCAGAAAGATTGCCGGCGCTTTCTTCCATCGCTTTTGAGGCACCTAAAAACACACCGAGCCCACGTCCACCCATTTCGCATTTGGCGTCGCGCGCATAGTCGGGCAGATAGTTGGTTGCGCCATCGATATCGGCGGCCTTGACCATATCAATAAATTTGTGATCCATCTCCATGTGCTCAGGTAGCGGCCATGTGTCCGGGCCGCGGACGACCAGATGCGTGAGCGCATTACTGACAATGACGACTGCGCGCTTGCCCAAGTGTTTAGCGGTGGCGTCGATTTGGCGGCCCACTTGCAAATTTTCATCCAATGTTGAAGCATAGCAAGTCGGCGTCAGTACGGCCGGAATTTTACTTTCCGGGTCGAGATATTGCAGTGGTACAGCAGTGCCATAATCCCAGTGAAAATGTTTAGCGTCAGTGGTGTAGCTTGGAATTTCAGCGCCATTGAGGTCATCGTTGAGCGCTTCCGCGTAAGCTTGGTCACCGGGCCGGTCATAGGGCAATTCCGGTATCAGATGCGGCGCCTCTTCGGCAATACATATGCCTTTGTGGTGATCATGAGAAGTAATAACCCAATCGAAAGTGGTTATCCAATGAGTCGTGTTGACAACAATTAGATCGGGATTCAACTCACGTAAACTTGCCCCCAGCTCTTTCAGGCCATCGATTAGGCCGAGGGTAAAATCCCAAGCTTTGTCTTCGTAAGCCATCCGCGGCGTATGTGACGCAATAACCGTGGCAATAACTCCTGATTCCTGATCGCTCATTATGTTCTCCTGATAAAATTTCTTTTACTAATTTAAGTTATGGGGTCGCAGGGATAAAGTGCTGGCTTATTATGCAGTCGCTAACTAAGAAGGAGCAACCATCATCGTGGGTGGCGAATATTCGCTGGAGTTCTACCTGGAGACCGGTAATATTTACGTAACGCTTCAAGAGCACAAAAAATACTTATCAGGAGAACATAATGAGCGACGACACTATTCAAAAAGCGGCCGACTTGCTGCACAAAGCTTATAGGACAGGTAAAGCTTGTGAGCCCGTGCGTGATCTGTTGCCGGAAGGCGATGTCGATGCGGCCTATGCAGTGCAGGAGATTAATACTGAACGCCGTCTTGCCAATGGCGCCCGCATGGTCGGGCGAAAAATTGGTCTGACATCCAAGTTGGTGCAAAAACAACTCGGCGTTGACCGTCCGGATTTTGGCATCTTGTTTGCAGATATGTCGATGCCTGATGGCGAGGAGGTCGAGACCAGTTCTTTACTGGCGCCGCGAGTCGAGGCCGAGATTACCTATGTGCTTGAAAAAGATATTAATTTTGAAAAACCGACCAATTCTGAAGTGATTGATGCTATTGCCTATGCAACACCGAGTATCGAGATCGTTGATAGCCGCATCAAAGACTGGAATATCAAAATCCAGGATACGGTCGCCGATAACGCGTCAGCCGTGCTCTATGTGCTGGGCAATCAAAAAATCAAAATCGAAAATTTCGACGGCCGTATGTGCGGCATGGTGATGGAATGCCAAGGCGAGCCGGTTTCTGTCGGTGCCGGGGCGGCCTGTTTGGGTCATCCCATCAATGCGGTGCGTTGGCTAGCTGAAGAAATGGTCAATCGCGGACGGCCGCTTTCGGCAGGAGATGTGGTAATGTCCGGTGCCTTGGGACCGATGGTCGGCGTTGAAGCTGGTCAGGTCTACGAAGTCCGCATCAATGGTCTGGGCTCTGTTCGCACAGCGTTTGCAGCCTGATCCCAAATATTTAGGAGATTTTCAGGTGAGTAAAAATATAGATAAGCTGGCCAAGATCGTTTTCGATGCGCAGATTAACGCAACGGCGATTTCGCAATTATCCGAAACCGAAAGCTTCACCCTTGAGGAAGCTTACCGCGTCCAGGCTAAAAGTATCGATATGCGCCTCGCTGCTGGTGAGCATCGGGTCGGTATGAAAATGGGTTTCACCAGCCGCGCTAAAATGGTGCAGATGGGTGTTGATGATATGATTTGGGGCCGTCTCACCAATTCGATGCTGGTCGAGGACGGCGGCGAGATCGATATTTCAAACTACGTCCACCCTCGGGTTGAGCCAGAAATTGCCTATTTGCTGAAAGCGCCGTTATCCGGTCCGCTTTCGACGGTGGAAGCCTGGAACGCAGTTGAAGCGATTGCGCCGGCCATGGAGATCATTGATTCCCGCTACGAGAATTTCAAATTTACCGTCGAGGATGTGGTCGCCGATAACTCTTCCTCATCCGGATTTATTATTGGTCCCTGGTGTAAGCCCGATAGTGATATTGCCAATCTTGGCATGGTTATGGAGTTTGATGGCCGGGCCGTACAGATCGGCTCGAGTGCCGCCATTCTTGGGCATCCCGCTCGCTCCTTGGCAGCCGCTTCGCGGATGACGGCGGAAGATGGCGAGACGCTCGAAGCCGGCTGGATCGTTTTAGCCGGTGGCGCAACTGCCGCCGAAGCTTTATACGAAGGCGTTAGCGTCAGAAATACCGTTGAAGGCTTGGGTTCGTGCAGCTTTGGAGTGGCGAAGTAATGGGTGCAAATAGACTTGATCTTGCCGGGCGCAATGCCATCGTTACCGGCGGTGCCGCTGGCCTCGGTTTTGCCATTGCCGAACGTCTGGCGCAATCCAGCGCTAATGTTTGTGTCTGGGATATTAACCAGGACGCCATTGATGAGGCGGTTGCCAAGCTGGACAGCGAAGGTGACGGCATAGCTTGCGGTGTTGTCGGTAATGTCGCCGATGTGGCTTCGGTAGCTGATGCGGTTAAAACGACGCTGGATAAGCGCGGTGGTATTGATATTACCGTCAACAATGCTGGTATCTCTGGTCCCAACACCACCAGCTGGGAATATCCACCGGAAGAATGGCAGAAAGTTATCGACGTCAATCTGACCGGTACTTTTCTGGTGTGCTCGGCGGTTATTCCGGTGATGCTCGAAAATGACTATGGCCGCATCGTCAATATCGCCTCGGTCGCCGGTAAGGACGGCAATCCCAAGGCGCCTGCCTACAGCGCCAGTAAGGCCGGTATCATCGGACTTACCAAGGCTCTTGGCAAAGAACTGGCAACCACCAATGTGATGGTCAATTGTGTCACGCCAGCAGCTGTCAGGACTTCAATCTTTGACCAGATGACCCAAGATCATATCGACTTTATGCTGTCAAAGATTCCCATGGGCCGCTTTGGCAAAGCCAAGGAAATCGCAGCGATGGTTGCCTGGCTATGCTCGGAAGATTGTTCTTTCTCGACTGGCGGCGTGTTTGACCTCTCAGGTGGCAGATCGACCTATTAAGGGGAATCTAAATGAAGCTTATAAGCTATAAAGCCGACGGTAAGGTTTGCTATGGCGTGGTTACAGATGATGGTGTTGTCGATGCTTCGGCCCGGCTCGCCGAACAATACCCGACATTGCGCGACGTCATTGCCGCTGATGCGCTGGATCAATTAAAGTCGCTTGCAGGTGAAGCTGCTGATCATGCGTTAGATGCGATCGAATATGATCTTCCCATTCCCAATGTGCAAAAGATCATGTGCGCAGGCCGGAACTACCGGGCTTATCACGAAGTCGTCGAAGAAGGCGGGCCATTGAAATATCCAAGTATCTTCGGCCGTTTCGTCAGCGGTTTCTCCGCCCACAACCAGGACATCCTCGATCCCAAGGCAGGTGAGCAGTTTGACTATGAAGGCGAGCTGGTTGCGGTTATTGGTAAAGGCGGGCGCCATATTTCGGAAGATAACGCGCTTGATTATATTGTCGGCTATACGATTATGAACGAAGGTAGCGTGCGTGACTGGATGGCGATGGGTACGCAAAATACGCCAGCTAAAAACTTTTACCGCTCGGGCGGTATTGGCCCGTGGATTGCGACGGCGGATGAAGTCGACGATCCAGCAGTACAGCACATCTACACGCGGCGCAATGGTACGGTGATGCAGGATGCCGGCACCGATCTGATGATTTTTGATACCAAATATCTGATTGCTCATACGTCGAAGTTTACTCAGCTTGAGCCCGGCGACATGATTGCTACCGGTAGTCCGGCGGGCTCGATTATCGGTACAGAAAAAAAAGACTGGCTCAAACCAGGTGATGTGGTTGAAGTTGAAATTCCCAGTATTGGCAAATTGTCGAATACAGTCGCTGCCGAATAACTCTAATGAGGAACACCAAACTCTTTGGCGGCCAATCTGACAGTATCATTGGCATTTCATTGGCCTTGCTATCAGCGCTTTTACTGGCGTTCAATGGCGCCATCGGCAAACAGCTCGGTCAGGAACTGCACCCGTTTTTTCTTAACTTTATTCGCGCCTTTATCATGGTGGTGATGTTGCTGCCGTGGATATTGCGGCGGGGCACTAGAGGCATCAGAACTTCGCGACCCGGACTCCAGTTTATCAATGGCTTCTTTTTTGCCGTTGCTTTGTCGGCTTGGTTTTGGGCATTACCGAGAATTCCGCTTGATCTAATTACCGCTGTAGGTTTTACGGCGCAAACGTTTGCCGTGCTCGGGGCCATCCTGTTTCTAAAGGAAAAGTCCGAACCTTGGCGCTGGGGAGCGTTACTCGTCGGCCTTATCGGTGCTTTGATTATAGTTCGGCCGGGGGTTGAGGAAATCTCACCTGGAGTTCTCGCCATTCTAATTTCCGCCATATGCTTCGCGGTTAGCAGATTAGTTGTTAAAGTTATCACACGAACCGAGGCGCCGGAATCTGTAGTTTTTTGGCAAGCTGTTTGGACTGCCGTTGTGGCGTTTCCGGTCGCTTTGTTTTTTTGGCAATTACCCAATTGGGAACAGACCGCCTGGATCATCGCCCTATCCGTCGTCACGATAATGAATCATTTTGCCATGACTTGGTCAGTTAAGCTTGCTGATATCAGTATCATTGAACCGATTTCCTTTACCCGTCTTATCTGGGCTGCGATTGTTGGTTATTTTCTGTTTAGCGATGTACCAAATGTGTTCACCTTAATTGGTGGCGCGGTCGTCTTGGCATCCGTTATCTATATTGCGCGTCGCGAGAGGCAATAACTAGGCCGCAAATGTTCGTGACTCTTCCTAGGTCATAGGCTATCAACTGCCCCCAAGATTGTTCGGTATACGAATTAATTCCTAGAATTTAATTTGGTGAGGCTTTAATGGGTATGCTCATTGACGGAAATTGGGCAGACGACGACAAATTCCGCAATAAAGATGGCAAGTTTGTCCGTCCGGAGAGCATTTTTAGGCATTGGATCACACCGGATGGCTCTGCCGGACCCGACGGTCAGAAAGGTTTCAAGGCTGAGCCGGAACGCTATCATCTCTATGTTACTCATAATTGCCCGTGGGCCTACCGCTCGGTCGTGTTTCGTAAGCTCAAAGGGCTAGAGGGCATCATCAGTATTGCGGTTGGCGGCTCGACTTATAAAGATGAAGGCTGGACGTTTAATGACGAGCCGGGCGCGATCCCCGATAGCGTTAACAATATCCACCATCTCCATGAGCTTTATACCAAGGCGGAGCCGGCTTATACCGGTCGCGTTACCGTACCGACACTCTGGGATAAAAAAGAGCAAACCATTGTCAGCAATGAATCTTCCGAGATTATTAGAATGTTTAACTCATCCTTTGACGGGCTAACCAATAACAACAACGACTATTATCCGGTCGAGCTTAGTTCAGATATCGATGTGATTAATGAAACCGTCTATGCCAATGTAAACAATGGCGTTTACCGCACCGGCTTTGCCGCAACCCAAGAGGCATACGAGGAAGCATTTGATAATTTGTTCAACACGCTTGATGATTTGGAAGAGCGCCTCGCTCAGCAGCGCTATCTGGTTGGTGATCGACTGACGGAAGCCGATTGGCGCTTGTTTTCGACACTGCTGCGCTTCGATATCGTTTATTACGGCCATTTCAAATGTAACAAAAAGCATATCTATGAGTATCCCAATTTATGGAACTTTACTCTTGAGCTTTACCAGCATCCAGGTGTGGCCGAAGTCACCAATTTTGATCATATAAAGCGTGGCTATTACCACCTTATGCCCCAGGTAAATCCGCTTGGCATTGTCGCCAAAGGACCGGCGCTTGATTTTAATCAACCCCATGAGCGGGATAAGATTATGAAAGCCTAATCAATTATAAAAACCCTAGTAAAGAGAGACCTCAATAAATGACTGACGTTATTAAATTTGAAAATCAAGGTGCGATCGGCATCATTACCATCAACAACCCGCCGGCCAATGCGCTGAGTTTCGCTGTCGTTAAAGGCATTTCAGACAATTTTAACGCTTGCATGGCAGATGATAACTGCAAAAGTGTTGTTATTACGGGAGCTGGTCGCATGTTTGTTGCTGGTGCTGATATCAGTGAATTTGGTCTGCCTCGACCAGATGATGTGCCGGAACTCGACGCCCTTATCAGGGAAATGGAATTGGCACCAAAACCCATTGTCGCAGCTTTGAACGGCTTAGCGCTTGGCGGCGGCATGGAGCTGGCGATGGGCTGTCATTACCGGATTGCCGCACCGACGGTGAGCGTTGGTCAACCTGAAGTGCATCTTGGCTTTATCCCGGGCGGCGGTGGTACGCAAAGATTGCCGCGGCTGGTCGGTATTGAAAAAGCTTTGGAAATGATTGTTGGTGGGAATCCGATTGATGCAGCAACCGCGCTTGAATATGGCGCCATTGATGAAGTGGTTGAGGGTGATTTGGTGGCGCGCGCTATCGAACTTGCTGAACAAAAAGCCGACAGTGGTGAAGCGCCGCGTCAAACGGGCGCAAAGAACGATAAAATCAGCAATGTCGATCCACATATTTTTGAAGATTGGCGCAAGAAAGTCGCACCAAAGTCGCGCAACATGAGGTCGCCCTTTGAATGCATCAATACGGTTGAAGCCTCGACCAAATTGGACATCGTTGAAGGTCTCGCTTTTGAGCGTGAAACATTTGAGCGGTTGATGATGACGGCAGAAGCAAAATCAATGCGCCATATGTTCTTTGCTGAACGTGATGTGGCAAAAATTCCGGATGTACCAAAAGATACGCCGGTTCAAGAGATCAAAAAGGCTGCGATCATCGGCAGTGGCACGATGGGCGGCGGTATTGCGATGAATTTCGCCAATGCCGGCATTCCTGTCGTCGTCGTCGATATCGCCCAGGATGTACTTGATGCCGGGCTTGAGAAAGTAAAAGCCAACTATGCCGGTTCGGTTTCACGTGGTCGGATTACCCAGGAAAAAATGGATCAATGTATGAGCCTGATCTCGGGTGCCACTGATTATGCCGATCTGGCGGATGTTGATATTGTTATCGAAGCCGTCTTTGAAGAGATAGAGTTAAAGAAGAAAATTTTCGCTGAGCTCGATAAAGTCTGTAAACCGGATGCAATATTGGCAAGTAATACGTCGACGTTGGATATCAATGAAATTGCCACATCCACGAACCGGCCGGACAAAGTTTGCGGCACTCATTTCTTTAGCCCAGCTAATATCATGAAGCTGATGGAGAATGTCAGAACCAAAGACAGCTCCAAGGAAACCATTGCGACGATTATGGGACTCGCCAAGACAATTCGTAAAATTGGCGTGTTGGTTGGCGTGGGTGATGGCTTTGTCGGCAATCGAATGCTTCACCCCGCAGCCCGCATTGCTGAATTTATGGTCGAAGAAGGTGCGTTGCCGTGGCAGATTGACAAAGTCATCTATGATTTCGGCTTCCCCATGGGACCATTCGCCATGAATGATCTGGCTGGTGTCGATGTACGTTATCTAGTGCGCCAGCAACAGAAAAAACTTTATGGCGACCGTCGCCAATCGGTTATTCTCGACCGGCTTTACGAGACTGGCCGCTATGGTCAGAAAACAAAAGCTGGCTGGTACAAATATGAAGATGGCAGCCGCAAAGGTGAGCCTGATTCGTTTACTGAAGAATTAATCATCAAAACTTCCGCTGAGTTGGGCTTTGAGCGTCGCGATTTTTCAGATGAAGAGATTCTCGAGACGTATCTTTATTCAATGATAAATACCGGCGCCATGGTGCTGGAAGAGGGGTTGGCAATTCGTGCCGCGGACATCGACGTGGTGTGGCACTACGGCTACGGCTTCCCACGCTATTGGGGCGGGCCAATGTTCTATGCCGATTTGATCGGCTTGTCGAAGATATACGAAAAAGTCTGCGAGCTGCATGAACGCTACGGCGATTGGGTCATGCCATCCGCTTTGCTGAAATCTCTAGCCGAAGAAGGTAAGGGATTTGGGGATTACACACTCTCATAAACTGAGGGTGTTCAGTCTTGCTAGCAGGTTTTGCATCCTGTCACGATAGGATTGCCAACGGCCAATATACTTTTGCCAATTTCCCTTTTAGCTTCTGTCGACCGTCACAATAACTTTTGCGTGGGACTTACTCTACCACTCAACATCGAGCAATTTATCGCACTTTGCCACTTCGACAGGTTTGGGTAAAATAATTAAAAAGGAACTGGTAATTAAACTAAAAAGAGATAATAAAATAATTTTTTTCTAGATCATACTCGCATACTATTTTAGGCAGAAATCTGCCGTTTCTGTGGACTTTATGTAGGTTATGTAAAGATCTATTTTAATTGTGGAATACCACAGCATATAAGAATAAAGAGGTATGCGTTAGGGGGCGTGCGCCGTTAAAGCCGGGCAAATAAATTTCCGCGTATTGGCAGGTCAAAAATATACTGGCCGTTTTCTTTGCGGCTAAACCTTTCAAATTGTTCGCGAATTTCCTGATCATATTTTTCGAATATGGCGTCTCGTGCAGGATTAATCGACGTCGAATTGGTTTTAAAAGACTCGAAATTTTCGTGTCGGTTTTCCGTGATATACGTAATTTCCGTAATGGTTTTAAAGCCATTTTCGGGAACCGATTTAATTACCTCATACGCGAAAGCGCGAATCTCGGTTTCATCATTTATCAAACGGCTCATTTCAAACTGCGGCCCATCGGCGACCGGCTCAGCAAAATAAAGCTTACCTCCAGGTTGAAGCACCCGGTGAGTTTCTTTAATCGCTGCGGCCAGGTCATTTTTTGGAATGTGGTGAAAGCTGTTGAAAAATAGTACAATATCCATCGATTGATCGTCGAATGGCAAATTTTCAGCAACGCCCTCGACAAAGGTTTCATTGCCAACTGGTGTAGCGGCGCGCGCCCGCGCCAATTGGCGCTCACCAGGGTCAATACCAGTAACCTCAGCGCCCATTTCGGTTAGCAGCCGGGTAATCTTACCTGCACCACATCCGACATCGATAGTTTTAGCGCCATTTGGTTCTAGCAATTCTTCGATAATATCAGCATGAGATCGTTTGGGGCTACTGTGCCAATCTGATGAACTCTGTTGGGTCATTCAATACCAATCCTCTAACTTTTACTTATTACTTCGTAAACTTTAACCGCTTCTGACTTACTCCGAATAAGTAATTCACCTTTGGCATTAAAATCAACAATTGAATCCCATTTAGATTCAGCCAGACTTTTAGTTTCTTCAGAGATCGTTACGCGCGAGCTCAACTCCTTGTTGAGGTTGTCCAAGCGGGCTGCAACGTTTACGGCGTCACCATGGACCGTGTAATTTAAGCGATCATTGACGCCTACTGATCCGGCGACAACATTGCCGGTATTAACGCCGATCCGGGTGACCATCTTCTCACCGTAACAAAAAATGTGTTCGGCTAAGGCCAGTTGAATTTCAACTGCGGTCTGGACCGCATCTGCCGCATGATTGGCATCGACCACCGGTATAGTGAAGGTCACCAGCATGGCATCGCCTTGGAATTGATTTACGACGCCGCCATGGCGGTTAATAATCTCAACCAAAAGAGAAAAATATTCGTTGAGTAGATTTACCACATCGTCAGGGGACAGGCTTTCACAAATCGTCGTAAAAGCTTCTATGTCCGTATAAAGTATCGTCGCCAATCGGTGTTGCGCTTTAAACTCATCTTTATTTTCGATAATTGAGGCGGTAATCGCTCCAGGGAAATAGCGACCAAAAGTCTCTTTAAAAAAATACCGGTCCCTGACCTGCTCTACCATATCATTAAAATTACCGGCGAGGCTGCTGATTTCATCATCGGTTAAGATAGCCGCCGGGTATCAAGATTGCCGCGGCCAACTTCACGCATTGATACCAAAAGAGTTTAAATCGGGCGGAAAAGATTTTTCTGAATAAAATAGCAAGAAGAGCCG
>MPLX02127474.1_pt1 | contig 10318 bp, 14 predicted proteins | sample 1617341 | NCBI WGS metagenome assembly MPLX02 (sample SAMN05944804, study PRJNA350692) | marine metagenome | biome: marine; feature: ODZ; material: water; isolation source: 120 m water sample filtered on 0.2 um supor filter | place: Pacific Ocean | collected 2012-04-08 | depth 120m m | reverse complement strand
GACGCATCAGCGGTCGTGCGCTTGATCAGCCTGGATCCGCTGGCAGAGGCCTGGGCTGACGCCTTGGCAACAATTCCCTTAGTGCTCGCTCCGGAGCTGATGCTCACCGAGGTGGCCAACACCCTCTGGAAGCTGCAAAAGGCGGATCGGCTCCAGGGTATTGATCCGCAGCTGCTGCTGATGGATGCCCGTGACCTCATCGACCAGATCGAACCGGATCGGCACTTGCACAAGGAAGCATTGGCCCTGGCGATGCATCTGGATCATCCGGTTGATGACTGCATCTACCTGGCCCTGGCCCGGCGGGAAGCCGCAGTGTTGTTCACAGCCGATCGACGGCTAGCAACTCTTGCCGAGACGGTGCTGCCCTGATCAGCCAGCAGCCTGTCAATCGTCAAGCTCCCCGGCGTGGCGTTCGCCGAGCATCAAAAGCTCATAGCTCAAGGAGATGGCGAACTCTTCGGCGAATTCGAGCATGCGTCACCAGGCGCGATCGCCATCCACCCATGCAGGCGCAAGCGAGGGCAAGGCTGGCATCGAGGAGGCGCTCAAGCCAGGTTGTCCAATTAGTCCAGCAGCGGACTAACATCAATGGGTTGACATCCGCCAGGTCATGGCCACCACTAATCCTGAGCGCACCGTGAATGTGCATGAGGCCAAAACCCACTTCTCGCGTCTGATCGACGCTGCCCATGCTGGCGAAACGATCGTGGTCGCCAAGGGCGGCCGTCCCTGGGCGCGGTTGGTGCCCCTTGAGCAGCCCATCCCCCTGCGGCAACCCGGCGTGCTGGCCGGGCGAATCACCCTGCCGCCCATGGAGGCACTTCTGGAGCCATTGCCGGAGGAAGAGCTCGCTGCTCTTGAGCAGCACCTGCTCTGAACCTGATAGGCCATGGCCCCACTGCTGCTCGATACCCACGCCTTGCTCTGGTGGCTGGCCGATCCTGATCGCCTATCGCCCAGGGCCCATACAGCCATTGCCGATCCAACGAACCCAGTTCATGTGAGCGCCGCATCCGGCTGGGAGATCGCCACAAACGTTCGGCTTGGCAAACTGCCAGCGGCCATCGAGCTGCTCAATGACCTGCCCCTGCTGCTCGCCGCCCAAGGATTTGATCTAGTGCCGATCACCCTCCAGCATGGCCTACACGCCGGCGCCTACCCGATCCCCCACCGGGACCCTTTTGATCGCCTTTTAGCTGCCCAGGCCGAGCTGGTTCAGCTGACACTGGTGAGCCTGGATCCTGCTCTGCAAGCTTTCCCCTGCCACATTCTCTGGTAGTGCTCCCATCAAACCTGGCCGAACTATTGCCAGGATTTCATTGATCTCATGATGCCTGGGAACTGGCTGGGTTCGCCCTGTGATCGGTTGGGAGTAGATGTCATGCCGTCCTCCATGCCTAAGGAGAATGCAGCCCGCCTGATCCAACTGCTTGATCAAATCAGTTCTTTTCAAACCACCAGAAGCTCTTCAACCTTGCGGATCCCAGGCAGTTGTTCTTTTGCAAACTCGTAATAGAGGTCGAGGAGGTGCTCCTTGAGGTCTTGTAGGTCATCTCCCTGGGTCAAATGGTCTGGGTAGGCATTCAAATAACCCAGAAAAGTTCCATCACTTTCACACCAATAGGTAAACGTTTCGCGCAAGAGCTTGTTTTCAGTGACTGCCATGGTGTTCAACGATCTCCAGGCCCCAACCGTAGCCCCAGAAGAGTTTCATCGCAGCCCGACCTGGGGATCACGACCTGATACTTAGGGCATAGAGGTTGTGACATCAATTAAAAACCCTTAGCACCCACTTCCAATCAATCAAGAAAGCGTAGGGGAGCATCAACCAACCACCTCGCCGATCCCTTTGCCCCAGGGGCTTGTAGCTCAGGGAGATGTCGCTTTACTGGGCGAATTCGAGCAGGCAAGGCTATCGGATTTCATATCAACTCATGGGATGCACCAAGTGCTATGGCCAGGCGGTTTTTGCTGGAGCTGCTGATCTCTCGAACTTCTGAATACCCCGCCTCCTAATCCTCCATACACTGTCTCCATCGGAGTGGAGTGCAATGGCAGAAGCTGATGTGCGCTGGCTGCAGCGGCTCAACAACTATGGGCGCGCTTTGGCGACGCTTCAGCGCGCACTCGTCATTGCCGATTCACGGATATTGAGTGAACTGGAGGAACAGGGTCTGATCCAGGCCTTTGAATTCACCCATGAGCTCAGTTGGCTGCTGCTGAAGGATTTTCTTGTCGATCAGGGTGTGAGCGGCATCAGCGGTGCCCGCGATGCGGTTCGAGAAGCGGTGGTTCGCGAGCTGCTTTCAGTTGGCAGCGAAACCACCTGGATGGCCATGATCCGCAGCCGCAATCTCACCAGCCACACCTACAACCCAGCCCTGGCCCATGAGATCGCCCAGTTGATTCAACGGCAGTACGGCCCCGAACTGAGCGCATTGCACGAGGCCATGACACGGCGGGCAATGTCTCGATGACGGATTCAGCCCAGGTGGACGTTGGCATGATTCCCGGAATCCCCCAACGGGAAAGCAGCTTGCTGCTTAAAAAGCTTCAACAGGAGCCTGCTGTGCAGCGGGTACTGCTTTATGGCTCCAGGGCTCTGGGGCGCCACCGCTCAGGCTCTGACATCGATCTCTGCCTGGAAGCTCCTGCCATGGGCCTGCAAGAGCTACTTGAGCTGGGCGCCAGAATCGATGATCTGATGCTGCCCTGGCCCATTGATTTGCAATTGCGGCATCTCATTGATCACGCTGACTTGCAAGCCCATCTCGAACGTGCCAGCGAAGTGCTCTGGGAACGCTGTGAACGGCAAGACGATGTGCAACAAGCCGAATAAAAAGCCATGGAGGTTTTCCCGTTGCTGTCTTGCGGACGTCTCAACAACACTACGGGCCAATCATGTTATTGAGGCAAAGAAAAGAAGATAAGAAGGCAGGTCAAACCAGACCTGCTGTATTAAAGATGATCATTGATGGCACTGCACAACTCTGCTTAGCATCGGCGAGCGCGGCGTCCTGCACGATCAGCTGAGCGGAAGCAATCGAAGCTGCAAGGCTTGGTTTAAAACTTTGATCAAGACTTGGATCAAGCCTGTGGTTTTTGTTGCACAAGCCAGCCCATTCTTCCAATTCCAAAGGTTTATCCATGAGGCAGGTTTTTGGAGGAGGCAAGGTTGTGAATTCAACTCTTCGTTAGCTTTAACCAGCGCAGATCACGTTGCAATTCTGTGGCCATGCGGCTTCCACTTGCCATCAGCTGCTGAAATTCAGCCGGCGAAAGCACCAAGGCATCACAGCTCAAAGGCAGTTGCTCCAATGGCCAGATCAGCAGTCGTTGATGCTGTGGCCCATCAGCGGCGTTATCAATAAGCAACAGATCAAGATCACTGCCGACACTTGCTTCGCCCCGCCCATAGCTTCCAAAAACACCAACACGCTCAAGGGTTGATCTGCGGCACTGCTGAACCTGAGCCCACTGTTCCACTTCAGCCAGCACCTGTTCAGGTTGAGGCCAGCGCAGTACGGATTGATGCAACGATCGCACAGGCATGCTGGAGAGCGTCTTGACTTTGAAGACGGCCGAAATGGTCAGTTGGTGCTCCATCAGGCAGGCTATCCGGATAGCGCGTGGGGATGTAGAGGGCATCGAGAACACGCAACCGATCTTCCAGTTCTGAGACTGCCGCTGATAGATGAGTGGCTGTCTCCACCGGCAACTCACGGAAAGAACGTCCCAGTCCATGCCCCCAGAATTGCTGGTCCAGATGCAGATGAAGCCAGTCAAGTGCACGGTTCATATCAACATTCTGAATCACGCCTTGCAGATGTCTGCCAAATCAGCCATGAACAGCCTGGGGGTTCATCCCCCATTGCCCATCAAGCACACCTCACCTAGCCAGGCAAAGAGATCACATAACAAGAAAGGAAGAAAGAAAGGTCACTGGATCTACGAGACCTGCAATTTCCAGGATCTGCTAGCAATGAATTGCCCCGGACATTCAAGCCTGATTACGGCTTGGCTGAATTGGTTGGCTCAATAAGCCAGCTCTTGAAGGATGGATTGCAAGTGCCTGGCAGATTACTCAGCCACTGCATATGTGCTGCTCCATCAATCACAACGGGGATCCTCGTCTCCAGATACAGCGCACCACCCGCTCAAGATGGGCCCTCAGCTGCTTAAAACTACTCAGATAGCTCTGTTTCATATTGGTGGCGATTGCATCGGCCGTTGCCCGGTTATAGGTGTGACTAGTGAGATTGCGATCCTGGATCATCAGCATCCAAGCTTCACCGTCGCTGATCAAGTCAAGGCGAAAAGCTTCCCTGATCGTGTCGAGTGAGCCAAGCAGAATGGTATTGCCCTGATTGCGCAACAGATCCCACAAGGTGTTCCAGGCCAGTTCAAAGGTGGTTTCAAATGCTTTGATCAAGCCCTGCTTGCTGTTCACGGGCATTGAGCTCAGGGGGCTCAAAAAAACTCTCCAGCTGCTCCAAAGCACGTCGATAATTCGCAAAGCGTTGTTGCCAGCGGACGTCTGCATTCATCGATTCATTCTTAGCCGCCACCACCTTTTTGGAGTGGTTCGAGGAAATGAGTGCCTGCATCGATGAGCGGCGGTACCAGAGGGAATAGATCACCCCTGCTCAACCAGGACCAACGCAACCGTGTGGCACGGTCTGCCCATCAACGGAACCAACGCAGCAATCCTTTGCAGACCCTGAGGCTGAACAGAGGCAAACGCAGCAGCCGACGCAGGCTTTGCCAATACAGGCGGTGCCACCAGCAGACCTGAAAGTGGCCATCCTGATCCGGTGGCAGCAGCAATGCAGGCAGCAGCTTCACATGCAGCTCAGGAATTTCCAGAAAGTGCGACCAGAACATCTGCCGCCGGAAGCGCTCCAGTTCAGCCTCCAGATCAGAACGAAGTCTGGGGATCTGCTCTGACTCACCGCGCCAGAGGCCCTCGGCAACAGGTTGATATCGACTGGGAGCCCGCCGAGCCGTCCAGGGATGAAAAGCAGCGGCGAGCCTGTTGCTCATCGCCGTGGCCCGACGATGGGCCTGGCTCTGGGCCTCAAGTAGAGGCGAAGGCCTGAAGCCATGCTCAATTTTGCGGCTTGTGCGCTCATGGATCGAATGGGGGATCACCCCAATCGCTTCAACAGGCAAATCAGCCAACTGCCAACCCAGGCTTTGCAGACGAGCTTTGAGATCTTTGTCATCAAAGCCATAACCGATCAACACTTCGTTGAAACCACCAACGGACTCAAAAGCCTTGCGATGGAGCAGAAACTGCCCCAGCCTTCCATCAGGGCCACTGCCAAACCAACAGCTGGAAGTCTCTGCCCTAAGGATGTCCTCTGGAACCAGCGCCCCAGGCCAGCAATCCGCATCAAGCTTCAGCAGCAGCGAACCCTTTGCCAGAACTGCCGCCAGGTTGTAGGCACGGGCCAGATTCCAGCGACTTTCACCGACGACGCGATGCAGTTGGATACGGGAATCATCTGGAAGCTGCTGGCGCCGGATCGGTTGATCACTGCTCCAATCGATGATCAGATGCTCCTGATGATGGGGCCAATCTGCAAGGCGCGGTGCTGTGGCCAACAGGTGTTGTTGACGGTTCATGCACACCGTGATCACACTCAGAGGCGGCAGCCTGCTCATCAAACCTGTGGGCTGGCCATCGGCAAAGCAGCCAGCATTCTCCTGGTTCTTGCTGTGTAGGTGTGCTCAGCGACCAAGGCCAGACGCTGTTGCAGCGTTGGCCCCTTTCCGGCAAGACAACCGCTGATCGCAGCGGTGAAAGCAGGGGCCGTGGGCTCACACAGCCAGGCCACGTCCGCAAAGGCCTGAAGGGCGTCGATGCGTGATGCGATAACGGGTAACCCAGCGGCCAGATATTCAAAGAATTTCATCGGGAACATCGCCTGGGTATAGGGATTCAGCTGCAATGGCAGCCAGCCGCAACTGATGCCAGCGCAATACCTGGGCAAGTCCCCATAATCGCGATGACCCAGCAGATGCACATTCGGCTGATGCGCCAGGGAGCTGATGTCCGTATGGGGTTCCCCCTCACCAACAGGGCCGACAAACACAAACTGAACCTGGGGTAGAGCCTTTGCCACAGCAACAATCAAGGCAAAATCAAGCTTGTAGCTGCTCACCGCCCCGATAAAGCCAACCCGGGGTACGGCTAACGCGGCTAGATCGGCAGGCAGATCCTCATCAGCGCACTGCATCGCCTCAGCAAAGTGATCCTGATCGGCCACATTGGGGTCGTAACGGATGGAACGGGCATAGGGAGCAAGCTGCCGTTGCAGTTGGGGAGAGGTCACAAACACCTGATCCACCAGTCCACAGAGCCGCTGTTCCTCAGCCGTGATCAACACCCGTGGCATGCAGGGTTGCTCCTGCACAGCATCAACGCAGTGATAAATCCCCATGGAATATCTGCTGAGATTGAGCAACCTGGCGGTGAGCGGGTTGTAGGTCCACAACCAAGGCCGGCGAAATCCTGTGATCAGGAAGGCCAACTCCAGACCCAAGCCAAGGCTGAATTGATTCAACAGACGCGCAAGTCCACTGCTGCCTCCCGGAAGCACCAATGGCGACCAGACCCAGAGATGTCGGCGAACCTGTCGAGGCAGGCGCAATCCAGATCGCAGGCGGCGGAGAATGCGTCTGAGGTCGCGACCTGAGGGCTGCGCTGTGCGCAATCCCAGAGATTCCACATACAGGACGCGATGCCCTTCGCTGACAAGGGAACAGGCAACATGCTGTTTATTGGTCCAGAGAGGATGATCCCAATCCGCTGTGGCGATCAGCACCACATCAGCCATTGGAAAGAGTCACCAACTCCTTGAAAGAACTGGATGAATGCTGCAACTGTTCATAGGTTCCAGACGCCACAATCTCAGCATTTCTGAATTCATAGATGCGATCGCAGTAACGAATCGTGGAAAGCCGATGGGCAATCACGATGGTGGTGCAGCGACGAGCAATCAGCTCCAACGAATCCATCACATCACTTTCAGTCTTGTTATCCAGGGCGCTGGTGGCCTCATCTAGAACCAGCACCTGGGCTCGCTTGTAGAAGGCCCTGGCAAGGGCGAGGCGCTGCCGTTGCCCGCCGGAAAGGCGAACGCCATCCTCACCAACCCTTGTAAAGATTCCATAGGGAAGATCAGAGACAAATTCAGCCAATTGTGCCATTTCCAGGCATTCCCAGAGGGCATCTTCATCGATCTGATCATCATCAATTCCAAAAGCCACATTATCTCTAACACTGGAATCAAGCAGGTTGATGTTCTGAGGAACAAAGGCACAACACTGCTGCCAGGCCTGAACTTCCTCCTGGCTCAGTTCGAGGCCATCGAGGCGAAGCTGGCCCTGCTGAGGTGTCAACAGGCCAAGCAACAGGTGAGCTGCTGTTGTTTTGCCGCCACCTGTGGTGCCAACCAGGGCAACCCTCGCACCTACAGGAATCGACAGATCTATATCCTTAAGAGCCCAAGGGGAATCGTCAGAGTATTTATAAGAAATCCTGTCAAGTTTGATCGTATAACGGGGCATGATCCCAGCAGGACTAACTGAAGCAGCAGCAGACAAAGAAGCCGCAGGATTCAGCAGACGTGAAGGCTGGAGATGCAGAAGTTCAAGGGCATCATCAAGATCAGGAAGGGCACCACGCAATCTGTTGACAGCACGTGTCACGGCTTGGATTGGCGCCGAAAGACGCAATGAAGCAAACACGATGCCCACCAGGGCCGGCAACGCGTCCCTGACGGCCTCTGTACCAGCGCCACTGAGCAGGGGAGGCAGCAGACCCAGAGCAAATAAAACCGTGACGCCAGCAGGCTCAATCACAAAACGCGGTAGATCAGGCAGGATCTTGGCCATACGGTCATAACGCTTGCCCTCTGAACCGATTTCCTCAAAACGACTCAGGAAAAAAGGTTCTACCCCGTGCAGATGAATATCTCGGATGGAGCGGGTGGATTCAAGAAAAAGTTCATTCACTCTTCGCAAATATAAAAATTGTTGACGCACAAGAAACCTCATTCTTGGCGTGATCAACATGGAAGCAACTGCGTAGGAGACAATCAGCAAGCCAAACAACGCCAAGGCGATCCAGCCGAAGGCAACAACAACGCCAACAACAAGGATCAGAGAAGAAAGAGTATTTCCCAAAATAGCCAGCAATGGCATCACAACACTGTCTGAAATCTTGCTGAGAACACGATTAAGACGCGTCAACAACTGAACAGAGTTACTTTGACTAAAATAATCAAAAGACTGCAGCAATAAATTCGCATAAATCCTATTACCCAAAGAAGACCATATCTCGGCACTAACCCTGGCTTCAATCAATTTAGCCAGAAACTTAAGGCCCGTAGAAAACCAGATCAGACCAATCAGAATACCAACAATCCAAAGCCCACGATCAAGAGCATCACCACCAAAAACACGCACAAATGGAATATTATCCGCCAGACTCGAACCACTAAGAGAACCAACCAACTTGGCGATCAAGCCAACAAAGACAAGATCTGCAAGGCCAACTGCCGTGGAAATAATCAACAACACCCACAAGCCACGGAATTGCCGCCTGGGTAGATAGCTGAGCACATCTCCCAGACGGTTCAATGTGGCACTTCTAACCATCAATCGCCTTTGCTTAAGCAGCCCGAGTCCAGGCAAAAGCCGATTTACCAAAAATCTGAGATCAACATACGGGTGCCATCCCCCCAGTCACGAAGACATGGGTCAGCCAGCAAACCGATCGACCACCCAGGCAGCAAGCAGGGTTGAAGCCTGTTCAGTGCGATCGCAGCCTGCCAAGCCCAAACAAGGCTGAAGATGCCAGGGGTGAGGTTCAAAAGTCATTTCGAAGTAGAAAGCCAAGCAAAAAACCAAGTGGAAAACCAAATAAAAATCAAGTGAACAATTAAGCGGAAATATTCTGTGAAAAGGTTCTGTGAAAAGGTTCAGACAAACGGATCCAACGCAAACCAGGCGAAGTCGCGTCAGCGATCCAATCTGCGTTGCAAACTGTTGATGGCTCGAGAGATCAGCGCACGGGTCTTGATACGCCATAGCGGCCTGGAGATCAGAGGCTGATCAGCTGATTTCAGGCAATCAAGACTATTCAACACATGCCGCCATCTGCGCTTCAGGGTTGGTTCACTGTATTGATTCAAAAGCGTCTGCAACTGCTTGGGATCAGAAAGCCATGCATGAGGATCCACAAGGGCCGCGTTGATTCGCTGCAGATCATTGGCCAGGCTGCCACAGCCAATCTGATGACCGACAAACCCGGGATCCAAAGTATCTGCCAAGGCATGATTGAAGCTGCTGAAAACAACACAGCCACAAGCCATCGCTTCCAGCGGCGGCAAGCCAAAACCCTCACTCACACCACGACCTCGCCAATAGTCTGCGGAATCATAGAGATAGACCTTTGCGTCATTGAATAGCCCGACGAGATCATCGACCCAGCCGCTTTGAACGGTCACAGCAAGCCCCTGAGCCTCAAGTGCAGGCAGAAGTTGTTTCAACACATAGGCGCTGCTTTTGCGCTGCTGCACCAGCACATCAATGGAACGAGGCCTGCTGACTCTGCTTTCCGTTGATTCAAGCCGGTGTCCACGCTCCAACCATTGAGGTTGAAGCGCATTCGGCACGAGAAATAATGGATTACGCGGCGCCCTCGCTCCCCAATAGGCCAAGGTGTTCCTGCTCACTGCCAGAACAGGAACTCCAGCAGGCAAGTTGAATCCATAGCCAGAACTATGGGCATGATAGGCAACCAACCGCCCTCGCAATCTGTTGAGGAGTTCAGGTACATCAAAGCCCCAACTCACCACCCAGAGAACGTCGCGATCCTGTTCAGTCTGTTGAAGCAGATCATCAAGAAAGGGAAGATCATGCTGTTTCTGCTTATAGGTAACAATCTCAGTGTCAATGATCTCTCCGACAAGACGAGCCGTCTGCAGTTCAACCGCTAGACCGCCGCATCGGTAACGGTCGGTTGTGCCTGGAACCAGAAAACAGACTTGCTGCACATGAACGCCGTTAACGACGGAAGCAGAAACACCTGCAGGGCACTATGCACCATGCCAGGCATTCCTGCTTTACAAGCTGCTTTTGCACGCAAGCTTTTGAGCTGGCTATCAGGCGGCCGCAGTTTCGGTGCTCCCCTGGCGCTGACGACGGGTCAGGAAACCAAACAGCACCTTGCCGATGGCCGTGACCAGATTCCCCTCCAGCTCCTTGAACATGTTCATGTTCAGGTGGAAGGCGTTGTTGGCCT
>MPLX02273400.1_pt1 | contig 10327 bp, 5 predicted proteins | sample 1617341 | NCBI WGS metagenome assembly MPLX02 (sample SAMN05944804, study PRJNA350692) | marine metagenome | biome: marine; feature: ODZ; material: water; isolation source: 120 m water sample filtered on 0.2 um supor filter | place: Pacific Ocean | collected 2012-04-08 | depth 120m m | reverse complement strand
CTGGTTGATTACTACTAAAAACTACAACTGAACCATCAGTTGCTGTATAATCCTCTCCCTTAATCTGTTTTGCACCATTAATATAAGCATCAAGATATCCAACATTATATCCAGAAGCAAAAGTAAAGTTGGTCTGAATACCTGTTGGCTTAAAAACCTGTCTAGCAACAACTACAGAAGAATCACTCGGAGCTCTTCCTATATAACCGCTTCTATCTGCCATTAGCTGACTCCAGTTAAGATACTCATATTAACATCTATAGCATTTGAAGTATCACAATAAACTCTTATAACATCCTGTGACTCAAGAACTGTCTTACCAGCATCACTGATAACAAATGAACTTCCAGATGGAACAGGAATCTTACTAGCCAATTGAGCAGCTACTGAAGCACTGTTGTCATAAATCTCAACTGTCAAATTAACAGAATTTAGTGTATTATTAGCAAATGTCCCACCAATCAAAATAGCTTTAGTGGATGCTGTAGGAGCGGTATAACAACTTGTAACACCAAGGAATTTTACACTCTGACTTGATGCGGAAGCAGTATTGGTTGAATTTCTATCAACAACTACTTCACCAGCTCCAATTGTAGAAATTTTTGTTCCCGCAAGATAATGAGTATTATCAACAATATCTCCCAATGTAACGCCAACAGTGGAAATACCAGTAATTTTGTTGGTAGTAACGCCAATAGCTCCAGCGGAATTGGTTGTTACAATCCCCACTGCCCTTGTTAACGAATTAGAAAAAGCTTCTGCCATTGTTCTTTATATGTTATTAGTATTTATTAACCGCTAAGAGCGATTACCAGTCCTAAAGTGACTGAGGATTGACCAGTCAATTGTGAACCATCTCCATAATAAGTAACAATGCCTGCATTATTACCAACTGTAGCACCGGTTCCTAAAGGAGTTATAAGGAAATTACCTATAGTAGATATTCCACTAGAAGTAAATCTTTGCGAATCTAAGTAAGTAGTGGTAGTAACCCCAAGGGTAGACATCCCACTTACAGTTAAAGATGTAAGCTCTGCATGATCAAAGGTAATATCATCAACAGCAATATCACCAGTAACTCTCATGTCACCTTGGACATAGAGTGCTGTCTGCCCTGTAGAAACAGGAGATCGAATATCTATAAGATATTCAGGAAGTGTAGTACTAATACCAATAGATCCAACCCCAGTGGTTGTAACTATAGTTCCACCAGTACCAACAGTTAAAGAAACAGCAGTAGTAATACCAGTAAAAATAGCATCTACTGCGGCAATCCCGCCCGCAACATCAAATTTAGAACTAGGGAGAGTAGATCCAATACCAACTTTATTTTGATCCGATGTCACAAACAGCAAATCTGTTGCAACTTCTATACCGTTTTTGACTACAAAGTTCTTATTTACAGCCATAAGCCTTCGAGGTTCACTCTCCCCTCACATTATACTTTATTTATATCAAATATATTTCTTAAGTATTATTAATCAATCGTGAATGTTGGGGTCGTCAAGTATAATACCAGTTATGGGTGTTAATAAATTTTCCTTGTTTACATGTTATCATCAGATCACTATATTCTTTCTCTGTCCCCCATCCAGCACCACTATCATCAAAACCTAATGTTGTATCATTATTAGATAATCTCAATTGATCAGTTCTAAAAGTATTTCCATTAACAGTAATACCAGAAAGCATATAATGAGCACCTTGTGAAATCTCATGGAACACTGTGGCACTATTTGGTCCAAATGATATACTATTAGGTCCCTGTCCACTTTGCCTGAGGAAAGAAATTATATTAGAATAGGTTGATGATCTAATTACCCGCCATTCGGTCATAGTTGAATCAGAAGGAATAGAGAATACTACAAAAGATGCATTATTGCTATTACCACCCAATTTTGTATCATTGATTGTTACAAGTCCACTAGTATATCCTGATCCACCACCACCACCTGAACCAGAAGTGCCTCCACCTCCTCCAGTTGCACCATTACCACCTCTACCACCATTGTTGATTTCTAAACCTAAGGTATTACTGATAGTGTATCCAGGTTTAAATCCTCTAATGATATTGGAGCTACTATCAATGGTAGTCCCATCAACATTCACAAATTTAATCTCTGAAGGACTGTTATCACTACAAGCAGCGATACCTTGATCGATCCAATAAGAACCCTTAGTACAACTAATTGTTCTACCACCATCAGGGGATTGTGCTACTGAATCTCCAGAATAAAGTGCAATATCAGATGTTTCATACACTGAACCATATGATCCACTCAGTGATAGGGTTCCAGAATTAATTCTCTCTCCACCAAATCCACCTAATCTGCCACCACCATCTTCACCAGGGATATTGATACCACCACCAGCACCACCATCTCCACTGGTTCCTGCGTCACCACCTTCACCAACCACTGCGATCAAGTTAGATCCACGATAGAGGAAGATAGAGGAGTTATCAGCAACACCAATCAGTGTGTGTTCAACATCTTTATCTACAGTGAATGATATGTTTGATACACCACCCTGTCCACCATTGTAACTTCCATTGTTGTTACCCTTGGAACCATAGAGACCCAGTGTAATTGTGTTATTCTTCTCAGTTGAGTGGAATTGAACAATAGAGTAATCTGTTCCAAATGTATCTCTGGTGAGTGTATATGCAGTGCCGTATGTACTCAGGTTGATTTCATCAGACTTATACTGGTTGTTGAAGGTATAAGATTCAAACTTGATGATAGGTCTAGGTGTCACAATACTCATTGTGACAGTATTTGAATTCAGTGGTGAATTAAATGCCTGAGGGTTGGATACTTCACAATAGATATTCTTATCAGGTGCGTTAGAAGATTCAGGAAGTTCTCTATTATGAGGAACAGCCCATCGTTCATATGGTATCATATCAACATCATAGATAACCAATCCAGCAGCTTGACACTTACTATTGAATAAGTTAATCGATGCCTGAACTTGAGAAGTAGTAGTACTACCAGAGTTATCTATCGACAGGGAGATAGATGTTCCAGGTGCAGCTTGTGATAGGTTACACATATTGAACCAATCACTCGCCTGACTCGAATTACCATTATCCCTATTCACTGTGATTGGGGCATTTGCCAAAGGATCACTATCATAACTTGAGGGGATCTTCAATCTATCAGGGCCGTATCCTATGGGTTGTAATAACCAGAATGGTCTCTGCGGATAATTCGCTCTAAAAGAATTCCAATCAGATGCAATCGTACTAACTGATGGAGAAGATTCATCAATAACACTGATACAAATAGCAGGACCACCGATTGATACATTGTTGCCTACATTGACGGTTAGTGTATCTGTGTCGGTTCCACTATAAGTATATCCACTAGATGTTACGTTAGTTTGAGCCACACCATCAACATACCATTGATAGAATAGTTCAGAAGCTACACCATTCTCTAGTTCAGCCTCAACATTGAATACTGCATCATTACCTGCAGCAACCTCAACAGATTCGGGTTGTTTCTTAATTACAATGTCTGGAATCAGTGTGAGTGTTGCCAGATTTGATCTCAGATTATCATTATTTGCATTACCTTCTCCATCTGCTGGAATATAGTCAGTAACTACAGATACAGTTTTTCCACTATCTGTGGATGGAATATTGGAAAATGTGCATGTTGAAATATTACCAGAACTTACGATATCCACATTACTATTAGAATCTACAGCAGTATCAAAGATTTCAGTCTCCTCATAAAACCAATGAAACTCAAAACTACCTTCAACAATGTCACCAGGAGAAGGAGGATATGTCGCAGACACAATGCCTGTAAATGTAGCAAGTCCAACTAGACTTTCTACTACATCTATTGGTTGTGTTAGATATTCCAGTGAAGGTCCATTCAACTTAAGAGTTGTGGGAATGGACCTAAAGAAATTAAGTGCCAATGGACTCATGAGAAGTTCTGTCCTCCTATTACACCAAAGAATGTATTTCCACCATCAAAAGTCATGAAGGAATATATGTCTGTCTTATCTGCTACTTGTGTAACAATTGGAACCACCCCTCCAGGCCAATAGACCGTTAAGGCAATACCAGCCAAACTCTTAAATGTATCTATACCAACTCCATAAGCAGTCGATCCTTGTAATATCTTAAGAGTAAATGATGTAGAGTTACTTGGTGGATTGAGAATATTAAACTGGGTAATGGCTGAAGTAGTAGTAACTTCAAATGTTTGACCTTTAGAAAGATCAACTGTTGATATTCCACTAACAGTTGGTGCCACATCAACTGGCACTTCATAATATGTCTTAAACCTAGTGTCTCCTTCTATATCTAATACTGCCCTAGCAGCAATGGTTCCAATACCAACACCCACAGATGCTGAATTATCAGGAGTAGAAATAATAGTTCCACCAGTACCAACATGGAACTGAGTGGCTGTTAGTATTCCAACATTAAGATTACCACTTTCCATATCAAGACTAGCTGCAGTTAGAGTACCAGCAACACTAACAGGACCCTCAAAATTAACTGTTCCAATAAATCTAGATTCATTGCCAACATACAAACTAGTTTGTGCTAAACCTGTAATATGGGTTTGAGCGTATACTCCAATACTAGTACCAATACCAACCTTCAAATCTTTAAATGGTCTACTTCCACCTCCACCATCATCAGGTTCTCTAGTATAAATCCAAGTCTCACTAGGATCTTCTGTCCACAAACTATCCAAATTAGTTAATTGTGAACCATCTCCAGTAAAGGTTCCATAAACTCCACCTTCAACATAGAGTTTGTATCCCTTAGTATTAGTAGTACCAATACCAACACCACCACTTACATCTACATGAACTTCTGAAGTGCCAGAACCTATCTTAACATTCAGATCTGTTGCAATACCTGCTATAGATGTAGTACCAATACCAACACCATCAAAGAGAACAATATCTCTACTAGTATCAACACTAACATTTCCAAATGGATACCATCCATTATTCGTAGTATAAACCCATCCAAGTTCTCCTCCCGAAACTGGATCAGAGTTATAAGTAACATCACCAACATTTCCAGCAATAGTTGGAGGAGCAATGCCTACTGTATACTTTCTAGAAATAGTAGCATCACCTTGAATAGAAACTGAAACTGCCTCTATACCCTCATCAGATGTAGATGTAACTTTCTTGGAAAACACTACAGGTCCTTCAAATTCTGAAATCAAATTCTTATCAGGACCACCTTCTACAGTCAATGTTCTCTCAACAGTAACTTGAACTGGAGAAATATCATCAACTGCTTGAATACCAAGAGAGAATACATCCTCACCGGTTACTGTAGGAATAGGAGCATCATATACTTCTTCCTTACCATTATTAGCGGAGACAATCTTATGTCCAATATAATAATCTCCAGTATCATTGATACCATTATAAACATTAATACCACCATCTGTTGGTACTGATTGAGCAGTAAGTTGCTCTCTCAATGAAAGTTGTCTATCCTGAAGAGCAGGAAGAGCAGTTGAGTAATTACCAGGACCATATCCAAGATACTCAAATGTATGACCAGATGCTCTAACAAATGATGGTCTTCTAAGTTCAATAGGAGTTGTTTCAACTCTTTCAACTAAACTACCAGTAATATGAGTAGCTGATTGAGATCCTAATACACCTCTGAATACTTTAATAACATTAGATGCTTTGGATACAGTGGTCTTAATCCTCATCATCTCATTATTAACCTTCAAGAAATCACCAATCTTAAAGTCATATCTTGAAGCATTTTCAACTTCAATCTGATCAATACCAGTAGTAGCTACCGGATTATTAAGAGCTGTGGTAATACCAGCATATCTGGCATGAGATCTACCACCAAATCTATCACTATAAACTGTTAAATCTCCTCCTTGTGCCGTTGCTCCTGGAGGATGAGCATAAACAGTTCCACCATAAGCTACAACACTAGTAGTAACACCAATCTTACAGATGAAAGTAGTTAATCCTACATTTTCAGTAACAACAAACTCACCATTATAAAGTTGCGAAGTATTACCAGACAATGATACTGCATTATTAACTTCGAATCCATGATTCTGATATGTCTTAACTGTAGCCAATCCTGTTGTGCTACTATATGACAAATCACTCACACTAAGAGTAGCACCAGTCAAGAATTGAGAAGCTCCAGCAGTTACTGTAGCTCCAATCCCTTCTATGGATCTTCCACTTACTTCCATATTAGAAGTAACTTCAATCTTATTATAAGTTGAAATACCAGTAATCCTATAAAGTTGATTATAACCTTGATAAGTATCAGATGTAATACCAGTTATCTTAACAGTATCACCTGTATTATCATAGATGTTATCAACAGTAAGAGTGGCTTGAGAGAATCCAGTTGTAGTAGCAATACTAACAACATCAACAGCATCACCTGCCACAAATCCAACACCACCATTCATAATCTCAACACCAGTAACACCACCTAAGGCATCTACTGTAACTCTGGCTGTAGCATCAACACCACTTCCATTGATTAATGCGGCACCATATAGATTTTCAACAGCTCCAGTACCATTACCATATCCAGCACCACTACTTGCAATACTGACTTTAGTAATTCTATTCAATCCATGATTGATTGGAGTAGTAATAGTGTGAGATGTTCCTGTTGGATTAGATACAATATCAGAAATACCAGTACCCAACTGGAAATCATAATAAGATTGCTCTACAAGCTCTCTAGTAATACTATCTTTAGGATCATTAATTACAACCTCACCAATAGGATTGGGAAGAGCATATGAAATAGATGCTTTAGGATTATCATTTCCATTATCTCTATCTAACTGAGGATAAAGATTAGTTGGAGATTGACTAAAGGCATAATTATTAACGTTGTATGGTGTAATTACTGGTTTATTACTTGCATCTAATGCTGTAAGGAAGTAAACACCATCCTGTTCTCCAGCAATATATTCACGAACCTGCTCAACATCATAAACATAGTAAGTATTTCCTAGTTTCTTTCTCTTATAGGTAGGAAGACTAGTTGTTCTTTGAGAAACATTATTTTGGAATAATCCAGGATCTACAGCACTAGTTGCAGTAAATTGTCTTGTGCTAGTAATACCAGTAACTGTAAATGTATTATTATATCCGGATTGAGCTACACCAATTGGATTGTTCACACTAATAACACTATTAATTTCAACTTCAGATCCTACAGTCAAATGATGAGGAAGTTCTGTATCATAATAGTTAACTCCTGATCCATGCCAAGCATTAGCAATGAAACTAAAGTTTCTCATCTCAGAAACATTATTCATACTCACAGAAGTAGGACTATACTGAAGTGATACCTCAGTATCAGATGCACCAGTTACATCATTTGATTCCTGAATGATAAAGTTCTCTTGTGGAGGTCTAGCAGAACCAATACCAGTTCCTGAAGGAAGAACATACAAGAACCTATAAGTCTTATCAGACAAACTTCTAGTGTCTGGCTTTCTAGTAATATAGGTTCTAGCAGTTGCATTTCCAAGAGAATTAGTTCCTAGAGATACAATGGTTGGATAAATGGTGTTGCAAGTGGCAGCTGTAGAAACATTAACATACCAGTTAGATTGAGATGTATCAAATTGAATAGGGTGTCCAGTCTCTCCAGATTTCTTATCTGATACTCTACTTTCAATTGAAATAGTACCACCAAGATTGTTAACAGATAGGGGATTATTATTATCAACATCCTTAGATGATTGTGCAATCTGAATTTGATCTGCATTCAATCCATCAGTAATAGCATAGTAAATTCTATTATTCTTAACTCCATCAGGAAGACGAGTATTGTCACTGAATACTCTAACAGTCTCTCCACTTAAGAAACTATGATCTCCTGTAAGTGTGAGTGTGTTAGCACTGATACTATTACCAGTAGAAACATTTCTACCTACAGTAGATTTCTTAATTCCATCAATACCAACTGCACCAGTTTGGGTATCTGGCATTACAATCTTAGCATATTGTATAGTTGTATTTCCGCCTTGAGGAACTTGTAACCTCAGTAGCTCATTATCTGATGCACCAACTCTATATCCCTGAATAACACTAGGAGGAGGAGTTGCAACATTAGTTTCTCCATAGAGATACAATCTAGTAGTAGAACCTACACTAATAGTAGTTCCAACATCAATAGACCCATACTCTAAGGTAATATCATTAGCTGTATTAGCCTTTGGAGGGAGAATATAACTGATATAACCTACGTCATCTCTAGTAAATGCATTCTTCTTAAATCCACTGGCAGCCAATGCAGACTGTCCAAAGTTAGAGTTAGAGTTAGTGATGGAAATATCACCACCACTTTGAGTTACATAATGCTCAGCAAAACCAACAGCAAAAGCTGATGCTGCTTGAAGTACTGCATCATTAGAAACTTTTAAGTGATAGTTAGTATAAGATGGTTTAAATATTGCTCTAGAATCACTATGAATATTAGTAATTGTAGAGGAATCATCATATGTTCCTGTTGCAGAGTTGTACTTTAAGAAAGCATTATTATCAATCTGTAGTCCTATACCTGTAAACTGACCAACCAACATGGATTTAAATCCAGTGGCTTTAGAACCATCAGCATGAAGTCCACACATACCATATGTGGATCTCATAGAAACATTGAAGATGTATGGAGAAGCTGACTTAACAGTATCAGTATCCAAACTTACTGTAGCACCTGCAACACTAGGAAGAGCGCTAGTAGGAACTGTAGGAACACTATATGTAAAGGATAGGGTTCCAATATCATCTGTAGTTAAGACAGAATCAACAGGGAATGAACCATTATAGTCATTATCTGTAACATCATTAACTTGAATTCTTGTATCTACACCCAATCCAGAAATAGCATTTGAAAGGGTAGCAGTAACGATAACGGTAGCAGTAGACCCATCACCAGCCTTAATACTACTAATACCTACTTCACCGCCAGTAGGTCCAACAATTCTATACTCATCAACTTTAGGCTGAATGTCAATAGCACTAGATGGATAATCTGGCTCAATAGCACGTCCAGAAGCAGCACCATAAGCTAATCCAACTTTCTCATAATACATATCCAGATCAGTACGATCTGTATAATAAGTATTGAAATCATCCTTAATATCAACAGCATTTACACCATCAGCATACTCAAAACAAGTCAATTTGTTGTGAGAGAAGCTAGGAGTAAATTTGGCAGTTGTATAATCCTTATAAACTGTCCCATTTGGATCTCCATCTAAAAGGGTAAACTGCCAGAAGTAACATCCACCAGTTACTCTGAATACAGCCGATCTTTCAATAGAAGTATTCTCAGGATTTGGAACGTAATATGGACGAATCTTTGTCTTTCTAAGGTCTTGAGCTACCAGAGATACACCACGAGGAACAATTACACCTCCGTATATACTGTTTAGCTTGTAAAGAACGTTTGTTGGTGTAGTTAAGTCAAAGTTTGAAGTACTACTAAAAGGACTGAAATCTGACGAATTACTACCATCTCTCAATCTATAATTGTCAGTACCATCAGGAATCCATCCGGGTCTATTATCTACATAATGATCTCCAGGAGAGAGAAGAATAGTAGTTTTACCGAACCTATCATTATCTAATCCAGCCTGATATGAAAATCTTGAGGCTTCAATTAACGCTCTTTGGATCGTAATAAAGGGACGACCCATTGAGTTACCCTGATTATCAACACTATCAGTGGCATCCAAGTCATTAGGACTAACATAGATGATGTTACCACGAACATTTTTCAGGAAATTATCTAAGCGACTTAGTGGCATCTCTTTTGCGCATTATTTCTATTATATCTTATTTATCGCAAAGAAAAAGGATACTCAATACTGAGTACCCTACGCACTTACCTTCACACATTTCTTATTTAGGATTTCTCTAACATATATTCAACAGTGGTTGCAACATCATTCATTGCTTCCCTCAAATCCTTCTGTTGTCCACTCTCTTGCTTCCTAATCGGTCTAGAGGAATCTGTTAAACTCCATCGCCACAAATTTAATTCTTTATTGTGCCAAAGTTTTATATCCATAATGTATTTATACCATAAGCGTAGTCGGACTCGAACCGACACTGTATCGACTTAAGTCGATTTTCTCTGCCATTGGAATACACGCCCAATTTAGTATTATAGCATACTTTCACCAGATTGCTAAACCTGCAAACTCAATTGGATAGCACTATCTTCTGGGATATATGTAATATCATGAAAATTACAATATTCATTAAATGTAATCTTCATTTCCTTATTTGTTAAATTGCAATGTTTTGCTGCTTGAGG
>MPLX02299828.1_pt1 | contig 10353 bp, 10 predicted proteins | sample 1617341 | NCBI WGS metagenome assembly MPLX02 (sample SAMN05944804, study PRJNA350692) | marine metagenome | biome: marine; feature: ODZ; material: water; isolation source: 120 m water sample filtered on 0.2 um supor filter | place: Pacific Ocean | collected 2012-04-08 | depth 120m m | reverse complement strand
GGATGATTGTAGTCCGTGAGGCCGTTGATGACCGGTACAGTGGCATGCTCGGCCAGCTGGAGGATATGCTCATGATCGAAAACACGTGCCATGATTAGATCGTTATAGCGGGAGAAAAGCTGAGCCAGATCCTTCACCGCCTCACGCTTCCCTAGTCCCACATCAGCCGGCCCCAGAAAAAGCGCATGTCCACCGAGCTGGCACATACCGGTCTCAAATGAGACGCGGGTCCGGGCCGACGGTTTCTGAAAGATCATTGCTAGTGTTTTACCCCTGAGAAGATGATGAGGCTTCCCTTTGTGAGTCTCCATTTTCAAGCGGGTGGAAAGATCAAAAATGGCTTGAATCTTTTCCGTTGAGAAATCTGTTATGTGCAGAAAATCCTTAGTCAACAATCTCTTTAATTTGGATTAGAGAATATACCTGCTGAGGTCCTGATCCTGCACAATTTCCGACAGTTGACCCACGACCATCTCTTTCGTGATTGAGATAGACTCCGACGCAACTTCAGATTTTTCAAACAGGATATCCTCCAGTAAAGTAGTCATAATTGTGTGGAGCCGCCGGGCACCAATATTTTCCATCGCTTCATTCACCTCTGTGGCAATCTGAGCGATGGCATTGATGGCCCCTTTCGTGAATTTCAGTTTCACTCCTTCTGTCTCCAAAAGGGCCGTGTATTGCTTGATCAATGCGTTCTGGGGGTGAGTAAGGATCTTGATAAAATCATCTGAGTTCAAAGTATCCATCTCGACACGGATGGGAAAACGACCCTGGAGCTCCGGAATCATATCAGATGGTTTAGAGACGTGAAAGGCCCCTGCTGCGATAAAAAGAACATGATCAGTCCGGACGACACCATACTTTGTGATAACGTTACTTCCTTCGATAATTGGCAAGATATCACGCTGAACGCCCTCTCGGGAAACATCAGGTCCCGTTCCGGTATTTCCACTCACCACTTTATCGATTTCATCCAAGAATACAATGCCCGAATTTTCCACCCTGGATCGCGCTTCCCGCAATGCCTCTTCATGATCAATAAGTTTTGTCACCTCTTCCATTGCCAGAATCCGTCGGGCTTCAGAAACGGTTGTCCTTCTTTGCTTTCTCTTTTTCGGGATTGCGCTACCAAACATCTCCTGTAGATTCATCCCCATCTCCTCTAATCCAACAGGGCCGAAAACCTGCATCATAGGCATTCCATCATTGGAAACATCTATTTCCACCACTTTATCTTCGAATTTTCCCGCCATCAGTTTATTTCGCAGTTTGTCCCTGGTTCGTTGCTGCCGCTCCGCCACCTCAGGATTATCTGAAGCTGTTTTAGGCGCACCGTTGGTGGGAAAAAGAAGATCCAGCAATCGTTCATTGGCAAGGCTCTCCGCCTCTTCAGAAACAGTTTTTTCCATCTCAGACTGCACCATAGAAACTGCAATATCCATGAGGTCCCGCACAATGGATTCTACATCACGGCCAACATAGCCCACTTCTGTAAATTTTGATGCTTCAATCTTAATGAACGGTGCATCAGCAAGATTTGCAAGCCGCCTGGCGATTTCCGTTTTTCCTACACCTGTGGAGCCTATGAGAATAATATTATTCGGAACAACTTCTTCTCGCATTTCATCAGAAAGCCGCTGTCGACGCCAACGGTTTCTTAGAGCAATAGCCACAGATTTTTTAGCATTCTCCTGTCCGACAATATACTTGTCGAGCTCAGAAACGATTTCTTTTGGCGTTAGATCCTTCACTTCAGTTCCATCACAGTAATGTGATGATTTGTATAGATGCAGATATCAGCGGCTATTTCAAGGCTCCGTTTCACAATCTCTTTGGGGGAATTGATCTTACAACTGAGCAGTGCCTCAGCAGCAGCTTGTGCATACCCAGCTCCTGAACCAATAGAGATAACAGAGCCGTCCGGTTCAATGACGTTCCCGTCGCCTGAAACAAGGTAACTGTGTTCCTTGTCCATAAGAGCAAGCAATGCATTCAGGTTGCGGAGATACTTGTCTGTGCGCCACTCTTTTGCTAGTTCCACCACCGCTCTCTGAAGCTGCCAGTTGTACTCTTCCAGTTTTTCTTCAAATTTACCGAAGAGTGTGAGGGCGTCGGCAGCAGCACCCGCAAAACCACCGAGAATTAGTCTCTTGTCTCCCTCAAACTTTCTCACTTTTACAGCCTTCTGTTTCAGAGCCATGTCACCGAATGTGACTTGACCGTCTCCGCCCATGGCAGCGCTGTTCTTAAGCCTGACGCCCAAAATAGTGGTTGAACGAACGGTCACTTCTTCCCTTTCATAAGATCAAGGAGCTCTGAATCAGTGGAAAGGATGAGTGTGGTCTTATCGTCAATGACCTTTTGGTAGGCGTCCAATGTCCTTACGAACTCATAAAAATCGGGATCCGATTTATAAGCGCCGGCATATATCTCCACGGCTCGAGCGTCTCCTTCACCGGAAATTTCCTGAGATTCCTTGTAAGCTTCAGCAAGAATGATGGTCTTCTCCTTATCAGTCTCAGCCCGGATCTTCAACGCCTCTTCCTCACCTTCTGATCTGTACTGTTTTGCCTGCCGTTCACGCTCAGCAATCATCCGGTCAAAAACGGCTTTCTCGTTCTCTTGAGATAGGTCGGCACGTTTTATGCGGACATCGATAACGTCAATACCGTACTCATCCAGTTTTTTACGAGCTTCCTCAGTAACGATCCCCATAATCTTTTCTCGCCGTTTGTCAACGATCTCTGTAAGATTGTGCTTACCGAGCTCAACTCTAATTTCAGAGTAGACGATGGGATCTATCCTGCCGAGACCACCGTTAATGGTCCTTACAGCGCGATAGAATTTCAATGGCTCGGATATTCTCCAGCGTGCATAGTTATCTACTTCCAGTCTCTTTTTGTCAAGGGAAAGGATAGCTGTCGGCTTCACATCGTATTCCAAAATCCGTTTCTCGAACTTAACCAGCTGCCGCCATGGCATTTTGAAATGCAATCCTGCTTCAATCACAGGTTCATCGACCGGTCGGCCAAATTCAAGTATAATGGCTTGTTCAGTCTCATCAATGGTATAGGCGCACAGGAAAAGGCCTACCGCGGCCATTATCAGTACAATTCCTAGACTTTTCATTTGTTCACCCCCGTTTTCTTAACGCCCTCAAGATTTCCCAAAGGCAGTATATTTAACAGATTCCCAGCTTTTTCGTCGAGTATTACTTTTTCAATACCGGGAAGAATTTGCTCCATGGTTTCAAGATAAAGCCTTTTTTCCGTTACCTTTTTCGCTTTCCGGTATTCAGCAAGAACAGAAAGAAATTTTGATGCATCACCTTCTGCTCTTTTTATTCGTTCTTCACGGTAAGCCTCAGCTTCACGAATCAACTTTTCGGCACCACCCCGCGCCTTTGGTATGATGTCGTTCTGATAGCCAAGAGCTTCATTGATTAACTGTTCTTTTTCCTCCTTCGCGCTCTGAACATCCTTAAAAGCAAAATCCACTTCCTGAGGGGGATTTACATCCTGAAGCTGAACCTGCCGTACATCAATACCGCATTTGTAATGATCCAGCATTTTCTGCAGTGAAAGCTGGATCTCATCCATGATTTCTGCCTTCTTTTCAGTAAGAGGGTCATCGATGGGGTGAGATCCTATAGTTTGCCGCAAAGCTGATTCAGTAGCATCCTTGATGGTCTCCTCAACGTTGCGAACATTGAACAGATACTGGGCCGCATCCTTGATCTTGTACTGAACTCTCACCTCCACCAGAAGGATATTTTCATCCCCAGTTAACATTTTCGCTTCCTTGAGAATTCTGCCGACAGAAATCTCTTGTACCTGCGTCACTTTAGGCAGGTCAACTTTCTCAATGGGATAAGGGAATTTGAAGTGGAGACCGCTGGGCTCTGTCCTCACCCATTTGCCGAAACGACGGACGACACCTTCCTCATCTGGGCCCACCACATAAAAGGCGCTCAAGACAAACCAGGCACCTACAACCAATAGTAGGATTGCAAGTCCACCAATGTTGAAGGTGGGTATTGTGATCTCTTGATCACCCACAACTATCTTTCTTGCCATATCTCAGTTCTCCTTATTTTAGTTTAATTACGGCAAAGCTCGCCTCAAACGGGCTACTGGAATCTTTAACTGTTCACGGTACTTCGCAACTGTTCGCCTTGCGATAAGATATCCCCTCTCCTTCATCCTCTCTGCTAATTTGTCATCAGAGTGAGGATGTCCTTTGTTTTCGCTATCGATAATTTTTTTGAGCACATCCTTTACCAGTTTAGTAGAAACTTCTTCACCACTCTCAGTCACCATCCCTTCGGAAAAGAAGTGTTTCAGTTCAAAAACACCCCACGGTGTCTGAACATATTTCCCTCGTGTCACACGGCTGACGGTGGAGATGTCCATCTCAATTTCATCGGCAATATCTTTCAAGATCATGGGGCGGAGAATTGAAGTATCTCCACTGAAAAAGGCATCTTGCCTATTAATGATGGCATTCGTCACTTTTATCATGGTGAGTTGTCTTTGCTGAACGGCTAGAACAAACCACTTAGCTGACTCCACTTTCTTCTTCAAAAAATTTTTCACATCACTACTGTTCCCGTTTTTTGCCTTTAAGAGATTCTCATATAAAGAGGAAAGGCGAATATCGGGAAGATTACCATCATTCACAGATACCAGAAGTTTGCCGTCCACCTCCTCCACAAGCAGATCAGGAAGAATGTAGTCGGCGTCTGAAGTGGGCGATCCTTCGCCGGGTTTGGGATTGAGCCGGGAAATGACATCAAATGCTTCCTGAAGTTCATCCCGGTAACAGTTCAGTTCTTCCTCCAGTTGTTCGAATCGGCGGTTGGCGAAATCTTCAAATTTTTCCCTAACAATTTTGTAGGCCAAATCACTCTCTCCGTTGACCTCAAGTTGGACAGTCAGGCACTCCTGAAGATCTCGGGCACCGATTCCCGGCGGCTCCATCCGCTGGACAACCTTAAGTACCCGCTCCACATCGCTCACCTCGGCATCAAGCCTGTCAGCAATAAGTTCAACTTCGGCGGCTAAATAGCCCTGCTCATCAATGTTCCAGACGATAGACTCGGCAATAACGCGATCTGTGGCAGAGATATCCATCAAGTCAATCTGCTCCAACAATCTTTCCACCGGTGTAAGCACTTCCCTAACGGGCACTTCTCTCTTTTCCTTTGATCTGTCGTACGGCCCTTTTGTTCGTTCTTCATCTTCAGCACAAAAAATTTCGTCCCAGTCCACATCCTCAGTGGATTCTTCAGACTCAGAATCTGATTCAGTTTCTACCGGCTCACTGAGTTCTAGGGCCGGATTCTCCTCCAACTCCTCTAAAATTCTTTCCTCAAGATCGACACTGTTCATCTGCAAAAGTACCGTCTGAAGTATCTGCTGAGGCGACAGTTTTTGACGTTGTTCCAGAGTTTGTGACAGTTTCGGCATCAGTTTAGTGTAAATCTTGAGCCAAGGTAAAGCTTGCGTGTTTCTTCATCGCTGGCGAGAAATTCAGCAGTTCCCGCTTTGAGGATCTGACCATCATACAGAAGGTATGCCCTGTCAGTAATAGAAAGGGTTTCCCGAACATTGTGATCTGTTATAAGAACTCCGATAGTGCGGTCACTGAGGTTTTTAACAATGTTCTGGATGTCTTCTACTGCAATGGGATCGATGCCGGCAAAAGGCTCATCGAGTAAAATGAAATCGGGATCCATTACCAGAGCTCGGCATATTTCAGTTCGGCGGCGCTCTCCTCCTGAAAGCTGATAACCCTTATTCTTCCTGATCTCCGTTATGGACAGATCATTGAGCAAAGTCTCTAACCGCTCCTCTCGTTCACTTTTAGAAAAATCGGTCATTTCCAGCACGAGACGAATATTGTCCTCTACAGACAGTTTCGTAAAGATGGAAGGTTCCTGAGAAAGATAACCGATACCCCTTCTCGATCTTTGATACATGGGAAGATCGGTAATCTCATCATCTCCCAGGTACACTGATCCGTCCGTTGGCCTGATCATACCTGTAATCATATAAAATGAAGTTGTCTTTCCGGCGCCGTTAGGACCAAGGAGTCCCACAATCTCGCCCTTATTCAATTCCAGACAGACATCTCTTACAACCGTTCTCTTCCCGTAATCTTTTACAAGATTTTCAGTTCTGAGAATGACACCGTTCGAATGCGAACTCATTTCTCCCGTGCCGTGACCCCCCACGGTTTTATAATCTTCCAGTGAGTAAGATCTACATCAGATTCAAAACCGACGCCGTAGAGCGTATCATCCATCTCAGTGGTCAACATGATAGTATCATTCGAAGTGATCTTTTCCAGCTTGTTATCCCAGTAGAGAGAATCTGTGAAAAGTGTTACACCACTATCGGAGACCACAACAACGTTTCCAATGGCAAGGAGATTGTCCGTCTCCTCATAAACAAAAGCGTGCTCTGATTTCAGATTGGACATATGCTCTTCCTCTGCGGAGAAAAAATCAGCATCTACGTTTCCTTCCAAAATCACTTCTTTTTTATCGGCATATTTCGCCAGATGTCCTGACTTGACGACAGCTCGTTTTTTAGCTTCACGCGTAAGGATAATAGTAGGGTTCCAACTCTCCTGATCAGAAAAGTCATCCTTGCTCCCCAGTGAAGCATCACTATCGACTCCGCCACAGCAAAAAAAAGATACCGTTAGAAACAGAGGAACAATAGTCTTCACATTACCCCCGCCTGCAAAATGTCATGGATATGAACCAGACCATCAGGGGCTGAATCCTTTTTTTCAGACTCATAGACAAGCAGAGAAGTAATGGAATGCTTTTCCATTATTTCCAATGCATTGATGGCGAGTGTATCGGCTGATATCCATCTCGGTTCCTCAGACTGGATCAGTGATTCTGCGGTTTTGTTGAATAGATCACTGTCTTTCTCAAAAGCCCGGCGAATGTCACCGTCAGTAATAATTCCGCACAGCCGACCTTCCTCATTTAATACAACGGCAACGCCGAGGCGTTTCTCACTTATTGTGAGGAGTGTGGACTTTACATCAGAAGAATCGGTGACGAAAGGAAGATCATCACCAGAATGCATGATTTCCTGAACAGTGAGGAGGAGCTTTTTCCCAAGAGAACCGGCGGGGTGAAGATGCGCAAAATCTTCAGGTTTAAAACCACGTTTTTCGAGGAGCGCAATGGCGAGAGCGTCTCCCATAGCCAGCGTTGCTGTGGTGCTGGCGGTTGGTGCGAGTTCCAGAGTACACGCTTCTCTCTCAACACTCACATCCAATGCGATATCCGCTTTACTACCTATGGTAGAATCGGTTCGCCCCACAAGTGCAATAACAGGAACATTCAGTCGTGCAAAAATTGGTATAAGTTGAATAATCTCATAAGTTTCACCACTATTGGATACGGCTAGGGCTGTATCCTGTGAAGTCACCATACCGATATCACCGTGGACAGCTTCGCTGGGATGGATGAACTGTGCGGGCGTGCCGGTGCTGGCAAATGTGGATGCAATCTTCTGTGAAATAAGACCCGACTTACCCATGCCAGTAACCACAACCCGGCCACTTCTATCAAAGATCAGTTCTACCGCTCTGTGGAAGTCTTCTCCGACTCTTTTCGCCAGCGATGTAAGCGCCTCAGATTCGATCTGGATCACATTCCGACCAATATCGATGTTTGGTTTGTTCTTACTCATCTTTTGATGCAATTCTGTTCCTGATAGTTTTGAGTGTTTCTTCGTAGAGGCCCTGACCCTTCAGGATCAGTTCCACAGCCTCGCGAAACGCTCCCTTTCCGCCGACAGCCTCCGTGCAGTGGTGAGCGATCTCTTTGATAAAAGGGTGTGCGTCTCGAACAGCTATTGCTATGCCCACTTTCTCCATGACAGCCGCATCTATAAGATCATCGCCAATGTAGGCTACCTCATCATCCTTGCGGTCATACTTTTGGCACAGCTCATCATAAATTTTCACTTTGTTAAGCTTACCCTGATAACAGTCTTCATCAATTCCCAATTCTTTCATTCTCGATTCTGTGGCGGGAGAGTAACGCCCCGAAATAACAGCAAGTTTCAATCCCGCTGCTCGTGCAAAGGCTACAGCGGCACCATCATGGATGCTGAAACGTTTTAACTCAACACCGTCGTTCCCCAGATAAATGGAGCCGTCCGTCAATACGCCGTCCACATCGGTGATAAGAAGTTTGATCTTTCGCAAACGCTGTTCAACAGTTTTACTCATATCAAGAAGAAACTGCCTCCCTGATTCGAACCAGAGAGGAGATCAATTCTTCCGTTCTTTCAAGAGGCCACTGAGTTGCAGCATCGCTTCTTGCACCGTCAACATTATCATGGACTTCCATGAAAAGAGCGTCACAACCTGCGGCTACGGCAGCACGAGCCAGAAGGGGGATCATCTCCCGGTCTCCCCCTGAGTGATCCCCTTGTGCACTGGGACGCTGGACACTGTGAGTTGCATCAAAAACAACCGGATAACCGGTCTCTTTAATTATTGCGATTGACCGCATGTCGGAGACAAGATTGTTGTAGCCAAAGGATGCACCCCGCTCTGTCACCAATATCTGACTATTTCCGGCATTTTCTATTTTTTCAGTTATAGCGGTCACATCTCCTGGCGCCACAAACTGCCCTTTTTTTACATTGATGCATTTACCGGTTTCGGCGGCCGCCACCAGCAAATCCGTCTGCCGGCAAAGAAATGCCGGGATCTGGAGCACATCCGCCACTTCACTCGCAGGTTTCGCCTGGTCAGGAGTATGAATATCTGTCAGGATGGGAACATCTATCTCATTCTTGACTTCAGCAAGAATCTGTAATCCCTCATCTATACCGGGTCCGCGGAAAGAATCGCCGGCGGTACGGTTTGCTTTGTCAAAAGATGACTTGAAAACAAACGGTACGGCGAGTCTTGAAAAAATCTCATTTAATGCAGCAGCCATTTTCAGGCTGTGGTCGCGCGATTCTATGACACAGGGACCAGCGATAACAGGCATGACATCAGCACCGAAAACGACACTTTCAACAGTTATGGTCATTGTGAGTTGCTGTGGGTCACAGCTGCTTTTACAAAATCACGAAATAGAGGGTGGGCACGGTTTACGCGGCTTTTTAACTCGGGATGGAATTGACTCGCCACAAACCAGGGATGATCGGGTAATTCAATGATTTCTACAAGATTCAGGTCCGGGTTTATACCACTTAAGATCATCCCATGCTTTTCCAGCACTTTCCTGAATTTGTTATTTACTTCGTAGCGATGGCGATGCCGCTCTGAAACCATTTTCTTCCGATAAGCTTTATAGGTTTTTGTTCCTGATTTAACTTCACAAGCGTAAGCACCAAGACGCATGGTAGCACCTTTACGTTTTACTTTTTTCTGCCCGTCCATGAGATCTATAACCGGTTCACTGGCTCGCTTTTTGAATTCGGTACTGGTAGCCTTTTTCAATCCACAGACATGGCGGGCGAATTCGATGACGGCTGTTTGTAATCCGAGACAGATCCCTAGATAAGGAACCTTCTTTTCTCTGGCATACTTTCCTGCGAGAACCTTTCCTTCGGTACCGCGATCACCGAAACCCGGCAGTACAAGTATCCCATCAACGTCACCGAGCTGTTTTTCACACTCTTTATCTGAGACAAGTTCTTCTGAATTAATCCATTTAATAGAAACACGGGCATCATTTTCCACACCAGCATGGATGAACGCTTCCAGTACGCTTTTGTACGCATCGGGTAGTTCTGTGTATTTCCCACAGAGAGCAATGGTAACCTCGTGGCCAGGATTCTTGAACCGATCCACGAACGCTTCCAATTTGGTAATGTTCGGATTGGCACCATCAAGGCCCAGTTGTTGGGCAACAAGTTGACCAACTTTCTGCTCATGGAAAACAAGGGGGATCTCATAAATGCTTTTCACATCTCTCGCTTCAACAACGTGTGAGGTTGGCACACTGCAAAAGAGTGAAATCTTCTCTTTCACAGATTTAGGGATTGGAAAAGATGACCTGCACAGTATAAGGTCGGGCTCAAGACCGATCTCCCTCAATTTCATTACACTGTGCTGTGTCGGTTTTGTCTTTAACTCTTCACTGGCTTCCACGAAGGGCAAAAGAGTCACATGGGCAATAAATACATTCTCCCGTCCCTTTTCCAAGCGGATTTGCCGAATTGTTTCCAGGAATGGCAAACTTTCAATGTCACCGACTGTACCCCCAACTTCGGATATAACCGCATTAAACCGTCTTGGTCTATTCATTTCATACACGCGTCGTTTAATCTCATCCGTGATATGTGGGATAACCTGAAT
>MPLX02213378.1_pt1 | contig 10353 bp, 6 predicted proteins | sample 1617341 | NCBI WGS metagenome assembly MPLX02 (sample SAMN05944804, study PRJNA350692) | marine metagenome | biome: marine; feature: ODZ; material: water; isolation source: 120 m water sample filtered on 0.2 um supor filter | place: Pacific Ocean | collected 2012-04-08 | depth 120m m | reverse complement strand
GCAAAACCGCCGTAAAACTCAGCCACGGGGCTTTCATTCTATGCGTTGTCCTAAAGGCGCTTCGTGACCGACAGGTCTTGCTAAAAGGTTTTGAATGGTGGCGTCGATGTCGGCCTTATTGTTCAGGATGCCGTCCATGGCGGCGCAAATCGGGGCGTCCACGTTCAGGCTGTCCGCCAGTTGAACGGCTGACGAGGCGGTGAAAACTCCTTCGGTAACCGAAGCGCGCTCTGCCAAAATTTCATCGAGGGTACGTCCTTCACCCATGGCGACGCCTAGGGAAAAATTTCTCGATTGCATGGCGTTACAGGTGAGCGTCAGGTCGCCCAGACCGGATAGACCGACCAGGGTTTCCGGATCGGCCCCCTTTGCCGCCGCCAGACGTGCGATTTCCGCCAGACCGCGGGTGATAAAGGCTGCGCGCGCGTTATCACCCAACTTGCGCCCTTCGATGATACCGCATCCAATGGCCAGCACGTTCTTGATTGCGCCGCCCAACTGTGCGCCCGTCATATCGTCGGATCGATAGGCCCTGAATGTCGGTGTGCCCAGCGCCTGTGAAAGGTCTGCCGCCGCCTGGGCATCATGGGATGCCAATGTAACCGCCGTAGGCTGGCCGCTAGCGACCTCGATGGCGAAGGTTGGGCCGGACAAAACCGCCAGGGTGACACCGGGAAGGGTTTTAGCCGCGACTTCGCTCAGCAGCGCGCCCGAATCCTGCTCGATGCCTTTGGCACAGATGATCGCGGGAACGCCGTCGCGCCATAAGGGTGCCATTTGTGAAGTAATGGCGCGCAGGAATTGCGCCGGCATGACAAGCAACACGGCGTCACAGGCGGCTATCTCGCCCAAATCGGTTGTGGCTCGAATTCCTTCGTCAAGGGTCACGCCCGGCAAAAAACGGGTGTTTTCATGAGTTTGATTAATAGAATCGGCGACGTCCTGCTCGTGAGCCTGGATAAGCACGTCCCGTCCGGCGCGTCTGGCCGTGGCTGCAAGCGCGGTGCCCCAGGCCCCGGCACCGACAACGCCAATTTTTTGAATGACTTGGTTCATGGAAGAGTTATGCCTTTTGCCCCGTCGCTACGCAAGGGCTTCCCCCATCAATTGCCTGTGAGCTGGATTACTATTTCAAGCCTTTACCCCGGCGAAGGCGGCCGCCGGTGCGTCCGGATCAAGGGGCCAGCGTGGTCGTGGCTTGAAATCCAGCGAGTCCCTGGCGGCCTCCATTCCGATTGCTTTAATGCGCTCAATAGCGGCCCAGGCGATCATCGCACCGTTGTCCGTGCAAAGCGCTACGGGCGGGGCTACCAGATCAACGGATCGCTCGTCGGCCAGTATTTGCAGTCTGTTCCTGAGGGCCTGATTGGCGGCGACGCCTCCGGCGATGACCAACGTCCTGCCTCCAGGGCGTTCCGCCAGGAAAATGTCGAGTGCGTGGGCGGTGCGATCCGCCAGCACATCCCCCGCCGCCATCTGGAAACCGGCGCACAGGTCGGCGATGTCATCCGGTTGCAGCGGGCCTTCGGGCAAGGCCTGGGCCGTTTGCCGAACCGCTGTTTTCAGGCCGGAAAAGGAAAAATCGCATCCTGGCCTTCCCTTCATCGGGCGGGGCAATGAAAATCTCTCGCTGTTCCCCTTTTTTGCCGCGGCCTCCACCGCTGGGCCGCCGGGGTAGCCGATTCCAAGCAACTTGGCCGATTTGTCGAAAGCCTCGCCCAGGGCGTCATCAATGGTGGTCCCCAGACGTTTGTAACGTCCCGGGCCTTCGACGCACAATAGTTGGCAATGGCCACCGGACACCAACAGTAAAAGGTAGGGAAAATCGATGCGATCAGTTTCGCTTATACGGGCGCTCAGGGCGTGTCCTTCCAGATGGTTGACGGCGAGGAAAGGAAGATTTTTTGCGACAGCGATGGCCTTGCCCGTCATCACGCCAACGATGACGCCGCCGATCAAACCCGGCCCCCCAGTGGCGGCAACGCCGTCCAGTTGATCGAAGCTCAATCCGGCCCTGTTCATGGTCTCGCCGACAAGCCTGTCGACATGCTCAAGGTGCGAACGCGCCGCCACTTCCGGCACGACGCCGCCGTAAGGGCGGTGATCGTCCAGTTGTGATAAAACGGTCTCCGCCAGAATAGTTCCCTCGCCGGTAACAATAGCGGCGGCGGTTTCGTCACAACTGGTTTCAATACCAAGCACGATCATCTATAAACGGTCTCGCAATTTTAAAGCTTTAAGGGAGCGGGGGACTTTACCCCTTCGCTTCTTGTCAAACCATAACTTTGAGCTAGATTATTTATGACGTCTGTTTCTCCTTTTCGTATTGGGACCCGTGGCAGCCCGCTTGCGCTGGCCCAGGCCGAAGAAGTCAAGGCACGCCTGATCGCCGCTTTCCCGGACATGGCTGAACTGGCCGAAATTGTCGTAATCAAAACAACGGGTGATATGGTTCAGGACCGGGCTTTGGCGGAAATCGGCGGCAAGGGCCTGTTCACCAAAGAAATCGACGACGCTATGCTGGATGGGCGAATTGATATCGCCGTCCACTCCATGAAAGACGTTCCGACCTGGTTGCCGGACGGCATCGTGCTGCCCTGTATGCTGGAGCGTGAGGACACCCGCGATGTCTTCATCAGTCATAAGGCGAAAACAATCGCCGACCTTCCTGCTGGAAGCGTGATCGGCACGGCAGCGCTTCGCCGTCAGGCTCTGATCCTGAACCGTCGGCCGGATTTGAAGGTGGTTACCTTTCGCGGCAATGTACAAACCCGTCTAAGGAAGCTGGGCGAGGGGGAAGTCGATGCAACCCTGCTGGCCCTCGCCGGCCTGAACCGGTTGGGCAGGGCGGATATTGTGACCTCAATCATCGAGGTCGACGAAATGTTGCCGGCCGTCGCGCAGGGAGCCGTCGGCGTCACCTGCCGCACAACAGATGAGGACACTCATGAAGTATTGGCGGCGCTCAATCACGAGACGACGGTGGTGCGCGTGACGGCGGAACGCGCGCTGTTGAAGGTGCTGGATGGTTCGTGTCGCACGCCAATCGCGGCGTTGGCGGAAATTTCCGACGACGGTGTTTTATCCATGCGGGGCCTGGCGGCCCGCCCGGACGGCTCGGAAGTGCTGGAAACCGAACGGCGTGGTTCCATCGCCGATGCCGAAGCCCTGGGCCGCGATGCCGGTGAGGAATTGAAGGGGCGCGCCGGACCCGGATTTTTTGAAAATACTGAATAAGGTTTTTAACCCATGCGGTTGATGATCACCCGCCCGCGCGAAGACGCCGAACCCCTGGCAAGGGAGCTTGCCGCCCTTGGCGTCAGTGCCGTGATTGAGCCGCTTTTGTCCATTGAAATGAGCCAATCGGGCGTGCCGGATCTTTCGGGTGTGCAGGCCCTTCTATTGACCAGCGCCAATGGGGTACGCGCCTTTGTCGGGGTCAGCGACGAACGCCGGTTACCGGTCTATGCCGTGGGGGATGCGTCTGCCCGCGCCGCCGCGCAAGCCGGGTTCGAAAATGTTGAAAGTGCGTCGGGCGATGTTGATGCGTTGACGGATCTTGTCAGTAAAAAATTAAAGACTGGCGATGGCTCGCTTCTTCATATCGCCGGATCGAAAGTGGCGGGGGATTTGGCGGGTTTTCTGTGCAAAGCCGGGTATGATTACCGCCGCGTCCAGCTTTATCATGCCGCCAGGGCGATGGCTTTATCTCCTGAAGGTGTGAGTGCGATCAAGAACGCTACGTTGGAGGGGGTTGTGCTGTATTCTCCAAGAACGGCGGAGAGTTTTGTCGATCTGGTCGGTAAAGCCGGGCTGGATTGTCGCTTTTTGACGGCTTTTTGTCTAAGTAAGGCAGTTGCCAACAAAGCAAGAGCGATTGACTGGAAGAAGGTGATCGTCGCCAACACCCCGGATCAGGCGGCATTGATTAAAAGTGTGCAGGAATCGTTTTGACCAGGGGTGATTTCACTAAACCCGGGCGAAGACACCTGATAGTCTAATATTTGAATTTCAACCCAGAGGAACGGGCGTGTGAGCGAGAACAGCAAAAAACCGGCGAAAGAAAAAAAAGAGGCCGCAAAGCCGATAAAAAAGGCCGCACCTGAAGCCGATAAAACAAAGCCGGCGACGGATGAGGGTGGAATATCCGGTCTTCTTTGGAGCTTGTTGCTGGTAGCCATGCTGGCCGGTGGCGGATACGCGACCATGCCGTTATGGAGCCCTTATGTTGTCGATTATCTGCCGGAACTGGAAATGGGCGGTGGCGTCGAGCCGCCCGAAGACACGCTTGTCGATCGCCTGAGCGAAATCGAAACCGAAATTAGGAAGGTGCGCAAAAGCGGTGAGGGAATAGCGGATCTGGAAAGGGAGCGTGGCCGGCTGAACGCATCCATCGAAAATGTCATTGGGCGGATCGACGAGCTTGAAAAACAGATCGGTTACGTTCGCGGCATGTTGCAGGCGACCTCGCCACCGTCGAATGCCGTCGATACCAACAAATCCCTGCAACGCCTTAGCTCGCGCATGAACAAGCTGGAAGAAGGTGATGAAACGGTCAATGCCGTCATGGAACGCCTGGCAAGACTCGAACAGGCGATGGCCAAAAGCGGTTCAAACGCAACCAGCACGGCAGACCAGCTATCGCAGACGATGGCCGACATATCGGCCCGCATTGGCAGCCTTGAAACCGGGGCGAGTGCAACGACCGAAGACGAAGCAAAAAGCGCCCAGCGTACCCAGCAACACACCCGGGCCCAAACCCTGGTTCTTGCGGTCGGTCATCTGCGTCAAACCCTGCGCTCAAGCGAACCCTTTACCCAGGCGTTAGGTGCCCTTAAATCCCTTGGCGAGGGGGATCCGGACATTATGCGAGGTGTAAACGAGCTTGGCCCCTATGCGGAATTTGGCATACCGACGCTGGATATGTTACGCCGCGAGTATATTTCGGCCGCCGAAAAAATCGACGCGGCGGCCCCGGAAGCCAAAATATCCGGCGAAACGGCGAGCCTGTTTGACAAGGCCCTGGGACGTTTCAAGTCGCTGATATCTATTCGTAAAACCGGTAGCGAAAACTTCGGCGATGCGCTCAAGGGACCGGCGCAAAAGGCCATGGCCCAACTTGGTGATGGCGATCTTTCCGGCGCTATCACCACCCTGGAAACGCTTTACGGGCAGGAAGCGCAGGCCGCCCAACCCTGGCTGGTGCGAGCGCGGGCCCGTTTAACGGCTGAAACCGCCTTGTCGAGACTGCACGTATTCGTCGTCTCTCTGCTGGCCCCGGCAATTCAGTAAACGAAGGGAGTAAGTTTGAAATGTTGCGCGCCCTTTGGTTTATTTTTTTACTCGCTCTGCTGGCCGCCGCTACCATGTGGCTGGCCGATAATCCCGGCGAGGTCAGTATCAACTGGCAGGGTTACGTGGTTGAAACGTCCGCCGCGATACTCCTTGGCGCCATCGCCGCCATCGCTGTTCTTATGGCCCTGCTGTACAGGTTCTGGATATTCCTGCGCGGCGTTCCGGCCGGGGTATCGCGCCATCGCCGTGAAAGCCGCCGCCGCCGGGGGTATCTGGCGCTGACCTGCGGTATGGTCGCGGTAGCGGCGGGCGATACAGGCGAGGCCAAACGACAGGCCAGGCGAGCCGACGGCCTGCTTGATGAGCCCTCGCTGACAGGACTGCTTTCGGCCCAATCCGCGCAACTCAACGGCGACGAAAAAGCGGCGGAAAAATTCTTTACAGACATGCTGGACAACCCGGATACGGAATTTTTGGGCTTACGCGGCCTGCTTAATCAATCGATGAAGTTGGAAAATCGTTCCAACGCCCTTAAATGGGTACGCCGTGCCTATCGCCTGAAACCGGAAAGCGAATGGGTCGCGCGCACCCTGTTCGATCTGACCAGCCGTGACGGGTTATGGGCGGAAGCCGATGATGCCCTGGCCGGTGCGGTTCACAAAAAGCAGATCAGCGCCGCCGCCCGCCGCCCGCGCGCCGTTTTGAGCCATCAATTGAGCCTCAAGGCTGAAGCCGATGGCGACAAGGCCGGGGCTCTGAAGTTGTCGAAAAAAGCCTGTGACGGCGCACCCGGTTTTGTGCCCGCCCTTGTGCGATACGCCAACCTGCTTGAAGCTTCCGGCAAACATCACAAGGCGCTCAATACCATTGAAGGGGGGTGGGGAATAACGCCCCATCCGGAACTGGCGCAGTCATATTGGACGCTGACAAATGACGAAAACGCTATGGCTCGAATGAAGGTGGCCCAGAAGCTTGCGGGCTACAACCCCAAGGATCCGGCGACGGCGATGATGCTGGCCCGGGCTGCCCTGGACGCCGGTTTATGGGGCGACGCCAGGCAAAAACTTGGCTCGATCATTGACTCAGGTGAACCCGCCACCAACAGTTACTGCCAACTGATGGCGGAACTGGAAGAAGCCGAACACGCCGACATGATCGCCGCGCGTGAATGGCTGGTGCGCGCCGCCAATGCCGAACCTGATCCTGCCTGGGTATGCGAAGACTGCGGAAATGCGGCCAGCACCTGGACGGCGCTGTGTGGCGGCTGCGGCGGATTCGATTCTTTTCGGTGGCATCGCCCGCCCAGGGTCCCGGGGATGATTGCGCCACCAGGCGAAGCGCCCAAACTGGTGACTGACGAAAAAGTGGATAACGAGCCTGCGAAATTGTCTTCGCCTGCGTCCTCAACAGACGTTGTTGACGTTCGCGATACACCGCAGTAAGTAAAGCCTTGAGAGTTTAGCCGCGTTAGCTCAGTTGGTAGAGCATCGCATTCGTAATGCGGGGGTCGGGTGTTCAAATCACCCACGCGGCACCATTGTTTTTAAGGGGTTAGCTGATTTTGGCTAGGGGAAGTCGTGTTTCAAGGGGCGTTATTCACAAAAGATTTCTTGGAAGAGGGTATCCGCGATACCGAGGCATGGAATGCTGTTGATGATGCCGCGCTTACTACATTTAAGACCACACTAATCGACATCTTCAAGGCTTTTCCTACCGCTGAAAAGCCAAACGAATCTACAACTGAAAATGATCTGATCTTTCCTGTCCTTAAGGCCCTGGACTGGGAACACTTCCTAACTCAGATTACTGCATCAAAAAAGGGCCGCTCTGACGTCCCTGATGCTCTTCTTTTTGAAAGTGCTGATACCAAAACGAAAGCAAATGAGGAGCCCCAATCTGCTAAGAAGTTCATGCACGGCCTTGTCGTTGCAGAAAACAAGGCTTGGCAGATACCTTTGGACCGCAAGGGTAAAAAGGGTGACGATTATGATTTAGTGGACTTGGCGCAAAGCGCCCCGTCGACTCAAATTCTACGCTATCTGACAGTTTCAGAAATTCATTCCGAGAGGCGTATTCTTTGGGGCATGCTTACCAATGGACGTAATTGGCGGCTTTACTACCAAAAGGCCAAATCGCGCTCCGAAGATTTTCTCGATATCGATTTGCCATACATCCTTGGCGTTGAAGGCATCGGCGATGATTTGCTGGCCCTGGATGCAGGCGTTCAGGATCATTGGCTAAAAGTCTTCTACTTAATGTTCGCTCGTGCATCTTTCTTGCCCGATGGCGCAGGTGAGCAGACCTTCCATCAAATAGCTATGGAAGAAGGGCAACTGTGGGAACGCAAAGTTGCCGAAAGTCTGTCTGGGCTCGTGTTCGGTAACGTTTTTCCATCATTGGCAGCAGGTTTGGCAGCTAACGACCCGCAAGCCCCTGATCCCATCACCCCGAAGTATCTGGATGAAGTGAAGCAGGCCACATTAATCCTGCTCTATCGTCTGTTGTTCATCCTTTATGCCGAAGATCGCAACCTTCTGCCGGTTAAGTCCAAGCGTTATGACGATTATGGCATGCGTGACAAGGTGCGCATGGATATCGCCACGCGCATGGACGACAACGATCTCCTCTCGGATAAACGTACCAGTTATTGGGATCATCTTAAGGGCCTCTTTGAATCCATCAACGAGGGCGACGCGTCTATCGGCATCCCCCCTTACAATGGCGGCCTGTTCAGTGCCTCGCGCACACCGTTGTTGAACCGTGCCAACTTACCGGATTCCATCTTTGCCCCTGCAATCGACGCTCTTTCGCGACATGATGAACAGGGTGAACGCAAGTGGATCAATTACCGCGATTTGCGTGTCCAGCAATTGGGCTCCATCTACGAACGCCTGCTCGAATTCGAACTAGATTTGGATGACGACGGCAAGGTAGAGGTTCGTCCCAATATTTTTGCGCGCAAAGGCAGCGGAAGTTACTACACTCCTGACGATCTTGTTCAGTTAGTGATAGAGCGCACCGTAAGTCCGCTTGTAAATGAATGCCGTGAACGCTTCAGAGATAAGGCCAAAGAACTTAAATCAGGCAAAGGGCCAAAGAAAGATCGCCTCGCAACCTTGCAAGAACTCGACCCGGCCAGCGCGATTTTAAACCTGCGTATCTGTGACCCGGCAATGGGTAGTGGTCATTTCTTGGTATCACTTGTGGACTATTTGGCCTCGGCCATCCTGGAGACCATTACCGAGGCAGAAATAGTTGTTGATTGGGCTGACGATGATGCACTGTATGCCTCGCCATTGTCGGAGCGAATTGAAACCCTACGCGAACATATCTTGGCTCAGGCCGAAGCCAATACATGGACCGTCGAAGATGCTCACCTCGATGATCGTCAATTGGTACGCCGTATTATCTTGAAGCGTGTCGTTCATGGGGTGGATTTCAACTCCATGGCCGTAGAACTGGCAAAGGTGTCCCTTTGGTTGCACACCTTCACAGTTGGTGCGCCGCTTTCGTATCTGGACCATCACCTGCGTTGTGGCAACTCCCTGTTCGGTGAAGACATCCACGGTGTTATGGACGAGCTTTCCAAACGCTTTAAATTACTCATCAACCCGTACGTGGCTCAAGCAAAGGCGGCTTCCGTAGGAATGAAAACTGTGGGTGATTTATCCGACGTTGATATTGGCGAAGTAAAAACCTCAGCCGCTGCCTTCGAACAAGTGTTGGACGATACCAAGCACCTGAGCGCCGTCCTCAGCTTGCGTCAGGCGCTCCGCTGGATGGGGATGCATGACCTTACCAAAAAGAAATTGGCATTTGCGCTTGAAGCCATTTTTGATGGATCGCTTGTCACGCAAGCGAACAACAAAGCCACCAAATCCAAACAGAAGATGGATTTTGTGCATATGGTTACGGCGGGTTTTCCTTTGCTTGATGATGGGGGGCAACCTGACCTGACCGTACCAAAGACGAAAAAAAATGGTGCCGCAAAAATCAAACAAGCCGATGTCCTGAAAAATGCAGCGCGCATTCTTGGCAGGGCTAAAGAGCTGTCCAAAGAACAACATTTCTTCCACTGGCAAACGGCCTTTCCCGATATTTGGGACAACTGGGAAAGTACAGAAACCACCGGCGGGTTTGATGCCATTATTGGTAATCCACCTTGGGACCGGATGAAATTACAGGAAGTCGAATGGTTCGCCGCACGCCGTCCCGAAATCGCTCACCAGGCGAAGGCGGCCGACCGCAAAATAATGATCAAGGCTCTGAAGGAAACTGGTGACCCGTTGCACGACGGTTATCTTATCGCGGCAGAGCGCGCTAAATCTGCCGCCGAGGTGGCGCAAAAAAGCGGCCAGTACCCACTGTTGTCTAAAGGTGATATCAATCTATATTCCCTGTTCGTCGAACGCACGCAAAAACTCGTAAAGCCGACGGGCATCGTTGGACTTCTAGTCCCATCTGGTATCGCATCCGATAAAAGCGCCAGCGCGTTTTTCAAGACTATCTCCACAAAAGGGCGTTTATCGGCGCTGTTGGATTTTGAAAACAAGAAAGTCTTTTTCCCTGACGTGCACGCATCCTTCAAATTCTGCGCCTTAATCGCCGGAGGAAAAACACGTACATTCGAGCAAGCCGAGTGCGCGTTCTTTCTACACAATATTGCAGAAATCGAGAACGCGACTTTTGGCTTGCAACCCAGTGACTTCGCCGCCGTAAACCCCAACACCGGCACCGCGCCCATCTTCCGCACAAGGCGCGACGCAGACTTGACCACCGTCATCTATGCCCAGATGCCCGTGCTGGTGGACCGCCACAAGAATTCACCCCAATCCGTTTGGCCGGTTAAGTATTTCACCATGTTTCACATGACCAATGATTCTGACAAATTCCATGCAACAGTTAATATGGAAAAAGAGGGGTGCTACAAAGTCGCAGACAATAAGTGGAAAAAAGGCAGTCAAGATTTTGTGCCGCTTTATGAGGGTAAGATGGTCCAGGCTTACGACCACCGTGCCGCCAGCGTAGAGGTAGATGAAACCAGACTATACAGGCCAG
>MPLX02080557.1_pt1 | contig 10353 bp, 23 predicted proteins | sample 1617341 | NCBI WGS metagenome assembly MPLX02 (sample SAMN05944804, study PRJNA350692) | marine metagenome | biome: marine; feature: ODZ; material: water; isolation source: 120 m water sample filtered on 0.2 um supor filter | place: Pacific Ocean | collected 2012-04-08 | depth 120m m | reverse complement strand
GAAAAGATAATAAAAAATATTTTATCCATTAAGCCTCATCCCCAAAACTATCCCAATTAAATCTTCTTTCTCTAGCAAACATCTCTAATTTTGGCGAAGGCGACATTTCATCAACTAAATCAAAAAAACAACCAGGTTTTGTAGAGTGGGGTTTTTTACTAGGTTGTAAAAAATGATTTAATTTAGCCATACCTATAAATTTTTGCATTGGTTTTTGATAAAATCCTAAAATACAAAATTCAGTTGCAAATTTATAACCAAAACAAGGCATCATTCCATTTGGTTTATTCCAAACTAAACTTAAATGATAATTAACTTCCCATTCTTTTAAAACATCAAAAGTATAAGGAAGCATTTTATTTGTTGTCCAGCAGTATATGTGAGACCCAACATTAGCAATTTTGTTTAAAGGTATTTGTTTTATTTCTTTTAAAGTCATTGTTTTGTAATCAAGTTTTTTTTTTCTATTAACTCTTATTTTAACACTTCCAGACATTGAAATATCCCAAGGAGGATCTAAAACGATTGTGTTGTATTTTTTATTTGGTAGATCCATTAAGCTGCATCCTTTTTAGTACAGATTAAATTGTGCCGATCCTGGAGCAGCTTCATTGCTTGAACCCAGGTTTCGGGATTAACAAAAACATTCTGCTTATATTTTTCTGGTGTTAGCTGCTTAACTCTAAAACCAATAATTTCTCTATTCTCATCTACTTTATAAAAGATTAAAAAACTCGGCAAACCAGCTAATCTTGCTAATTTCTCAGTTGTGGTGGTAGCTTTATAACTTTGTCCAACATCAAAAGTAGTCTCTGCAAGATACAATGGAGCCTTACATTTTAAACAGATACCTACGCTATCTATATCAATGTAACCAAGTTTATTATCCAGGTTCCTGTGCCATTCAGAGTAAGGATCTCCTTTATTAAAATAATTATTTCTTGCCATCTATCCTTATGTAATTTTGTTGGTAATCTAAAACTTGTTTTGTAAGCTTTTTATTATCTTCCTTAACTTCGTTTAATTCCTTTTGTAGTTCTCCATTTAATTCCTTATGAGATTTACTAATAATTTCATAATTACTATTTTCTTCTGCCATTCTTTCTGCATCTCCTTTAAGTTGAGTTATTTTTTTCTCATACATGGTAATTTTTTTCATCATTAAATCATCGGCTGCACTTTTAATGGCTTCTTCCCTGGCAAGGTTTTTTGCAACCTTTAATAATTCTTCATCTAATTTTAAATCTTCACTCATAAATATATTGACCATTGCAAAACAGCATTGGTTCTCCTAAATATTCCTCTTTCAATTTATTATTACTTGGATGATCTATCTCACAACAACCAGCAGACATTGCTTTTGGATATTTATTTACATAACTCATCCAGACTTTACAAAATCGTTCCCATTCAACTTTATAAATATCTATTGTTTGATTTTGTGTTTCTTTTGGAAATAAAATTACAGCCGCAACAATAAATAAAAATAAATATTTCATTCGACCAGTATCTCTGTGATTTCAATTACCCAGGATCTAGGGATTGTTTCAATGGTTCCAATTTCCAATCCGTCTTCATCCTTACTCCATGATCCAAATAATTGAATTTTGGTTTTTGTTTTACTAAGGAGCCTACCCACCGAATTACACTTAGAGGGTTCAAGTTTTTTCCCTTTGGTAACTGACATCCACTCTGAGTGAGTAACCCAATCATAACAAGTAATGTGAACCAGCGGGAAGTCATCTATAGTTCCTTTAATTTTTTTTTTAGCCATAAAAATCAGCGGGTTTAACTTTGCCTTTAGTTTTTTTTTTAATTAAATCCATGTTGGATTTGCCTGGCATCCTCTCGCCATTGGTCCACCTAAAAACTGTGCTTGCTGCTCCTACTCCTAAAAAATTTGCTAATTGCTGGTGGGAATATCCCTTTTTTTTTTGAAATTCTTTCAGCGTCATTAGGGATTGTGATACGGATTATTGTCAACTTGTCAAAAGAACATTCATAATACATTGTGAATAACCTTGTAAAAATAAGGATTAAATGCAACTTTAAAGATAATTAAGAAATTAGTTGAAATAATATACCTATTGCATATATTGCCAGTATGACAATTAATAATAGAAAATTAAAATTAATAGAAAATTCGCATTCAGAAAAAACTATGGCTAATCTATCTAAACTTTTAAAAGATAATGATATGAGCCAGGTAGATTTAGCAAAACAACTAGGAAGAGATAAAACAACTGTTAATAGATGGGTAAAAAATTCAAGAGAAGTTGCCTGGGATAATGCAGTTGAAATTGCAAAAGTTTTAAAGTGCCACCCAGTAGATATTATTGAAGGTGGTAAATCAGAAATTATACTGGAATATAAATGTGATTGGAATGGAAGAGTTGTTGAATTAAAAAAAGAAAATAAAATACAAATTCCAATTCCATTTGAATACAACCATAAAAATATAAAAGCTGTACTTATGGATTGCTCTGGTACACCTAGCGATGGAGAAATTTGGTTGTTTGATATTAATGGATCTAAAAAATTTAATAAAAATGCTATTGGTAAAGTTTGTTATTTAGAAAGTAAAAGAATGAAACCAGCAATTGCTTTACTCCACCCTAACGGAGATGGAACTTTATCTATTTTAAATAGTTTTAATAATAAGCTAATTGATAAATCTTATACACATCTTAAAGCATCCGACTTAGATGTAGCTGCACCCGTTAAAGTAAAATACGACCCAGAATAATAATCCTTACAACCTATAATTTGTATTATTGGCAACAATGTTGACAATGTGCTTATTTTGTTTGCAATAAATTCCTAAATGTTTATAGAATGTTCCATTGATTTGCAAAATGGAAAATACGGAAATTTCAGACCAGGAATTAAATAAGTGGATCTCATCCATAAAAAAACTTCCAGAGTGGGTTAAGCTTTATAAATTAAACCATCATAGTCCAAGCCAAATTAATACTGCCGATGATATGTGGGGTTATAAATATTTATATTTAACCCAGGAAGAAAGAAGAAAACTTCCAATCAATTCTAAAATGATTTCTGGTATTTGTGTTGGAGAGATGGGTCAATATGAAATTGGTAAAGCTATATGGAAGTTTGTTAAAGGTAAAGGTTTGGTTAAGCAAGAAATTCCAAAAACTAAAAAAATTTTTGACAAGGCTATAGATTTTTTCAATAAATATCAACCAGAAACCGAAGATGATAAACTCTCCCACCAGGAGAATAAAAAAGGATTAGCTCTTGCTTATCATCAACTTAAAGCAGCTCTTAAAGAAATAGGATTAAAAGATCCTGTTGAATGTGAGAGATCTGTATCTTTAGATCTGCCTGGCTGCCAACTACCCGTGATTGGTAGGATTGATTATGAGGATAAAGATAACTTCATAGAATTAAAAACTAAATGGTATAAAAAAAATAGACCCAGAAAAGATGGCACTCAAAGTTATTCGGTCCCAAGAATAAATGAAGGTTATTTGGGATGGCAAGATCATTTATTACAAGTTGCTTTTTATTACCTGGCTACTGGCAAGAAACCCCACCTCCTAGTTCTTAATCCAGATAGTTATAATATTTTTACTCCCGATAATTGTGAGGATCTTAAACCAAAAAATTTAAAAAATCTAATTAATAAAATGAAAATAATCTGTAAGCGTAGAGAAGAGATTATGGAAAGACACGCTGGCAAGACTACTTGGATCCAGGATATATTTCCAGATTTTTCCCACTTCTTTTGGAGAGGAATGGGAGAACATTTAAAAGCAGCACAAATATTATGGAACCATGAAAAGTAAAAAAAAAAATTTTTTTAAAACTAAAGGAGCTGTTTGGCATATCTATCATACAATCCTGGCTATTGAACTGGCTCTGGTTGTTTTAATTGAATTTATAGAATTGATGTATTTAATATGAGAAATCCAGAAGTTATAAATTTACAGCTTTCTTTATTAAATAAAAGAAATCTTCCAAAATTAGTTGAAAATAAAAAAAAGAGTAAATCTTTTTTTAAGATCGCAATTATTCTCTTCTTTCTCATTGTGGTCGCCTCCCTTTTTGGTATTTCAACTAATAAAGATAGCCAGGGTCTCAGTTCAGCGGCAGCTTACTCTGAGCCTTGGTTATCAGAAAGGAATTATGGGTAAGATAGTTAATTTTCCACAAACATTGGAAAAACATTTAGCAAAATTAAAAGCTAATGGAGGAATCTATGAATTTAAACCAGGTAAATTTGCTATCCTTCATAAAGAAGTTGAACATCTGGCTAATGAATATGGAGTAGAGACCGATGTTGAATTGAAATATTGTGATTTAACTAAAGGTTGTGCGGTTGTTAAAGCCACAGCTAGATACCAAGGAAATAAATTTACAAGTTTAGGAGAAGTTTCTCCATTAAATAATGAGTTTCCTTATCCAGTTGCTGTAGCTGAGAAGAGAGCTGCGGATAGAGCTATCCTTAAAGCTCTTAATATTCACGGAGATTTATATTCTCAATCAGAATTATCTCCAGAAAAAAGAAATGAAAACTCTGGCGTTAAATTAGAACACTCAGAATTAATCTTAGAAAGAATTAAAAATTCAAGTCATCAAGCAAATTTAGAGCAGCTCCAAAGAGAGAACAAAGATTATCTCATGGAACTTGCTAAACAAAATTCTGAAAAAGCTAAAGAGATAATGTTGGCTTTCAAGAATAAAAAGCAGCAATTAACTAATGGAGGAAAATGATATGGCTGACTTCAAACCAAAGGATCCAAACTATATTTGTAGTTTTGAAATAACTAAAAATAAAAATAAAGATCCTAATAACAAGGAGCATATTAATAGACCAGATTATGTTCTGATTGATAGTGATAAGATGAATAAAAAGGGAGAACCTTTTAAAAAGAACTTTACTGTCAATGAAGTATGGTCCGAGGCATCTGGGTATAAACAAGATAGCGGAAGTCTCAAAATAACGATCAAAAAAACTGGTTCTACTGGAGCTGCAACGCAGACCCAAGGGAATGATAGTTTTGTAGATCAATTTTAAAGGGGAAAATATGAAATATGGTTTAACGAATAAACAATTAAAATTATTTAATTACATTAAATCATATATGAAGAAAAAACCTATCGCACCTTCTTACGATGAAATGAAGGTTGCGGTGGGTTTAAAATCCAAGTCTGGAATTGGCGCAATATTAAAACAGTTAGAGGATAGAAAATGGATAACAAAGCTGACAGGAAAGCATCGCAGTATCCAAATAAACCGATAGATCTATCTCCAGATCCAAATACAAATACTTTAATCAGTAAGATCCTAGATAGAGACAAAGAAGGAATGGATAAATTTGGTTTGACAATGCGGCAAGTTATGTTAAAAAATCCTATAGATTGCAAACATTGGCTTAATAATTCTTTAGAAGAAAAAATAGATGACGCTAGATACACTATAGAGGCAATTTTATCCTATCAAAACTTATTTGAAGAAAATAAAAAATTAAAAAAAGAAATTAAAAAATTAAAAGAACATAATAGGATGTTGTATGAGCATCCTTAAAAAGTTTGAAAAATTCTGGTCTGGTTCTGTTTCATTTACGGCAACAGAAATGTTTAAAGACTTGGATGCCGCTGCTAAGGTTAGTGTACCATCGGCAGCTGCTAAGATAGTTATAAGTGAAAAAACTTTATCTTATGACTTTCAACGCATAAAGGAGGTAGATCCCAATGCAAACACACTACCAACATCTGGAAAACAAAATCCAGGTGGTAAAAAAGGAGAGAAAAAAGTTGATAACAAGGATAACAAAACAGTTAAATAATGAAACTGTTAATCCTAGTATTTCAGCTCTCTCTAAAGAAGCTCATAATAGGTTGATTGATATAATCACTTTAAAAGATGAGCAAAGCAATTTACCAGGCTAATCTGGTATTTTATAATTATTCTAAAACTGCTTAATTGCGGTACACTCCCCCTACGCCTATTAAAAGTTGCTTAATTGGCAATGTAATATCAGTATAATTTATTATGTTGACAATCTGGCAATAATACTTATATTAATAATATATGTCTAAAACTTACAAAAGATATGAGTTCAAAACCTTCCAGGATCTTGAAAAGTTTTTCGTAAAAAAGATCCTTCCCCAAAAAAATATCAGTACCAAAGTTATTGGTAAGGTTCTCTTTGTCTGGAAAAAACAAAAAAGAAAGAAGGCTGCTTAATGAGTAAATTATATAAAGTTGTTTATCTCTCAGATCTTGAGAAGTTAAACAACAAATCTATTTCAATGGGAAGAAATCAAAACATCCCAGTTCAAACAATAAAAGAATTGAAAACAGATGGCAAAGTTGTTGCCGTTGTTTCTTTTTCTTTTCCTCACAATGAAGTTGAACAAAGATTAGTTCTATATGCTGGAGAAAAATATGGCACTTTGCTTTGTGATGTCAGTTTTGATGACTTTAAAAAATATGTGAAAACTTTAAATATGGAGGCTGCTTAAATGACTATAGTTCATTTTGTTTTACAAACAGATCTTCCGTATAGACCATGGAAGAAAAAAGAGATGTCTTATAAAGTTCCTAAGATCTCTAACAAAACTGATAAAGGCAAATGGTTAAATGCTTTTGTCAATAAATTTTTTGTTGCTGGAAATAATAATTACCATTTCAAATCAGCAAAAAATTACATCTAGTTAAAAACTACTCACTTTAATATTGTTAATACTAAAGCTGCTCTAGTTGGTTTCTTTAAAAATTTAAAGAAATTAAAACAGCATCATTTTGACGGAGAAGTTTTCAATGTTCAATTACTAACTTTAAAGGAGGCTGCGTGAATAATATAACTGTCTATTATCAAAATAGAAAAAACCATCTTGCTTGTACGAGATGGCATCCAAAATACTCAAACGACTTTAGCAAAACTCACACTAAAGTTTATGAGGGAGTGGTTAAAGATGACAATCTGGAAAGTGTTTTTATGTCTTTTAACTCGGATGATGCAAATCCACTTTCATACACTAACGATTGGAATAAGGTTTGTGTGATCGGAGATGGTGTTGGTACTGGTAAAGATTTCCAGGATGCTATGAAAAATAAAAATTTTAAAGTGGGTCATACTTCAATGAGCGTTGGAGATATAGTTTCTCTTAATGGAGTTAATTATCTTTGTGCTGATGTTGGATGGAAAAAATTAAAAAAGGAGGCTGCTTAATGGCACTATTAACTGAAAAAGAAGTAAGAGCTGTTTATGATAAACACAGAACCGATGACAAAACATTTGCTGAGTGTTGGTCCAGCAATGATTATGATTTTTATGAATGGTGTTCTGGTTATCTTGATTACCAACATATTAAAAACCCACAAAAGGAGACTGCTTAATGGAATATGTTTATGGCGCAAAAGATTTTGACACAGCTGTTGAAATCGGAAACTACCCTTGGGGATTTAGATTAAGAACCAAGGTAAGATACTGGATCGAGACTACTAACAGAGGAGATAGATTTGTTAAGTGTACTTTAAATCCTAAAACTAACCAATGGTGCAAACCAAAAAAATCAACTTACGATGCGGTTATGGTTATGACTAAAAAAGTTGAGGATGATAAAATTTTTATAAAACCTATTGGAATAAGTGTTGGTTGGTCTAATCCCACTCAAGTTGCTCATTTTGAAAACGATATAGATAAAACTAAATTATCAAATAAGCAGCTTAAACAAATCTGTAAATGTAAAGCTGTTAATGAGATGAATAAGAATGTTAAGTGGGAGATCAAGCCAGGTAAAACTTATAATTTAAGTGATCCCGCTGATCTTACTAGAATGAAAGCTGATGCCAATTCTCCAGAAGAGTTAAAGAGAAAAAAAGAACAAAAAGATATTGAAGAAAAAATACTTGGCTACGGCAATCATCTTTATAATCAATGTTTAATCAAAAATAACTTAAGAGGTAAATAATGTATGTAGTTACTTATAAGCTCCCAGGAAGAGAAAAAACTTTTACAGCTCCCACTATTCCAGAGGCTCATAAACTTTTTATTAAGGATTATGCAGAGGCAGCTGGAGAAGTTAAGAAAGTTAAAATAGAAAAAAATGAGGATGTGGGTTTTTTAATAGTTTTAAATTATGAAACTTATAGAGACTTTTTTGCTAAACCAAAAATAGATGATGCTCAATTTATTGATGCAAAGGAGGTACTTCAATAATGAAATTTAAGATTTGTAAAGTTAAAAGAAAAACAAAATCAGTTTGGGTTGTTCAAGCTATGGATGACCAGGGTAAAAAGAAAAACCTGGAGATCTTTGATCTGAACCAAAAGAGACAAGCTAATGCTTATGTAGAAGATTTAAGATCTAAAGATCCCGATTTAGTGATGCCTCAAGAGGTGTCTTTTACTCTTGCTTTTGATGAATATAAGAAATCGGTATTAAATGATAAATTTAAGGTAGAAGAGACAAAACTTCATATTTGCGGGTATATAAACAACCATATCCAGCCGTATATTAACAAAAATGTCTTATCCGACTATACCTACCATGATTTTAAAGAACACTACTTACCGCAGCTCCTAGTCTCAAAATGCTCTACTGTTAAGAACTTACCAGGTGGATCTAGCACAGTAGTTAGAACTAATAAAACAATTGGTAAAAAGGTTATTAAAGATACAGTTGCTAACTTTAAATTGTTTGTGAAGTATTGCCTGGAGAGAAAGTGGATTATTGATGAAGGGATTCTAAATTGGAAGTTTAATAAAAACTTTTTCCAGGGAGAAAATACTAAGAAAAAATTTATGCCTAAGTATAAGGATATAATTTTATTAGTGAACTCAGAAAAGGATATATTAAATAGAGCTTTATTCCATACCGCAGCTGAGACGGGTTGCAGATTAAATGAATTATTAGGTATTTGTTATTCAGATACAGATTTAAAAAGCGACCCCCCTACTATTAGTTTTAACCACACTACTGATAAATGGAATAACTTTAGAGAAAACTTTTTAAAGACAGCTAGTTCTAAAAGAAGAGTTGAAATTAGTAACCAATTATCAGTTATTTTAAAAACTTGGATGAAAGAACAAGTGATGCCAAAAAGATCGGGTCAATATAGATTAATGTTTGGCACAGTATCTAAGAAGATGGCTAAAAGAAGAGTTCAAAAATCGGCTGCTAAGCTTGGCATTAAATGGGAAGGTGGAATATCTCCATTTAGAAAGTTTAGTTATTCTTATCTTAAAGATACTAAAGCTCTTCCAAAGAACCAGCTGCTTAGAAGATTAGGCTGGACCAACTCTGATACCCCCGACAAATGGTATTACAGAGATATGGATCACAATAAAACAAAAAGAACTAAAGCCATTAATCAGTTATTGGAAGGTTAATGAATGAGCAGCCTATGAGCTACTTGGAATTTAAACTGAATATGGAAATGAATTATCAGAATACTTTTGAGAATAATGAGAAGGTTGAAAAAGAATACAAAGCATATCTCCAAGGTATAGAGAGGAGCAAAAAAAAAGGAGGGGAGAAATCCCCTCTTTTAAAAAAGTAAAAATATCTGATAATGCTAACAGAAAAATCATACAGTATTGGTTATTTACTACAAAAAAGCATACCATTAACAAAAAGAATGGGTGTTTATTGTGGAATTAATAAACAATATGAAGAAGTTGTTTATATAGGTAAGTCAAAAGATTATTGGAAAAGAACACCAAGCTCTTTAGAAGAAAAAATTAAATCAAAACAAAATGAAAACTGTAAAGATTATGGTTGTGAATTAATTACTTTCATTCCTTGTAATACAGCACAGGAAATGGATAAACTAGAAATAGATTTAATTAATTATTGGAAACCTTATTATAATCAGCAGCATAATTCTAATTATTACATGAATAATGATAATAAAAGATTAAGAGAAATATTAAGGAAAGAATTTAAAAGAAATCTATATACACACGAAATACTATTTTCTCAAAATGCTTTAAAAAATTATTATTCAATGGGAAATACTTTTGATTTAGCAAAATATTATATTAAATCCAACTCAACAATAGGAAAAACTAGAAAAAATGAAGAACAAAAAGAAAAAGAAATAAATAGATTTGCTTTAAAATTACATAGTATAATGTTTATTAATTATAATTCTTTTAAACCTTTTCATGAAAGAGCAGAAGAAGGCAAAGAAAGAGCAAGAAATTCTAGTTATAGATTTTTATAACTTTAAATCCCACCTATTTTATTTAGTCTCTGTTTTAGTCTCTGTTTGTTAAATAAGTTAAGCATCCCAACGATTGTCCATAGTATTTGAACCTATAGACCACAACCGCCTACTCTTCAATGTTTATACCATTTCCCTTTTAAATAGAAACGG
>MPLX02339609.1_pt1 | contig 10363 bp, 11 predicted proteins | sample 1617341 | NCBI WGS metagenome assembly MPLX02 (sample SAMN05944804, study PRJNA350692) | marine metagenome | biome: marine; feature: ODZ; material: water; isolation source: 120 m water sample filtered on 0.2 um supor filter | place: Pacific Ocean | collected 2012-04-08 | depth 120m m | reverse complement strand
TGTACAACTTCGCTGCTGTACAACTTCGCTGCTGTACAACTTCGCTGCTGTACAACTTCGCTGCTGTACAACTTCACTGCTGTATTAGAAGGGACCGGTCCCCAGAGATTCTGGGATTCCAGAAATAATTAAATTTAGTCAAAACTTTGTTTGGGGTAAATTAAAAACTTAGCCGAAAGTTTGTGACTCTGTTCGTAGCTAGCTCTCGAGAAGGAAAGTTTGAAGCCTTTGGGAGACGAAGCATTGAGATGGGTTGTGAAACATTTCTACCCTTGTGATAACACAGACTCTTTAAGAGGTAGCGGAGCCCCATGTCAAGTCTACGAAGATGGTGCTAGTGCTAGTGGTACTAGTGGTAAAGGCCTGACGAAAGGAAGTATTTTTTTTTAACTTTTGAGCAGCGATACACGATGCACGAGTCGTACAAGCACTAAGTGCAAGTACCAATTACGCACAAAGCGACAACCACCATCTCGAAAGAGATGCGACAACCGTCGAGCAACTAAAAAGGGCAATCATCCCACCACTGATATACCATTCGCAGCCACCACAAGGTCCCATCAACGATCAAGCGCCGCCAGCAGGCAATGGCTCAAGAGCCTCCCAGGCAGGTTCTGGAGATCGAGATTCGGAACGAGGTCGAGGTTTCTCGCACTCTGCCCCGCAGAGATGGAAAAAGGTCGTCTCCAAATGCATCGGTGCCTTGCATGCAACCATCGCGCCGAAATTGTCGTCGTCCTGCGATGCAGAAGGGCAGCAAGGTATCGGCACAAGAACGCATGCGTAGCCGTTGGGGTGGCCGACCACCAAACAATCCTCCAATTTGTCGTTGAAGAATTCCTTTGGGACAGCAAGGTCGTCTTTCGTGAATTCCAAAAGGTTGTCTTCTGGTATCACTTGATATACATCCGCACCCACTGTCGTGTCGAACGTAGTGCTGCACACTGTGCAGCGCCAAGAGCAATACAACGGCATTTCGTGTGACAGATGCCAAAGCCTTGCAGAGGTCAGCAACAACAGCCTGAGTAAAAAGGTCCCCACATATATACGGGATTCTTTAAATGGTTTCAAGCCTGGAATGTGACCAGGGACCAGGGACAACCTCAAGGAGTTTAGAGTCGGGGATGATCCAGTTCACTTGGGGTCCCAGCTTGTTTCGGATCGAGCCAAGCTTCCCTTGCAGTCGGACCACATGGCTTTGCATGCGTGAAGATTCCACTGCTCTGGACAAAAATTGAAAAAACCTTCAGAACCTTCAGAACCTTCAGAGCATGGAGTTGTCTCAGTGGGATCGCTAACACGACAAGAACGTCAAAGGAGGGAAGCTTTGAGGACAAGTTGAGAAGGCGAGACGTGTTTGATCACATATGCTTGAACCAATTTAAAAAATCCGTATGTCGAAAAAAACGATAAACCCGGGCCAGATGCCCTGTCGACGCACAGCCGTTGTTCTCGATGTCCGCGAAACCGGTAAACGCTTCAGAATACGAGGCAAGCGACGGAAGTTCCAGCGAAATACGAGCAGCTGACGGAAGTTCCCCAGAGTCGAGATCCTTCAAGTGCCGCTAGTGTCGGTCTGCTGGCGCTTGAGGTTCTCGACTTGCAGCTGATGACGCTTCTGGCAAGCCGCGGCCATCTCATACAACCGAGGCAGGCCCCAATCACTTATTTGGATTTTTGCGGGTTGGGAACCAAAACTTAGGGCAGAAGTAGATTTCCCAGCTGCAAGTCGGGCCCCAGCCAAGCTCAGCGCCTTTTGAGGACGTCTTCAGCGGGCGACTCATCAGAATGCATGCGAGGCGTTTCTCATCACAGCCGAGCCAGGGCCCAACAAGCAATAGGGACACCACCTTCGGAAACGGTCGTGGATACATCCTGACTGCTCACTATTCCGAATACCTTGACTGCATGACGGCTTCGACCTTGATCTTCCTGTTCGCAAGGTCAGTCAGCAACGTGTCCACTTGGAGGTCTCTGTCCGTCCGTTCGCTCTCCTCGCCGTACAAGAATGCCATCAGCAAGCATTCCGTCTTTGTGATGTTGAACCTGATGTCCGCATGGTTCACATCTTGCAAGAGCTTGCGCTCCTCCTCCGTCGAAGGCAGCGACTTTGGATCGATCCAATCACGGAACTGTGTCCGGTTGTGAGCGTAGCGGTTCTTGTCCTCAGAAGTAATTCGCACGTTTTACAAACAATGACTTTAAACTTTAAACAATGTTGATGACGTATATTAAAAACGAATACAATCCGAATTGAGCTTGATCACGAGCATTTCCACTTCAGGCCCCTCCATTGTGCCAAGCGTTTTGGCGTAATGGGCCATGATGGCATCCTTGTCACCCCACAAGTCGTCCGCACCATGGTGCCACACCTTGCCAACCGCAGTGCCCCCAACCTTGAGTCTGGCTTCACCCAGTTGCTCCAGAAGTTGTCGGCGCTGAGCCACCAGGAACTCGAGTCCCTTGCGACCGATTTCGGTGCCGATGTCTCCACTTGACGTGCTCAAGATGCCGTTGATGACTGAAAACAGCTCGGTCTGCATCGACGTCAATGCCAGATTCGCGACTTTGAGATCCTGCGCGCTCTTGAACGACTGGGAAGCATCTCGTACCTTGAAGAGTGCATCAATAATTGCGTCCTGCGATTTGTTCATCTCCACAACCTTGTGGTAGGCGTGTCTGGCCTCGAGTACGTCCACCGCAGCTTTCGCTTGCTTGTTGAATGTTGCCGAATCTGCCTTCTCTGTTTCAATTTCCAAGCCTGTGGCCTGAACGAGTGCATGGTCAGTGGCAAGCTTTGAGTTCAATTCAATTGCACTTTCAATGGTCTTGTGATTGGCATCTTTCGTTTTGACGGCCGAGACAATGAATTGCCACAGCTTTTCTCGCGACCTCTCCAGCGACACCAGAAACTCGTTGTCTTTGACGACATTCAAAGTCTCCTTGTACGCCGTCAAGAAGGCATCCACTTCGGACTGTTTGCTCAGTGGCATCGAGACACGGTCTTGCAAGACTCCGAGGTGAGTAGACTCAGTCGAGATAGCCATTCGCTGGGAAAGCTTGTCGGAGAGTTTCTCCTTGAGTTCGCCATCGCAGAACTGCAAGCACTCCAGCATGAAGGTGAAGAGCATGCAGCTGATCTCACCAGCTTCACCTGCGGCGTCTTGTTTGTAATAGGTGAGAGCCCCGTTTGTCCAGCGATCGATGATTCTCAGCGCCAAAGTGTTGTGGCTAGCCTCTGCGCCCTTCCGTTGCGCACGCCAAGCAGGAAACTCTTTTGCTAGCTCGGCGAAGAGATGTTCGAGATCAGCCCAGAAGATCTTGGCAACTCCGCCTTCGTCCATTTCACTGGTGAGAGTGGGCCAGCACACAGCACAATGTCCGGTGGTGTCGTCGAGCTTGTCCAAGATCTTGAAAGCCAGGTTCTCCAGTTCGTCCATTTTGGGCGCAGAGGCGTACCCAACCTGAATGAAACGTTTCCAACTCTCGAACAAATCTTGCCACCCTGGGTGGTTGGTGAGAATTGATTGCAAGCTTTGGAAGCATCCTCCAACAGCTGCACCCAGAGCCTTGGTCTGATGAGACTCCAACCAAGGAAACAACTGAGCGACCATCTCGGCTGTCGTCGCCATCACTCCATATCGCGGATGTGCGACAGCCATGCAGGCGCCGAATGCTTGAACGATCATTCGGAACCACGCGGCCGCCGATTTCTCCTCGGCACTCATCGCATCGTCTCTTGGAAAGGGATTGTTAACCGCGTAGATGAAGAACTGGCGCAACATATCCACGGTCTGTTTGAACGTGTCCTTGTCCTTGTCCAAGACGCCTTGAATCAAGTCAAAGAAGCTGCTGGGCATTGCGAGCCTGTTCCGCACTGTGTGGATGTGCTTCTCCTGGAAAGGGAACTGCGACATCAGTGCGCTCATCTTGACATTGGACGGGAACGACCATTTGCCTGTCCCAGTCCGCGGATACCAAGAGTCCATCCAATTCATGTAGAGGCCCGCCTTGAAATTCTCGTCTGCGATTCGCCGTTGCAGGAGGTGGTAGGAATCCTCCACAAGCTGGTAGCCGTTACGATCTAACAACTTGATGTCCCTCTCGATATCTGCGTCCTTCGAAGTGAGCAGCGGCTTGCCTGGACACACGTTCCGACCTGCATCGCAGCAGAGTACAAAAACGTTCTGGTCGCCTCTCAGTTGCGGATCCATCGCGTCCAATTTGTTTCTTACCATGTCTCCGCAAGTCTGGATCCTCTCAGGCCAGGCTCCAGATTCAGTCTCATGAAATTTGGTGAGAGGGGTTACCACAAGACTCCTTGAGAAGAACTGTTTTGCGGCTAGAGTTTAGCCGAGTCGTTTTTAGCTTGTTCGATTCAAGCCGTATTTTTAAACGTCGACACCGATAATGTTAGCTAACAAAAAATAGTATCTCTACGGGCGTGCCCCCTATGCATGCATAGGGGGCGCACTCGATTTGGGGTACTGCATTCACCGTCTTCATGCCCTTCCAACCGGCGACGCACGCTGACACGTGCTCCTTTCTCAAAATATAATCGGTGCCCATGATTTGGAGATCCTTGAACTGGCCTTGGTCCACATCCGGCACATCTTCTGGAATATTCGACGACCTCTTTGCCTTCGACCCTGCCGCAGTGGCACTGTCACCTTCGGTTTTCGTCGTTGGGACATTGATCGTAGAAGTCCTTGGAGCCTTCGCAGCTCGAGCTGAAGCACTGCCTTGGCCACTCCTGAGCCTGCGTTTGCCGCCGCCCGAAGTGCCTTTGCCAAGCTTCTCAGCTGCTGCTTGTCCAAGCTCAGACTTCACGATGCCATCTCCATTCGCTGCCGCTGCAGGCGGGACTGTGATCGAGAGGCCTGCTGGTGCTGGCGGCCTCACTCCAGGTGGCAATGCAAGGTTGTCAGGGGCATGCCCCTTGCCTGACAGTCTTTGTCCACGAGCTCCGGCTCTTGCGGGCTGCTCCTGACCCTTAGGCTTACCCTTGCCGGTCAAACCAAATGGCATGGCAGCGAAAGCACTGGCCGTCTGCACGACAGCTTCAGGCTCAATGGTTGTCTGTTCGCTCGTGCGCCCGAGGACTGCCAGTTCAGCCTCGCGCCTCGCCTGGGCACGCTGACGTTTCTTTTCCTCAACCTGCCATTCGTAGTCTGCCTTCCTTTTCAGGAAGGAGTCGTATGTGTTGACTTCCAGCTGAGACCCCTGAACTGAGGCCGGAAGCTCGGATTTGAGCTGTTTGCAACCCATGGTCCATACTGTCCTGGCATGGTTCAAGCGAATTTGATTGTGCTTGTCCAGCAGTTCCTCGTCGAGCAACACCTTCTTCTTGGCAGACATCCGGATCCGTTTGTACGGCACAGTGTGGTTATCCAGGGAAGCGATTGTGGCGGTGAAGCCGGGAATCCACTCCATGAGTTCCTCGTCGAAATGATACTCCGGAATTATGCCGCATGAATTGAAAGTCCCCTGCGTCTTTGACCACCATTCTTCTGAAACGAAGCCAACATCCCAGAACTGCTTGGCGCTGACCGATGTGAACATGTGGGCTGATGCCGGAGATATGCCCTGAGCTTGCGAAGTCTCCTCCCCCAGAACGACTTTGCTTGCCGCAAGAATGATCTGCCGCATTGTCGCCTGCTCCTTTGTTGGTTCGCCATCTGTCCCCTTGATATATTCGCAGATCGAGGTCCTCTTATCGTAGTAGCGACACTTGGTATCTTTGCCCTTCTCTGGCTCTTCGATGGTGTCGATCGCTGAACCGCACCCGTAACACAAGTCCAGATGGGGAACGCCGAGCAGGTATGCCCCCCAGCGAATCGCCTGGCAACTACTTATTCTCAGACAAGATGAAAACTGTGACTCGGGTCTCAGGTGATGCGATGGCATCGAGGTCGAAGTAGAGAGGGGGAGCAGTGAACCAATGAGTAATCGAGCTTCCCAGCTCCCAGAATCGAACAAAATCCGAAAAGTTCCTTGGTGGCCCTGGGCCCTGGGTGCCTTGGAATTCTCCTAGGGGTTGATGGGACGAGTGTAAGGATGCGTGAAATCTGGCGGTATGGCGATGCTGAAAAGGCCGCACGTCGGACTTCCTGGTGCAAACATCGCACTCGCGAGCACACTCCAACTCATGTTCGTCGCCTGCAGCGACACTTGGTGCTGTAGACACCGCCGCCGTGTGATACGCTGCTGGCGATTGATAACCAGACTCCTGTGAGAAGGCCCACAAAGCAAACCACAGACATCAGAACCCAAGGGAAACGTGGATCTGAGGCTCTGATGCGCGCTCGGAAAGGATGCGTGGTTATGCTTCTGAATGGTCGCTAAAATCCAGTCAGAAGTGTTCGATAATTTGTCGTGGACACGATGACACGATCAATGTCATCAGCTGTATTAATTCCACCACGACAAATTATCGAACCCTTCTGACTGGATTCTAGCGACATCCTCAGTCTTACAACATCCTCAGTCTTACAACATCCTCAGTCTTACATTTGTTCGTCGTAGGGGCTCCTCTGGATCTCGATCTGCGAATGAGGGGCTATCGATTCGCCGCAGCCTCGCAAGTCTGTCATGCTCGATCAGGTCGCCGCAAGCTGACCGACGCTGCTCCGATATGCCCGCAACATCCGCGCCAGCGACAGAGGAAGTGGGGCTGCCAGCCGGATGCCTGGGCAGAGGAGTACTGGCTTCTGCGGCTGGACGCGATTTGGAAGAGGGGCTTACGAAAGACGATGGCTTCATCCACTCGTTCACCTTGGCGCGCACACGCGAAGAGGCCATCGTCGCCTTCGGCGTCGGTGCAGCCTCCTCCACCTCCATCAAGGAGTCTGCCCCACCGACTTCAACATCACCGCCACCTGTGTTCGGAGCCGGGTGCTCCAAGTCGGAGAGAAGAGTGCAATCCAAGAGGCCGCGTGCCACAGCTGCTACAAAATTCGAAGAATACAAGAAACGAGGATGCGAAAACGGGATGACACGTAAAGAGCTCTGGAAGTCTTCTGATCACCATCGTGGAAATCTTAGACTACCCTGGACAGAATGCAGACAGTCTTGAATCCCGGCAATGTTTAAATGAAGCTGGCAACCGAATTTGGCGCCAAGATCGAGTCGTCATCTGTAAACTCTCCGAACGATGTCGCCTCTGCAGCGAGCGATAGAGAGGCGGTAGCGAGACTTTGTTCCGCGTCCCAGGCCGCACAAGAGTCCATTGCCTGACTCTCTGGCAAACAGAGATCCAGCTGACGGTCACCGGCTTCTGTTGGCGCCGGTTCCTCGTCACTGGATATCTCGTGCGACACTGCCGGCGGCGCTGCCGGAGCTGGCGGCGCCTGCTCCTCGGGCAGCACCGCTGGGTTGGACTTTCGCCGAAGACTCGGTACAGCGAAAGACATCGTCGAGGACCACGCCCTCGTCGAGGGCCACGCTTGAGACTGACAGTAGTCTGTTGGCGTGGCGTAAATCGTATTCTTAGTGATGCCGCGGCGTGATTGAGACTTGAGAGTAGTGTGTTGGCGTGGCGTAAAGAAATAGTTGCCATTTTGGCGTGGCGTAAAGTCAGTGATGCCATTTTAGTCAGTCCCCAGTTGCGCAGTTGCGTAGGCCATGTTTTTTTGCGCGAATGAAACCTCGGATTGGACGTTGACATCAATATATCCCCCTACCGCCTACTGTTGGTTCATCAAAGCGGCAGATGGCCCTGCCATCTGACGCTCCCCATACAACAGCAGATCAAAGACGTCAGCGCCAGTAGGGCATACAAAGCAGAAGAGGTAATGTGTCGAGCGTCGAGTTCAGGGATGGAGAGAGATCAGATGACCAAAGGGGGTACCCGAGACGCTCCAAGCTGGGATGAAAGAATGTCGATCCTAGCGCATCCCTTATGTTGTAAGGCAAGAGCCATATCCGAAGCAATCAGTCGGCACCCGAGGCCAGATGGCGCTGGCCTCAGGCTGGCAGAAAAGACCCCAATGCCAATATGCACACGATGCAGCAGCTGCAGCGGCAGAACACTGAGCCCAGAGACTGATGTGCCACAACGCAGCTCCAGCACTCACTCCGCCGGGCCCAGCCAAGGGCCATGCGGATTGGCCAAATAGGCTGCACACGCCATGCCCATTGCAGGAGCACAGAAGGAATCTCCCATGCAGACCCGAATCGCGTAGTCGGTAAGTCCTTGTGCCTTCAAGATGTCGGGGTCGTGTCCTTGGGCCAAGGCGTGAGTCTCTGGCGGCAGAATCGTGTCGAACTGGAACGAGTATATGGTGGTTCCGCGAGGGCTAACCAGAAGACACGATGATTAAGCCGATCCTCGGATATGAATCTCCCACTTTCCCACGAGGAAGCTTCCAAGAATGAATCCCCTAAACATTCCCCGGACTATATCGGACAATCTAGAGTCGAGGAATCTAGAGTCGAGTTTCGAAAATCTAAAAAATCCGACGGGGAATCTAGAGACTAGAGTCGAGTTTCGAGAATCCAGATTTCGAAAATCTAGAGTCGATTTCCAGCATCGATCGTCCCATTGCTAAAGGCGCTGGCCTTTGCAGAGCGTCTGCAGGCCCTCTCCCCAGGGAGAGTTCTGAACGGCTTGGCCAAAATCGACGAAGTAGTCCACCCGGGCAACTTCTTCTTGTTCCAGGGTCACCGCACCCGTCTCCTCGAGACGGTACAGCCAAGCTACATTCACTACGTCGACGGACCGTTGGCAATGCATCGGGAAACCGCGCATCTGGATGCCCTGCCTGGATGTCCATGGTTGGTCATCCTTGTTGGCGAGGACCGCGGTCCGCATCTTGATGGAATTGCCAAGCCACCCAGGAAACTTCCTCGTGGTGAGCTCATTGGTGAGCCTTGCCTGGTAGAGTTGCTAAATTGAAGATAGCACAAGTCGGGCACTCTAGGTCTAGGTGCTCGTGATGGTGCTGGTGCTGGTCTAGGTGTCGGTGCTTGACGGGATTTGCCGCAGCCCGTTTGCAGAGATTAGAAATTAAAAATTGGAAACCGGAAGCTTTCAAAAGTCGCAATGAACAATCTTTTAAATTCAGAGGCCTCGCCCACGTGCTGAATGCATGTTGCATGTTGCATGTGCCAAGTCCTCTGCCCATTCCGCAAGCCTCTCCAAACACTCAGAGCCAATGACCCAAAGACGCGCGCGCACACAGGCACAAGCACAGGAGCGCGAGCACGCAACGGCCACATGCCGGGTTAGTCGATCCCGCGCCCCAAGCTGACCAGCCAGCAGCCCGCCGGCTCCCCGGGTTCCAGACCCCAGCGCCCAGAGCCCCAGCTTATGCCAACACGGCAGCGCCCCCCCAGATTCAACAATCCTCGCAGGCCATCCCTGAAACGCAAACCGGGCCGCAAACGACCACCCTCCCCAACGTGTCAGGCGCTCGAGCGGCCAGCCCACCGACCCGCCAGCACGACCCCCCAGAACCCGCGCCGCACCAGCGCGGCGCCGGGCGACGACGGCCTGGGTAGCTTCCCGGGCGCCGCCCAGTGGCGCGCCGGGGCGCCGAAGGCAGGGACTGACTGACCGCGCGCACCGCATTTTGCACCCCGCAGGGGCCGGTCGCCCAGCCGCTCGTGCTGCGGCCCGGCGGCGGCGGCGGCTGGCCCGCTGGGCAAACAGGGAGCGCCGGGCAGAGCGGCCGCCACCCCGGTTGGCCGTCCTCGGCCGGGCGCCGGCCACCGGCCCTGGTCCTCTCAGCGGCCGGCTCGGCGCTCCGGACCCTCCGCGGCGTAGCCGGCCGGCAGCAGAAGAAGCGGTTGCCTTCGCCGAGCGGCTCGCCGGGCTCCGGGGCCCCGGGCCGGCCGTGCGCGCCAGAGGCCGCCGCGTGGTTCGGCCTGCGGCTTGGCCCGGCGGCTCGCCAGGGAGGCTCTGCGGGCTGCCGCTGGGTGGCTCCGCCGTGGGCGCGAAATAATTTGCCAAACCGTCGCCTAGATTGTTGCTGAAACTTTGCAAAAACTTTGCCGGAACTTTGTCAAAACTTTATCTGGCCCGTGGCGGGGAAATACTTTGCCAAAATCGTGTCAAAATGTTGTCAAACCTTTGTCAAAATTTTGTCAACACGTTGTCAAAACTTTGTCTGGCCCGTGGCGGGGAAATATTTTGCCCAAACTTTGTCAAAACTTTGTCAAATATTTGCCAAAACTTTGTCAAAACTTTGTCAAAACTTTGTCAGGCCCGTGGCGGGGAAATACTTTGCCCAAACTTTGTCAAAACTTTGTCAAAACTTTGTCAAAACTTTGTCAAAACTTTGTCAAAACTTTGTCTGGCCCGTGGCGGGGAAATACTTTGCCCAAACTTTGTCAAAACTTTGTCAACACTTTGTCAAAACTT
>MPLX02236933.1_pt1 | contig 10364 bp, 8 predicted proteins | sample 1617341 | NCBI WGS metagenome assembly MPLX02 (sample SAMN05944804, study PRJNA350692) | marine metagenome | biome: marine; feature: ODZ; material: water; isolation source: 120 m water sample filtered on 0.2 um supor filter | place: Pacific Ocean | collected 2012-04-08 | depth 120m m | reverse complement strand
TAATACCTCTTCTGGGTCATACGTTCCACTTGCTTTTAAAGAAATATTAGCGCCAGCTTCCATTGTAATATCTCTACCTGCTGTTAAATTAAAATCATTTTCAGTATGCACACTTAAACTGTCTTTTGCATAAATGTCAATCTTTCCATCTGCTGTTAACTCAACCCAAGCAGTACCGTTTGCGTTAGCAATATAAATTAAATCTTCAGTATTATGTAATAATATTTGATGCCCTGTTCTAGTTTTTAATCTAACTAATTCATTATGCGGTAGTGTAACATTCCCATTAGGTTCATCTTGCATAACATTTGCATATTCTGGCGGCCCGCTGGTTGCTGGATTTTTTCTTAATAAAGCATCATCTCCATCATCCATAACAAATGATGTTCCACCAAGGCGACTTCTATGCTTATTAACTTTTATATCTGCGCCAACCATACCTTTTGGAGCTCCAACTGTTCTATCAACAGGTCCAGGTGTACTAATTCCAAATACTGTACTTGGTACTTCTCTTCTAGCACTAGATGATGTTATACCTCTAGTTTCATCTTCTAATAATCCTTGTTTTATTAAAGTTTCTGTAAATTCTTTTTGGTATGGTTTGTTAAATAATGTCGGCTCACCTCCTTTATGCGAAGTCTCGTCAATAACTTTATTATACTCAGCTACAGGAAGTTTTTTACCTTTTAACTTTGTACCATTTAACTCGTCTGGTGTTGCATCGGTATGCCTTGTAGATGCGGCATTACCTGGAACTGCAAAATTTGAATATCTGTCATTAACACACCCAATCCAGAAACACTCGTTCGGATTTCCTTCTACTAAAATTACTAGTACAATAGTTCCAACATCTGGTGGCACCATCCACATACCATAACTTTGCTGACTATGTCTATAGCTATCATTGTCTGTTACAGAAAATCTAGGCGTTTGGCCGCCAAACGGTGAAAGATATCTTGCCGTTAATATTTGTGTAGAAACTGAATCTGTATTACCAGTATCTGTTGTTTTTAATAATTGTACTTTTAAAGCCCCCATAAAAGTTTCATCTATATGACTAACAATTTTAGCCTGAAAGGGTCCTGCTTGTGATTGAAACGCTTCAATTTTAACATTGCGATCTATATTAGTATTTTTAGCCATTATTTTGCCTCGCCATCGGTTTTCTTGCCTGATCCAGCCGCTGAATTATCTTCACTATCAGCTTTACCGTCTTGATGGCCAAGTCTTATTAAGTGAAGTGTTTGCTTAAATGTTCCTTTGCTAAAAGTTGATACTACTTTTGTAATACGGTAAATGCCACTAAAGTGTTGTACCACTTTACCATCTGTATAGTTTGTTGGGAAATTCATTATTCCGTCAGAACCAATATCAAATGGCGTTCTAAACTCTACTGCAATCCATACTTGTTTATCTTGGTATGTCATTTGTCCACTACCATCAATATATGAATCTTGTTCACTTTTACTATTATAATTTCCATGACCTGAATCTGATATAAAATACGGATCTCCCCATATCTCTAACTCAACTACCATCATATCAGCACCTAAGTTTAGTGTAGCTTCATGAAAGGTCCTAGCTATTGTATCTTTTTGACCTGCCGGGACTGCTCTTATCCCTGATGTAAAGTTTGTAAACGTAGCATCAGCTAATCTTTTAACTAATGGGGGATTAGCGTGTTGATTCATTTTATCCAAGTCAGTCATAGCGCCATTAAGACCTTTTGCGACAGAAGATTTCACTGAGCCAATGCCACTGATATTTCTTTGTATTTGCGCCATCTTCTTATCGGAAATGCCAAGTCCGCCTGTGCCTTCTGCTTTTTTTGTATTTGAGTCAATGTTATCAAGTTGTATTTTTTTTGCATGATCTCCTTGATTTTGTATATGAGATGTTGCACCTCCATCATCAGCAGGAAACCGTGTTTGAAATCTATGTTGATAGTCAATATTAAAATTAATAACGTCTTTATTTTTACCTGTGTATATGTAATTAAATTCTTTAACTACTTTTTTAATTATTTCATCTTTTCCTTTAGAAATAGATGTTACCTTTTGAAAGACTGATTCATGTACTTTATAATGTACAACTCTAAAAATATATAATTTTGGCATTTGTCCATGTGTGTCAACTACTTCTTTTACTGGAACAAAATGTAAATTATTTTCAATCCTAAACCAAATTTTATTACCGTCTTTATCAGCGGGTTGGTCTCTTAAGCCACGTGCCCAGGCACTACTAAGAACTACTTCTTCAATAACTCGAGTAATATGTGTACCTTGTTTAAAGACTATTGCTTTTTTATCAGCTTCGTGCTGAATTTTGCTCATATCTGGACGTTGGCCATAGTTTTGTGTCTCTTTTTGAACTAAGTCTTCTTGTTGGACTATTTGAGCTTGTGCGGATAACTTATCTTCTGAAACTTTTGATTTACCTATAGCATTAAGTTTTTCATCAGATGCATTTTCTTTTAGTTTGGTGCTTTTATCGCCTCTTTGTAATGCTATTCCGGCATTAGTTTTCTTCCATGTATCCCAGTTTGTTTCTTTATGTCCTCTTGCGATAAATTTCTTTTTTTCTTCTTGATTGTCTAGATTCTCAACAGCCTGGTTTTCCTCTTCGTTGTTAGGATTTGTGCCTAATTGCTCGCCTACCTGCTTACTATCACGAGCATCATCTCTTGGAAACATAATAATAAACTCATCAGCATATTTGTGTGGATCTTGTGATCGTCTGCTTAATAAATGACTATTAATACCATTGGTTAAACTCTTTGGGCCTGTTTGTAGCATTTCAGATACTGTATCTCCTGCTACAGTTATATCTACTGGAAGGCGTTGAATACTTGCTCTCATTGCCTCATCATTAGAAGAAACAGCATTTACGCTATATTCTGCACCACCACCTGTAACACTAAAGGACGCTGTCATTAACTTGATTGGTATGTACCGACGACGATGACTATACTCTGTCTCTTTTACTGTTTGTTTTCCTGCTCCGCCTTTTAGTGTTTTTGTACGAGTATATGATAAGTCTGAAAATCTTTTTGTTGCTCCGGTTTCATCACTTCCTACCCAATCTATACAAAACACATATACAGCATCAAGGTAATGGGCATACCCCGATTGTTCTGCTCCAATTTGTAATGCTTCTAAAAACTGTCCCATACTATATGGTTCAATAACTTTAAACGACATTGTTCCTTGGGTTTGCATGTGTGTTTTATTATTAGGTGTACAAATGGCATCTATTTCTAAATCCTCAATAAAAAATTCTGTTCCTGTATCGTCGCCATCGATATTGGAAGAACTTAAAGTTGCTTCAAATATTGTTCTAACTCCACTTTTCCCTAAGTTGCCACCACCTGATTTAATAATATAAGTTGTTGGACCATTTTTAATATAAGTATCGTCTGGTCTTGAAACTTCATAAGGATTTAATACTCCAAGACTAATAACATAGTTACAACTAACAAATTCGTTTAACGGATTAGGTAGTACATTAGGAAATTTCTTATTTTTCTTTGGAGATTCTGTTGCGTTATCTGGTTTGTCTTCTTCTTTAGCTGGTCGAAATGACTTAGTCATTTCTATAACTACGGCGGGGCCGCCTGTAGGTCCTACTACTTTTCTAACAACATCTAGTATTTTAGATCTTTCCCGTATTTTAATTTTATCAGTTATTATCTTGCCGGCGTCTTTAATACTAGTAGCATTATTGGCAACAACGGCACCAAGAGAATTTACTGCATTGTCTATACTGCCGTCAGTAACTAACTCAGCTATATCTGATACAATAGGGCTTATTGTTTTTTCAGCTACACTAGAAAGTCCTTCTAACCGAGCTGTAACATTATCTTTAAGATGAGTTAATTCTGTTGCTGAAGGAATAATATCATTAGTTTTTTCAGCTAATGTTTTTTGGAGATTTTCAAGTACGCCGAATTTCGGAATTGACATATTATTACCCTAGGAAATCTTTTACGGCGGCAGGACTTAATAATAAAATCTCAACGCCTGATTCAAAATCATAAATAGGATCTTCAAGAACATCCATATTCCTTTGAGCAAAGATCCACCAAAGTTTTGTAGAACCGTATAAATCATATGCAAGTAAATCAGGTCTATGATTATATTGTGGATCGATTACATAAGGTTTGTCATCTGGTGAGCCAGGAACTGGCTTAATTTGATAATACCCTAAACCAAATTCTCCGTCATTATATGGAGTATTTGCCCACGGACTTATTTGTGAATAAGCCATTATATAAATCCTCTTTTTTGTCCAACATATTTTCCGTTAACAAAATCTTCAAGACTAAAGTTCTCAATTTGATTTCTGCTGTATATTGGTTGACAAGTTACTGAAATTAAACTTTGTGATGGTGCCCAGGTATAATAATCACTGCTCATCTCTGCATCACCATAAAATTGTCCTGGATTAACACCTGATATAGCTTCTTTTTCTGATCTATGATCTGTAGGAGTGAATGTTATACCGGCTCCTGCATTAACTTGTGTTGAAATATAATCTACTTGATCTGGCATATCAACTGTAAACGTAGTTATAACTACCGGAACATCATCAAACACATAATCACCATAACCATTTAACTTAACTACTGGTGGCGGTGCTCCTTGATTAGTACTATTACCACCATAAAACATTTTTGTACAACTTCGTAAGTAATGCAATGCTGATACCCAGTATTGAGCTTCTATTCCATTCTGTACAAAAAAGTCTCCAGTGATAACCAATTGGTCCACTTGTGAATTTGCATATACTTGAAACGGATAATTACTATGTGTAGGAGCTAAAGCGTTATAATTTGCGGTGTGTGACATGATTACCGTAGGAGTATATGGAAACACTAAACCGTTTGTTGCTCGTAATGGCTGTATAAGATGTGATTCGGTTTCAAATGGTTCAGTATTCGGAATGCTTAATTTAACTCGCCAATCTTTCGCAGTTCCTAATGGAAATTTTGCTTTGCCGGCGGCTTTTTTGTTTTCTGAACCAAATTTTCCAAGTTCTTTACCTAATTGGTCTGAATTAGCTAATCGTTGTTTTTTACCTAGCCCAATATCAGTTGATACAGAATCAAAGAACTGTCCACCTAATTTTCGCATAGAATTAGTGGTATCGGAAACAAGTCCTTTGGCTGTATTGATTCCTTTTGCAAATAAATTTTCACCTGTCATGATTTGGTTAAACTCCTACAAGTATTTAGTTGACTTTATTAACTACATAGTTTATAATATGACTTTAAACCTGGAGAATATACATTGCGAAAAGTAAATTACCTAAACAATAAAGATATACTTGCAGAAATTCATAAGTCTAAGAACTCATTTAGCAGTTATACTGATGATGATGCTAACCAATACGATTTAATACTTACTAGTATTGATAAAATTAACATTCGTACTACAGCCGAGGCTAAACGAGTACAAGCTAAACGTCTTAGCCAAAAAGAATACGAAAGACGTAAAGCAAACGGTGAAAAAGTTAAACAAGCTGAATGTGAAATAGACTATAAAAAAATAAGCAAACAAGATGTGATTTTTAGAGTTATGATGTTTGATCACATACCTGATCAGCCAGGTCGTAAAAAGAAACCTAAAACCGTAGCGGATACTAAAGAAAAATTAAACTTTCCGCCATTCCAACATTTTAAATTTAATGACAATGACGAATTAGTATGTATAGGTAAAAGTCATTGGGTTGGTGGTATGGAGAACGGTTACTATGATAAAAGTTGTGGACAAGCAACTGACAAACTAGCTATGATGTGGATGAAACTATGTGAACGCTATGCAACTAGAGGCAATGTTCGCGGATATACATATAATGACGAAATGAAAGGTCAAGCAATTTTACAACTTGCACAGATAGGCTTACAATTTGATGAATCTAAATCAAATAATCCGTTTGCATATTATACTGCCGCTGTTACAAATTCCTTTGTTAGAATTATCAACATAGAAAAAAGAAATCAAAATATTAGAGATGATATTTTAGAAATGAATCATATGAATCCGTCATTTACAAGACAGAATCAAGGCGTATGGGAGCGTGAGCAAGAACAACACAAAACAAGAACTGCGATACCCCCAAAAGTTACAACTATAAAAGTTTCGAAGAAAGAAGGAGTTGACAAATAATCGTTAAGAGTTTATACTATACATAAGAGGATATAAAATTGTTTAAAAAGGCCGCCGTCTTTACGGATATACATTTTGGATTAAAATCTAACAGTAAAGTCCACAACGAGGATTGTGAAGAATTTATAGATTGGTTTATTGATCAAGCTAAAGAGAATAATTGTGAAACTGGCATCTTTATGGGTGACTGGCATCACAATAGAAACAGCTTGAACATTACTACTATGGATGCTACCATTAGAAGTTTAGAAAAACTTGGAAAAGCATTTGAAAATTTTTATTTCTTTCCTGGTAACCACGACTTGTATTACAAAGACAAACGAGACATTCATTCTGTTGAGTTTGGCAAGCACATTCCTGGCATTACTATCGTTAACAAAATTACAACAATAGGTGATACTACATTAATACCATGGCTTGTAGGCGATGAATGGAAACAAATTCCTAAAATTAAAAGCAAATATATATTTGGACATTTTGAACTTCCAAATTTCTATATGAACGCAATGGTGCAAATGCCTGATACAGGAGAATTACAAGCTGATCATTTTAAACATCAAGACTATGTATTTTCAGGGCATTTTCATAAACGACAAGTTAAAGGTACTGTAAATTATATTGGTAATGCATTACCTCATAACTATGCCGATGCTTGGGACGACGAAAGAGGTATGATGGTGCTGGAGCACGGCGGCGCTCCTCAATATCTTAACTGGTGGAATTGTCCCAAGTATCGTACAGTAAAATTATCACAGTTATTAGATGAAAAAGACACTTTAATTAAACCTAAAATGTATTTGAGGGTTACATTAGACTTACCTATTTCATATGAAGAAGCTAGTTTTATTAAAGAAACATTCCTTCATGAACATGATTGTAGAGAAATTACACTTATTCCTAATACTACAGATGAAGAAATTAATACAGATATTGACATTACAAAATTTGAAAGTGTTGATCAAATTGTTGCCAAGGAAATTCAAGCTATTGAATCTGATAGTTATGATAAAGCAAAATTACTTGACATTTATAACAAGTTAGGAGAAGACCGTGATTAGAATACAAGACCTAACAGTTAAAAATTTTATGAGTGTAGGTAATACTACACAAGCAATTAACTTTAATCAACATCAACTTACACTTGTACTAGGTGAAAATATAGATCAAGGTGGCGATGACGCTGGTTCACGTAACGGAACAGGTAAAACAACAATTATTAATGCTATAAGTTACGGATTATACGGTCAAGCCCTTACAAATATTAGACGTGATAACTTAGTAAACAAAACTAATAACAAAGGTATGTTAGTTACGTTAACTTTTGAAAAAAATGGAGTAAGTTATCATATTGAAAGAGGCCGTAAGCCAAATTTACTAAAATTCTCTATTAATAATGAAGATCAAGAAATAACTGACGAAAGTCAAGGTGATTCACGTAAGACTCAACAAGACATTAATACATTGTTAGGTATGAGCCATGAGATGTTTAAGCATATATTAGCATTAAACACATATACCGAACCTTTCTTAGCATTAAAGAACAATGATCAACGTGCTATTATAGAACAACTATTAGGTGTTACTATATTATCTGAAAAAGCAGACCTTTTAAGAGAACAAATGCGTATTAATAAAGAGCATATTGTTCAAGAGAATGCAAGACTTACTGCACTTAAAGATAGTAACGAAAAAATTAAAGAGAATATTGACAGATTACATAGCAGAAGAAAGGCTTGGATAGCACAAAACAAACAATCGTGCGATAAACTACAGAAAGCAATTTACGAATTAGAACAATTAGATATTGATAGTGAACTTGATGACCACGAACAACTAGCATCTTGGTCTGACCTTAACAAGCATCATACAAATCTTACAAAAGAACTAGCAACTGTAGAACGTGCATTAGAACAAGCTGATAAAAATGTACAAAAAGTTGGAACTGATCTTGATGACCTTGAACATGCTAAGTGTTACGCCTGTGGTCAAGAACTTCATGATGATAAACTTGAAGAAATGAAGGACAAACTACAAAAAGACTATGGCGATGCACATACATATATGATTGAAATTGCTAACAAGTATGATAAGGTTAAAGCAAAACTTGAAGACATTGGTACATTGGATTTAAAACCTAATACTTTTTATGAAACAGCCAAAGAAGCATATGAACATAGAGGCAATGTTGAAAGTTTAAAGAAAACATTAGCAGAAAAAACAGATGAAGTAGATCCTTATCAAGAACAAATTGATGATTTAAAAGAAACAGCATTACAAGAACTTAATTGGGATAATATAAACGAATTAAATTCTTTAAAAGATCACCAAGACTTTTTATATAAACTCTTAACTAATAAAGATAGCTTTATAAGAAAGAAAATTATTGATCAAAATCTTGCATACTTAAATAATAGGCTTACATATTATCTTAATAAACTTGGATTGCCGCACCAAGTACTATTTCAAAACGATCTAAATGTAGAAATTACACAATTAGGTCAAGACCTAGACTTTGATAACTTGTCAAGGGGTGAACGTAATAGATTAATCCTTGGATTGAGTTTTTCTTTTAGAGATGTTTGGGAAAGTTTATATCAACAAGTTAATTTACTATTTGTTGATGAACTAATAGATAGTGGTATGGACTCAGCAGGTGTTGAAGCTTCATTGAGCGTACTTAAGAAGATGGGTAGAGAACGTAATAAAAATATATACCTTATTTCGCATAAAGATGAATTACAAGGAAGGGTAACTAACGTACTTAAAGTTGTCAAAGAAGCTGGGTTTACATCTTACGATAATGATGTAGAGGTAACACAATGACCGATATAAACGATGATACGCACGACTTACTAACAAAAGCATATATAGAATATTATAAAAATAATGAAAATTTTGAAAAACGTAAAAGTGAAAAGACTAAACGTGCAACTAGAAGATGGTTAAGTGAAATACGTAGGTTAGCTTCTCTTCGAAGAGTAGAAGTTATGGATTCTCATCGGGCACATCATCAGAAACAAGACGACTAATGCCAATTCTATGTAAGTATCTACATGGAGTGGACTTTTAAAAACAAAATTATACAGCAATTACCAGATGATTGCGTAGGGTTTGTATACATTATTACTAATACAACTAACAATAGAAAATATATTGGTAAAAAATTAGCTAGATTCAAAAAAACTAGACCTCCACTTAAAGGCAGAACTAATAAACGTAGAAGTACAGTAGAAAGCGACTGGAAAGATTACTGGGGATCTAGCGACACACTATTAGCCGACATTGAAAAACTAGGTAAAGGTAAATTTACAAGAGAAATATTACATTACTGTCCAAGTAAAGGTGTTACAAGCTACTTAGAAGCAAGAGAGCAGTTTGAACGCAGAGTATTAGAAACTGACGAGTACTACAACGGCATTATTAACGTACGAGTAGGCGGGTCTAAGATATTAAGAGAAGCCCTTAAAGGCAAATAAGCCAGATTTACATCTAATAATAAAACTCCACTATAATTATCAGTACAGGCACAACTCTTCCACACACAGGCAAAAAATAAGCAACGCTGTTTGATCGAGGTAGCTCGATTCACCTTGAAGACGTACTCAAATGACGTCTAGATACTGGTGTGTTGCAAGGCTAGACTAACTTTAGGTCTAAAAGATGCTGGCTCTGAGTAAAAAGCAACCAGCACGGTAGAAAATCCCGCTTGATAGGGATTAATACTGTCCGTAACTATGCGAAGGCTGAAGTAGGAGGATGTCGGGTTACCGCCTCCGTGCATTATGCAATCTTCTTTATCAAGATGGTACGCTCATCTCACATGATGGCTATTAAATACTTTGTCCGGAGACGGGCGAAGTATGGCTCAACTATCTACATGATGCAAAAGTGCTTAACGCACTTATTCATCTTAAAGAAATAAAATGTTTGAGCGTAAGCGAAAACAAAGTGAGCTTTAGCTCACTTCAGAACAACCATTAATAAGACTTATATATTAATGTAATTCTGGATCTCTTCCAAGACCTTTAACAGTATACTTAATGTCTGATACTATTTCGTAAATACCATTAGGGTTAGCATCTTGTAGCTGTTGCATAACTTCATATGCTTCTGATTCACTACTACAATCAATTAACTCAACATTCTGAGTAACTGTCTCAATAACCTTATATATAGTCTGAGGCATAAGAGTATTTA
>MPLX02145982.1_pt1 | contig 10372 bp, 11 predicted proteins | sample 1617341 | NCBI WGS metagenome assembly MPLX02 (sample SAMN05944804, study PRJNA350692) | marine metagenome | biome: marine; feature: ODZ; material: water; isolation source: 120 m water sample filtered on 0.2 um supor filter | place: Pacific Ocean | collected 2012-04-08 | depth 120m m | reverse complement strand
TTGAAACGGGGCATGGCGACGGGTTACGCTGGCGTACAAAACCCTTTATTCTTCGAAGATAATACCCGTATGTTGTTCGGTGACGCCCGGGCCAGTCTGGATGCCGTTTTCAAAAATCTTTAACCACTAGTTTAGCGGCAGTGTGAAGACGATATTCCCCTTGAGAGAGGGGATGAGAACTTGTTTGTTGCGCGGATCAAATGAGATGTCCGCCGGGGCGATCATGTTTTTTCTCAGGACTTCTATCTTGGAATAGCCTCGAACCCGGTAAACTGTCCCCGCTTTATGATCGGCTACCAGTAGGTTGCCTTCATGGTCGAAGTCGATTCCATCCACTCCCTTAAACTTTTTACTCATCAGCGGATAAAAATTTTTGTTGCGCAGGTTCACCGCGAGAATTTTCCCTGACTCCCGGCAGACGACCACCAGCCGTTTATGTCTGGCGTCGTAGATCAGTCCGTTCGGTGTGCCCAACGCCGGATCTTTGATCACAAGCGATGGCATTAAATTTTCCTCTGTATTAATCTTATAAATAGCGTTTCAGGAACTGTCCGAAATATAAATATTGTCATCGAGATCGGTCATCAGGTCGTTCAGGAACTGTGCGCCCAGGAGGTTCAGTCTCACCGACCCCAAAGGTTTGCCGGTAGTTTTATCAAAGCGTCTGAGCGTATCAATATCAGTGACATAAAGTTCATTGCGAATAATAAGTAATCCCTTGGGCGCGTGCAGGGTCACACCATTTTCCCCACCCTGAATAAAATGCCTGTCCGCCAGATTTCCAGAAGAGTCGATCCTGAAGATAAAACCGTTGTTGTCCTTTTTCGCTGGAGAACCCGCTATGTTGGAGACATAATACATTCCTGTCGAGGGGTCGATGATAAAACTTTCGGGAGTGGAAAAACCGTCAATGCGAAATCCGAAAGTGCTTGATGGCAGGGACATGCAGAGTATCAGTGCGCAAGTGATAAACAGAAGTTTTAATGACACGGCTTTATAAGTCGCAGGTTTAAAAGGAAACCCTGGTTTGCCAGACACCAATTCCAAAAATGATATCGCCTTCGGCATGTTGCTACTGGGTGCCACGGGTGTATTGATCGGCGTGGCGGTGGACAGCAACATGGCTATGCTCGTTGCCGGGCTCTTGGGTGCCCTCATGGGAAGTCTGGTGGGCTGGCTAGGTGGGCGGACGTACCTGCTTATAATTTGTTTTGGTGTGTTGATAGGAGCGTTTCTGGGTTACCGGACCGGCGACCACGATATTCTCATTATAGCATCTGGTACCGGCGGCGCTATTGCAGGATTCTTTGGTGCCCAGATCGAATTGTTTTTAGGCAAGAACCGCTAGCCGCGGGGGCACTGACGGTACGTTGACTTTTTCTCTACGGTGATTTTCTATACCGAGACATTTTCAGACTATTGGCCCTACACCGAGCAGTGGCTCTGTGGTCCCAAAGGGACCAAGTATCTGTAAGGGCCGAAGGCCCAACAGATGCTATGCCGAGCAGTTAGATGTAGAGGTGGGCGACCTGTTTTTCGTATCCGTTGAACGGCAGTGTTTTGTGTATTGTACCCGTGCCTAACATTTTTTCCTTAGCCTGCGACCAGCGAGGATGGTTGACGGTGGGATCGACATTGGCCTCGAAGCTGTATTCCAACGGAAGTACCGTGTTCCAGAAAGTCATCGGTTGATGATCGAGCAACTCAATCTTAACGATAGATTTAATACTCTTGAATCCGTATTTCCAGGGGACCACCAATCTCACGGGAGCGCCATGCTGTTTTCGCAGGGGATGACCATACATGCCAAGGGCAATGAAAGTCAGTTCGTTCTCAGCTTCCTCGATAGTCAGGGCTTCCGTGTAAGGCCATGGACGCCAGAAGGCAAGCTGACCTTGGGCAGTGAACGGTTTGTAAAAGGTGGTCATGGCAATATGCGTGGCACTGGATTGTGGCTCAACCATATCCAGTAGGGCTTTCAGCGGGAACCCGGTCCAGGGAACCGCCATGGCCCAGGCCTCGACGCACCGAAATTTGTACAAACGCTCCTCAACAGGCATCAATTTGAAAAAGTCATCAGGATCAAACGTCCGTGGTTTGTTGACGAGTCCGGTAACTTCCACCGTCCAGGGCCGGATAGCCAGGGTCTGCGCATGAAACCTTGGGTCACTTTTGAGTTCGCTGAACTCGAAGAAATTATTGAAACTCGCCGCCGCATCCTCCTTAGTCAGCTTGCGGTCCAGTGTATAGCTGGCGTTGGGTTTGGCGGGGTAACTCTTTTCCTCAATAGCGGACCATTCAACAGGCGCGTTAGGTTCAGGAGTTGGACCGATCCCGCATCCATAGAGCGAAGCCGTTGTAGCCAGCGTCGCTAACGAGGTTCCCTTGATGAAATCGCGCCGGCTCATGTAGACCGACTCAGGAGTGGCCTCACTTTCTGCCATGTTCCAGGATTTTGGAAAAATTAGGTTGCTCATTGTCTAATTATTAAGGGTATCTTTGAAAATGTGACCGCAAGGCTAAGACCTTGTCCTACTCGCTATGTTTCGTAGGGCAACCCTTTAGGGTTGCGAGACGTTATATTATCCCACCCATTTATCTATGCACTTGAGATAATCGTCAGAACCTTGTGCGATGGGCAGAGCGATTATTTCCGGGACATCGTAGCTGTGGCTTTTTCGTAGCCAGGACTCCAACGCTGTGTACTTTGCGCCCTGGGTTTTTATAATAAGAAGCAGTTCTTCATCGACACACAGTTTACCTTCCCAGTAGTATGTTGACTGGACGGAAGGGACCGTATTCACGCAGTACGCCAGTTTTTCCTCGACCAGACCCAGGCTCAGTTTATCAGCTTCTTCCCTGGAGCCAGCAGTAGTTAAGACGACAATATATCCATCCATAATAATTTTTCAATTAGAGAAGCTCTTTCAAAGTTAAAATTCGGGAGTAATTTGCAACTAGAGAAATACTTTTAAAACTAAAAATCCAAGAACAAGGAGAATGAAAAAGGCAATGGCGAACAGATTAAAATATTTTTCTATGAGTACTTTGCAGTGTGGGCCAAATTTATACATCAGCCAGGCTACCGTAAAGAACCTTGCCGCTCGTGCTCCCGTTGATGCAAGGACGAATATCAGGAAATCAATTTTGAACGCGCCCGCCGCGATGGTGAACACCTTATAAGGAAGCGGGGTATAACCCGCCGCCGCTACTGCCCAGGCGTTATTTTTCTCATAGAGCATACCAATTTTATCCCACTTCTCCTCAAAATGATAAAATGCTACTATCCGGTCGCCAATCACATCCATGAACTGATATCCAATCAAATACCCAAACATGCCACCGAGCACAGACCCCACTGTACACACAAACGCGAACCGTAACCAGCCCAAAGGCACAGCAACGACCATTGCAATCAACAATACATCCGGAGGGATGGGAAAAAAAGATGATTCGATAAATGAAATGACGAATAATGCTGGTAAGGCATATGGCGTGGCCGCCCAGTGCAGGAGCCAGTCGTAAAGTTTTCTAACCAATACCATATAAGCTTTCCTTGATTTTGTAGTTTCGGATTACAGGAGATTGACCGGGTCAACATCGAGAGTCAGTTTTACTTTAGAGTTTGACAATGTTTTGATTTCAGGGATTTCGTAGAGACGGCGAAGAACCGATTGTAATTGTCGGTGGTCGCGGGCCCGGAGAATCAGGTGGCGACGAAACCGGTTGTTGATTCTGTACAGTGCGGCACGCGAAGGACCAAGTACTTCGATGTCTTTTGTTCCTTTAAGAATGCCATTCAAAGCTCGTTGAATACTACTGGCCAGAGTTTCTCCCGCTCGCTCATGGTCACTTTCAATTTCCAGAGCCGCCATGCGGGTGAAAGGAGGGTAATTTAATTTTCCTCTGAATTCCAGTTCTTTTTCAGAAAACCCGCTATAGTCGTGATCTTTTACGAACTCAAAAACATAATGATCCGGCGAAAGAGTTTGTACGATGACCAGCCCGGGAACCTTGCCGCGCCCTGCACGTCCCGCTACCTGTGTTAACAGTTGAAATGATCGCTCGGCAGAGCGGAAGTCGGGAATGTGAAGTGAAAGGTCAGCGTATACCACCCCGACCAGAGTGACGCTGGGGAAGTCATGACCTTTAGTAATCATCTGCGTTCCAATAAGGATGTCGATTTCTCCCGCATTCATTTTTCGGTGGACATCTTCAAACGATTTGCGTCCGCTCACTGTGTCGCGGTCGAGACGGGCGATGCGTGCCTGTGGGAAAAGTTTTCGCGTTTCATCTTCCAGCTTTTGCGTGCCGAATCCACTAAAGCGTATGACTTCACCTCCACAGTCCGCGCAGTTGCCAGGTTTGCGTATGGCGAAATTGCAGTAGTGGCAGAGCAAGGTATGTTCCCTGCCATGAAAAGTCAGTGTCACACTGCAACGTGGGCACTCAAAAGCGAATCCGCATTCTCGACAGAAAACATATTTTGCGGTTCCCCTCCGGTTAAGAAATAGAAATGACTGCTCACCCCGGTCGATTCTTTCATGAAGAGCTTTTTTGAGAGAGAGAGAAAAAATGGAGAAGTTCTTTTTTAAGTCCATTTCCTGTTTCATGTTTACGATCTTTACCATTGGGAGTAAACGGTTGTGTATCCGTTTTCCCAGTGACAGGTAATGATATTTGCCCGACTCTGCGTTCTTTGTAGACTCAAGGGAGGGCGTTGCCGACCCAAGCAAAACAACAGCATTTTGTTCGCGAGCTCTCATCATGGCAGTGTCTCTGGCGTGGTAACGCGGGTTGGAGTCCTGTTTGTAGGATGTGTCGTGTTCCTCATCGATCACAATAATCCCCAGGCGTTTGAACGGGGCAAAAATCGCAGAGCGGGCACCGATTGCTATGGAAACTTTTCCATTGTGAATTTTTTTCCATTCAGCGAAACGTTCCTTTTGCGTCAGTCCACTGTGGAGTACGGCGACCTGATCGCCAAATCTCAGGCGAAATCGCTCAACGGTTTGCGGGGTCAGGGAAATTTCCGGGACCACCATCACGGCAGATTTATCCAGATCAAGTACACGCTGGATACAGCGTAGATAAATTTCTGTTTTACCGCTTCCCGTTATGCCGTGTAAAAGGTAGGCGTGAAAAACTTCCTTGTCAATCGAGTTGGCAAGCTTCCGGTAGCATCGCTCCTGATCATCGTTAAACTTAAGCGGACTCTCAGCAGTCCATTGCGGGTCCGATTTCTCAGAGGCCTGTGTCTTCTCCTTTTTGTTGGTAAACGTTTCAATCAGTCCTTTTTTGAGCAGGTTTTTAAGAGCGTCTGATGGTGAGGAAATTTCTCCTGTCAAATCGGCAACAGAAATTTCTCCCTGGCAGAGCTTCTCGTAAACAGCACGTTGTTTCGGACTGCGCTTTAGCAGGCCATCTATTTCTTCTTTTGTCGGTAAATTTGTGGCCAGCCGGACGGATTTTTCGTATTTGTAATTCAGAGAGCTTCGTTTGATTTTGGTTTCGGAGTTGACCAGGCCTTCGCGTTTCAGTTTTGCCAAAGCTCCCGCGCTGTATTTTCTTTTGAGGGACCGTTCCAGTTGCCTAGGCGTCAGACATTTTTTCGCGGACAAAGTCTGGAGAATATAAGCGGCTGAGGCGGACTCAGGCCCGTCTGCCAGCATCTGAACACCTTTTTCCGTTAAACGGAGTTTGTCCAGGCTCGTATCATCGAGTCCGGCAGGCAGAGCGGCTTTAATGGCTTCGCCCCAGGAAGCCTGATAATAATCTGCGATCCAGCGAGTGAGTTTGAGAAGTTCTTTCGAGATGACTGGCCCGGCGTCTGGGACATCTTGAATGGGTTTGAGTTTAAACTCTTTTTCATGGTGGGTGGCTACCGAAACAACATATCCGGTGAGACGGCGTCTCCCAAAGGGAACAAATACTCTCATCCCCACGTCAACCATTCCGCTAAAATGGACCGGTATTTCATAAGTGAAAGCTTCTTTGATCGGCAGGTTGAATACGACATCCGCACAGGCGAGAACAGGTTTTTCATCTGACAGCATAGTGGATTGTGGTGAGGGTGGGGAGTTCATCGTTATAATCAAGCGCGGTTGTTTTGGCGATTGTACCAGAGAACAGACTTGAACCAAACTCGCATTGTCATTTCGCTCAAAGAAACCGTTGACTCCCGGATGGATTTAATTTAGTCTTGTCATCTCTTTGAGATTAAATGCCTTCGGGCCGGTATGGTCGCTGTTTGACCTGCCGGAATACGGGTCAAACAGGAGCGATATTATGAAAGTTGGAGACAAGATTAAAATTGATTTTGCGGGAAAGAAAAAAGATGCCGTGGTGTTCAGGCTTTTCCCCAACTCGGTTCATTTGAAAGTGGACTTTGAAAAGGATAAAGGGAAAGTTGTGAAACGTAAGCTCGGTCAGGTTGGCGGCAAGAAAGCGGCTCCAAAGAAAGAGAAGAAAAAGTAAGTTTGTAGCTTGCTCATTCATGGGCGGTTTTAAAGTTGTTCGATTTATCGGGCAACTACAAAAACATAATATTCCAACCCTTATGCAAAGGGTTCTTTGCATAAGGGATATGTCGAAGCGTCCCTCAAAAATACGTTTTTATGTCGGCTTTCTCTTTGAGCGTTTCGACATAACTACGGGTGGCGCTCCCTACCTTTGTTGCTCTAAGTATTTTATCTATTCGTTCTTTTGCTTCATCGAGGGGTATCGTTTCACCCGCTTTGAGGTCGGTCAGTTTTAGCAGGTGGAATCCGTGTCCGGTTTTGAATGCCTCGCTCACTTCCCCCACTTTCATATCAAAGGCCCTTGAGCTGAACGCACCAAACATCTGGTTTTTCGTGAAATAACCCAAGTCGCCTCCTTTTGAAGCAAGACTGTCCTGCGAAAATTTGGTTGCCAGCTCAGCAAAGTTTGCTCCGCCTTTTATCTGGGCCAAAATACTTTCTATTTTCTTTTTAGCGGCTTTTTCAGATTTCGCATTTCCACGTTTGGCTTTAATAAGAATCACGCTTGCCCGGGCTTTGGGGTCCATGTTGAACTTGTTCTGGTTCTTTTCGTAGTACACCTTGATTTCGTCAGCGCTGATTTTGATGTCCGGTTCTATTTCGCGGTCTATCACCTGTTGCATCTGGAGATCAATTTTAAGTTCCTTCTTATATTGCTCCAGTGTCATTTTGCGATCCTTCAACTCATGCTCGAATATGGCATCCGATTTAAAGGATGATTTGATTTGCCTCAGTTTTCTTTCGAGCATCTCATCGGTGACATGAGCGCCGGTTTCCTTTCCTTTTTGCAACAGCAGAGCACGACCAATTTCGTTGTTGATTAACTTTTTTGCCGCAGATTTTTCCTGGTCGACCGAAAGAGGCATGCCTCTCTTCTTATAGTTTGTCAGGGCTTGTTTAAGTTCGCGAACGATGTCGTCATTGCGGATGTCCTCACCGTTGACTTTGGCCACTACATCGGGCAGGGCGATCCGCAATTTTTCTTCATGCGTGTGCCCAGAATGCGCGAAGGCGGATGTTCCTGAAGAAATCAATGCACAGGCTGAAACAAGACCGGTCCAGAATATATTTCTATCCAATTGAAGCATAGAATCCCTTTCAATAAATGAGTTGCTGAGGAATAGTGCGTAAACCTAAACTATCTATTCAATACAGGGTTGTCAACCCGTTTATTCATTCAATATATAGGGGCAGGCAGGGTTAAAGTCAGCCCGCAACGCTGTGTTTGGGGAGTTGCTTTTTCAGTTTATTGAATAATATAACTGTGATCACGGTGATTAAAAGAAGGCTTCCTATGGCGGCTCTGTATTTTAGAGTTTGCGTGTCTTGAAGCATCCAGACGACGCTTCCCCAGATTAAAGGCCCAGCAATGGAGGCCATTTTCCCAGCGAGACCATAGAGTCCGAAAAATTCCCCGACCTTTTCTGTGGGCGATAGTTCGACAATCATTGTTCGGCTGACGACCCACACCCCTCCCATTCCTGCTCCCGCCAGTGGGCCTACTATCCAGAACAGTGTTTCCCCCGGACTCACCATGATGAGTGTCAGGGCGACCAGCCAAATCCACAGGACAGTGCAATAAGAAAAGACCGTTCCTTTGTTTTTTACCAGCCAGCCGATGACCACGGAGCCCAGCATGGCAAAAGTTGTCGAAAGAATTAAGAAAGTTGTGATCTGACCATCGCTGAACCCAATCACTTTATTTGCGTAAACCGCCATGAACGCAATGACAGTATTGACCACGTCGAGAATAAGAAAATGAATTCCGATGAATTTTAATAGAACATGATACTGCGATGCGTCTGCAATCGTCTTCTTAAGAGTGCGGAATGCTTTGCCGACATCCACCTGAAAAGGTTTTGGATCGGGATCTTTGACGAAAAGGAAACAGGGAATGGAAAATATCAGAAACAGGGTTGCCGTTGGAAGAAAAGCGGCCGTTCGACCACCATCGGCTACAAAAGGTTTGACTAGAAGGAGTCCGGCAATGGAACCAACGTATCCCAGCGCGACGCCATATCCTGAAATCATGCCAACGCTTGAGTGGCGGGCGACACTTGGCAACATGCCATTGTAGAACACAAGAGCAGACTGATAACAATAGTTGGCGATAATAAACAGGCACAGCCCCATTCCCAGTTGATTGGTCTGCCCGATGAGTGCGGTGGCGATAACTGCGATGAGGGTGAGCAGGGTGAGAGGGAATTGTCGTCTTCCTGTATGGTCCGAAATCGCGCCGAAAATAGGAACACTGATAGCGACCGCGAACATGGACCCCGAAAGTGCCAGACTGTAAAGAATGTCTTGTCCGCCATGATCTACTGTTACCCATAAGGCAAAGTAGAGCGAGATAACATTCATCGAGAAAATTGTGTTGGCGAAATCGTAGAACGCCCAGGAGGTGATGGCCCTTTTATCGGGTCGCCCGGTCATGGCACTGGAAGGACGGTGCGAAATCCGTAGATTTCGTTTCTAATATGAGGACGGTTGCGTGATCGCCTGACAACCTGGACTCCATCAATACTATTCAGGTAAGAGCCACCGCGCAGAACTTTATAGGTTCCTTTGCCGGGTGGGCCTTGCGGGTCTAGCTCCGGGCTGACTCGATAGAAATTTTCATCGTACCAGTCGAGACACCATTCCCAGACATTGCCGGACATATTGAGTACGCCAAAGGGGCTTGCTCCCGATTGATAATAATTAATCGGAGCTGTTTTTTTGTAATTGTCATCCTCGCCAAAAATGTTGACGAAGTAAAAGAAAAACCCTTTATCAAACTTTCCGCCCCAGGGCCACAACCTGTCATCATTTCCACGAGCGGATTTTTCCCATTCGGCTTCAGTGGGTAATCGGCGTTTTTTCCATTTAGCGTAAGCCATAGCATCATGCCAGCTCACCCCAATAACCGGGTGGTCTGGTAGGTTCAGTGTTTTATCTTCCCAGAACTCAGGTTTTTCATGGTCGGTCGCTTCAACAAATTCCATGTACTTCGCATTGCTAACTTCATGCTTGTCGATAAAGAATGCTTTGGTGTAGACAAAGTGAAGAGGCGCTTCATCTTCCTTGCCAGAAGAAGTTCCCATTTGGAAATACCCTTCTGGAATGAAAATCATCCCCGGCGGCGGTGTCGGATTGGTTTGAGCGTTTGTTGGCGCGGCAAAGCAGAATAGCAATAGGAAAAGAAGGAACCGGGTGGAGAATTTCGTTGATTGTCTGCCGAAAGTCTCATTCATGGAAGTTCGAAAAAACTGATCCTTCTGACAAGGGGTTGAGAGGTTTGAACTTTCTTTTCAATCGGCAGATCAGACTCTATTCCCTCAATATTTATCCATTGATAGTGACCGTTCCAGCAATTCAGAGTCACCACGGTATTCCCGTACTGGTCGTCTGACCGGTTCAGGAAAACAGGAGCCTTGCATTTCTGACAATGCCCTTGAATTTCGTCAATGGATTTCGTTTTCACAGTCGATTCTTCCAAAGAAAGTTTTTGTTTCTCAAAAGCCAGTTCTTAACATTAATAATGTATGCCTGATTTTATGTTGAAACAGCAACAGGCATCAAGAAAAATTTTCATCAAAATAAATTTCGTGGAAAAAAGTTGCTGTAGAAGTCAAGTTAAATTTTTGGAAGGAAGTGTTCAGGAGCCTTTGTTAAAAGGGAAGCCGGCCTTACATAGCAGGTCTTTCAACTCATCTATTGGGAGACCAATGATATTAGAATAAGATCCATCGTAACCTTCGATCAGGGACGATCCTTTTCCCTGAATGGCGTAAGCGCCCGCCTTGTCCATGGGTTCTCCGGAATTAACATAAGATACGATTTCCGTCTCAGTCAGAGATTTGAAGCGTACC
>MPLX02056340.1_pt1 | contig 10373 bp, 2 predicted proteins | sample 1617341 | NCBI WGS metagenome assembly MPLX02 (sample SAMN05944804, study PRJNA350692) | marine metagenome | biome: marine; feature: ODZ; material: water; isolation source: 120 m water sample filtered on 0.2 um supor filter | place: Pacific Ocean | collected 2012-04-08 | depth 120m m | reverse complement strand
GTTCACAAAGGGGAGTCATAATTAGTTTGCGTTCAGAACCAAACTAACAATGACTCCGAGGGTTATAGGTGTTTTCTATCCTATCCCTCTGTGGAGCTATGGGTGAAGTCAGGCGTATTCCGGCCACCCCTTTGGCTCAAGCCCGAGACTCCCAGCAAACAAGCAGTGAATAAAAAAGGTTCAGAAAAACAAGGTGTAGCAGCAAATCCCTGGAAAACTCCGATGACAACCGAGGGATATCAACAATTAGGCATGGTAGCGCGGAGCAACGTTATCGATCCAACAGCACAACAGCAACAGCAGCAACAACAGCAGCAGCCGCTAGGAGCGCCTCCTCAAACCATGGCTGAGTCCGCGGCTGCACGAGCGCCATCGTTCGCGAGCGCAGCGTCACGGACTCAAGAGCAGCCCGACTACGAGGACTTCGCGCTCTCCGACCTGGAGCTCACCCCCTCGCCGGTCAAGGAGAAGGACACGCGCGTCCGGTCGCGCCACCGCTCGGGGTCCGCCGGGCGCAAGAGCCCCGCCCCACGACGGGCACCGATGACGCGGCGCCCCTCGTCATCAGGGGGTAGGCTGGGCCTCCCGAGGATGCGCTCACCCTCGTTGGGCCCCGCGCCGGTGCATCGACCTCTAGTCGTTGTACCCCAGAGCGACACACCCGAGGCCCGCCTCGCTGCCCTCGAGCAGCAGCGCGTAGGCGACCATCGGGTGATGCACGAGCTTGTGGCGGCGATCATCGGCGTGAGGGACGTCGTCGCCGACATGAAGCTCAAGCAAAACGCTCAGGAGGCCGCGCTGCAGGACCAGCTCAACATGGGCCTGCAGCTCCGCCGCGACCTCTTCGCCATCCGCGACCAGACGGCCGCGAGCGTCAACGAAGCGAGCCACACGGCGCAGACGGCGACCATGACTCACATGGCCACCGTCATTGAGGCCAAGTTCGCGCAGCTCGACGAGCTCACGGCGAACTTAAAAGGTGGCCTCGAGACGCTGGGCCTCCGCGAGTCGCAGGTCGAGCACGTCATCCAGGCCCAGCACAGCGACCTCCCCAAGCACGACGAGATCATTAGCGGCGCCTTCACGCAGCTGGATAACAAGATCTCGCACGTCGCCGCCATGGCCCGACGCTTCGATGGCACCCAGGTGCCTCGCGCGATCGGAGGAGTGGCGATCTTCACAGTGGCCATGATGAAGGACATGGAGACGATCCACCAGAAGATCCAGGGCATCGACGCGCAGATCTCCTCCGAGGTGACCCGCGGCCTCGCCCCGGCCTACGAGCAGCTCGCCCAGGTCCACGTCAAGACGCTCGCCATCGACGAGAACTTCACGGCCATGGAGAACGCGATGACCGTGCAGGCCAACGCCATCATGACCCTCCAGACCACTGGGAGCACATGTACGGCCTGCGGACCCCCCTCAGCCCCCACGAACCCGTGGAGTCATACTCCAGCTACACCTGGAGGCCCTGGTCAGCCAGGAGCCAGCGGGGACGGGGATCCGATGGGAGTTCTCCGAGCCGTCATTGGCGGCAACCACGCGTGCCACTGCGTCCATGTCCGGGAGTTGCAGGAGAAGGTGGCAGTGCTCGAGCAGGCCGGCGGGCGTCCTGGCCGCGCCGTGGACGCGCGAGGCCACGACCCGCTACAGTTCACGGGATGGCAGCCTACTAGCCTCCCTTCTGCTGCAGCGCCAGCGGCCAGTGGCGCATCGCCCGGCCCGGGGCGTATTCATCTGCCTCTGACTCTCCGTGAGCCCCTCGGCAGCGTGGGCCACGAGAATCGGCCGATCTTCGACGTCAAGATGACCCTCCAAGACGAGCTGAAGTTCAACGGCATCAAGGACGGGGTGAAGTGGAAGAACCGCATCGAGGGCTACTTCATCTCGTGCGCGCCGGTGCTCATGAACATCCTCAGCTGGGCGGAGACCATGGACAACGAGATCATCGACGTCGAGCTCTTCAAGAAGGCGGTCGGCACCAAGCTCGTGCACGAGCAGGTCCTCAACGTGAATGCGGCACTGTGGGGATTTCTTCGAGGCGTGGTATCGGGGACGGCCGAGACCATGTTTAAGAGGGCCGACCGCCTCAACGGCCTCGACGCGTGGCGACGACTCGTTCGCCACATCGATCATGGTCGGGAGCTACGGCTGGATCAACTCCGCAGGGAAATGAAGGCCAGCCAAATGAAGCCCCTGAAGTCCATGCAGGACATCGAGCACGGCGTCGCGGAGTTCGAGAACACCATCCAGGAGTTCGTCCAGGCCGGCGGGCTGGCCCCTTCCGACAAGGAGATGAAGGATGACCTCCTCAACGTCCTCCCGGAGAAGCTGCAGTCGGACCTCCTCTGGAACTCCAAGGATAAGGACGTCACCTTCAGCGAATTCCGCGACCTCGTGGTGACAGTCGCCTCACGGCTCATGGCGATCCAGAAGCCCCCCAGGCCGATCCAGGGCGTCCACGACGAGAACGACCACCAGTCGCAGCTCCAGGACCACGAGGGCATCATGAACTTCGACAGCTACGAGAACGTCGATGACCTCGTCGCCGCGTTCCAGGATCATCAGGCCGGGAGGGGAAGGAGGCCCTACGTGCCTCCCCGCCGCCCAGGAGCTCCTCGTCGAGAAGCGGCTCCTCGTCGTGACGCTGTACCCCCGAGGCGCCCGCGCAAGTGCCCCAATTGCGGCGAGGAGCATGAGGCCCGGGTATGTCCCAAACCTCCTGTGGCCCTCGCGGACCGCAAATGTTGGGGCTGCGGCAAGCCCGGGCACTCATCGAGGGACTGCAAAGCGAAGGGCACTTTGAAGGCCATCGAGGACGGGCCAATCGCCGCCGTCTCGAGTGGCCTCGGCGGCTTCTTCTTGGTCGATGAGGACGGGTGCCAGCAGGTGGAGTCGCGAGGACGGCCACGGCGGCCTATGCCCATGGCCAGGACCCTCGCCAACGTCGTGCATAAGAACGCCTTCGACGCGCTGGCGGAGTTTGAAGTCGAGACAGGCGCCGCCGCGGGCCACAAGGACATCAAGGACGTGCAGAGCAACACCCCCAAGATGGTAGAAGCCCCGAGGCCATGTTTACCGCGTACCCCGGTCTGGCCGGCACTGGCGAGCGCCTCAAGGCCGCATTCAGGGCCGACGACGACCACGACGACGACTTCGGCCTCATCGACGCCTCGCGACTTGAGAACTCCCATTGCTTATGAGACCCCAGGTGTTGGCCCCCGCGCCGGATCACTGATCTTCCAGCACAGGAGCCGCCGGGGTGCTAGCCTGAAGCTAGCACCCCCCCAGGCAATCGGCTCCGTCCCGGGAACCTCATCAGCACCGATGCCCACATCTTCATTGACGTCTTATGACGTCCCGGGCGGCATGGCTCTCCCGGCTGATGAGGCTTCGCCTGCCGAAACGTCTGTACCCCGGGCACGGCGATCATCATTGACTGGGAAATCGACTGCTACTTCAATTTTGAGTTTTTCTTCATCTGCAACTGGTGCCGCTTCGGCGTCATCAAGGACTGCGGCACCATCGACGACGGTGAATTTCAGGAACGGCGCATTCGACTCCGTGAAGGATCTCAGGGACGCGATCTTCAACGAGGAAGCCGAGAAAATCAAGGGCGCGGTAGGGGTACACCCGTTACTAGGCATCCTACCTTCAGGCGACGCCCTCAACTGCCTCGAGATGGCAGCTCCAGACGAGGTCATTGCTGGCATGGAGTCCTCCACGCGCGTCCGCGTAGCCATGGACTCAGCGGCAGTCGACAACGTCATACATCCGGATGAGCTCCCAGATGACGCGGAGTACCAGCCCAACACCTCTGGGAAACACTTCGTGGGCGCCAACAACGCCCACATCGAGAACTTCGGCTCATGCCGAACGAAGATGACCCAACACGGCGACGTGGCACGGGCCGACGTTGGCTGCGACTGGAGGATGGCGGACGTTACTCGGCCACTCCACTCAGTCGCCAAGGTCACGGGCCCCAAGGGAGAGCCTGGCAAACAGGACGTGCTCTTCGACAATGACAGCTGCTTCGTCGTTGCGCCCGGCACGGTGAAGAAGCTCATGAAGACCCTGGCAGCCGTGGCCGAGTACAAGAGGGAGGGTAACCTCTACATCGCCGACATGACTCTCTCGAGTTTTGGTCGGCAGGGTGCGACGGCATAGGCTTGGCCTCGCCGGCTCTTCGCAAGCCTATAAGCCCGCGGTGCATGCAATGCAACATGTTTAACATCATGACCGACGCGGCAGGCGGCGAGGTGTTCGACTTCGAGGGCGCTGCTGATGGTGAGGAGCTCGTGGCCGACGACAACCCCGAGGGTAAGGGCGAAGTAGAGCCGCTCAAGTTCGCCCGCGACCCCGGCAATCCCACCAAGAAGCAGATCGAACAACACCGCTGGTGCCACCTGCCTTACAGGTCATGGTGCCGCTGGTGTGTGCTCGGCCGTGGACGTGGTCTACAGCACCGAGCGCGCATTGGCTCCGTGGTGCCCATTGTGGGCATTGACTACTTCTTCCTGACCAGCAGCGGCGTCAAGCTGAAGGAAGAACTCGGCATAGGCGACGAGGAGATCGAGCAGGGCCGCGCGCGCGGCGAGATCACCAAGTGCCTCATGGTGCGCTGCCACGCCTCCAAGGCCGTCTTCGGGCACGTCGTCCCCTGCAAGGGCCTCGACGAAGATGGACTGGTGGTCACGATGATCCTCAGTGATCTCGAGTGGCTCGGGCACACAAGGATAATCATGAAGGCAGACGGCGAGCCTGCCCTTCAGGCCCTCGTGAGGCGCGCCATCGAGCTGGCGAAGATGGAGCTCAAGGACCTGGACCAAGTCTGCAAGGAGGATCCTGCCGCATACGACTCCATGTCCAACGGCGGCACGGAGGTCGGCGTGAACTTGATCCGCGGCCTGTTTCGCACTCTGAAGCTGTGCCTCGAGCAACGGGTCAACAAGGAGATCCCCATCGACCACCCTTTCATCGCGTGGATCATGGAGCACACGTCCCTCCTGCTCAACGCGATGGTCCGCGGCGAAGACGGCCTGACGGCATGGATGCGGGTGCGGGGTCGAGCGTTCGGACAGTACGTGATAGGGATTGGCGAGTCGGTACTCTACAGATATCCGACCAAGGGACCCAAACATCATCCTCACGGCAACGTTGGAGCCTTAGGAGCCGAGGGCATCTTCCTGGGCTACAACAGAGGGAGCAACACTTTCATCGTGAGCGATGGGAACGGCGACATCACGACGGCCAGATCCATCACGCGACGTCCTGAGTGCGATCGCTGGGACCCCGAGGCCATGGCTCGCGTCAGGGCCGTGCCCCACGAGACCAGAGCGCGGGCCACTCGAGAACGAGTCCGGTTCAGTGGCGAAGCCACGGATGTCCAGCCCACCGCTGAGGCCGCTGCGCCCAGACTGGCGCGCGAGATGCGCATTAACACGAGCGACCTCGAGAAGTACGGCTACGACGCCGACTGCGCGCAGTGTAAGCACATCATCCAGTACGGCAGGGCACGAGCCGGCGGCAAACACTCACGGGAATGTCGAGCCCGGCTCACGAAGGCCATGACAGAGACCGAGCAGGGCAAGGAGCGCATCAGGATCAATGCCGAGCGGATCGACAGGTCCATCGCTGAGCGGATTGAGGCCAGTGAAGGCCAACGGGACACGCTCCATGGGGGGGATGGCTCTGAAAGGCCTCCCAGAAAATTTATGGACCGTGCCCCTCGAGAAGCAGGAGGAGAGCGTGAAGCACCCCACGACGCAACACAACATGCCGCACCACATCCTGCTCACCCTCTACACCCGCACAATCACCACGCCGAGACAGGAGTCATTCCCGTCGACGAGGCCCGCACCGACGAAGCGTCAGCTCACGAGCCCGAGAACGGCGACATTGGCGTCGAGGAGGAGGATCACAACATGGAGGAGAACACGGGCAACGATGCCGAGATGGACTTCGTAGGCATCCTCCAGGCTGATCAGGAGATCGGCAGTCTAGAGCCGTCGTTCGACGACGAGGTCTCAGCTCTCTTACTCGCTGAGATGGGCAGCTCGGGCAGGCACTACAGACGCGATGGCAGACGTGCCATGCGCAAGATTGTGTCAGAGATCTACTCTCCGCCGCGCGTGACCAAGCTCATGCGAGAGCTCAAGTCGAGGTACCTCGTCCCAGGATTTGCCTTCGACCTGACGGTAGCTGACGAAGACGGCACTCCCTGGGATTTCTCAGACCCGGACAAACGCGAAAAAGCGCGACGCAGGCTCAGAGAGCAGAAGCCTTACGTACTGATCGGCTCGCCCATGTGCAAGGAGTTCAGCACATGGCAGAGGTTGAACGAAGCCAGGTCGAAGGATCCGGAGGCCATGCAGAGGGCCAGGATTGCTGCCACAGTGCACATCGACTTCGTGGCTTCTCTCTACGAGGAGCAGATCGATGGAGGGCGCTACTTCCTCCACGAACATCCACAGTACGCAAGCTCATGGACGGTCCCCAGCATCGAGCGCGTCAAGGCCCGTGCGGGTACTCAGAGGGTCCACGGCGACCAGTGTCAGTTCGGCGCAGAAATCCGGAGAGGCACGATGAAAGGCGCCCCAATCAAGAAGCCGAGCGGATTCCTCACGAATGCCCCGTGCGTAGCCGAAGCTCTGGACGTACGGTGCACAGGACAAGGAGGAGCGTGTTCACGCCCGTCAGGAGGCAGGCACCAGCCGTGTTCAGGACGACACGCGCGGGATGCAGCCATATATCCGCGAGAACTCTGCCGAGCGATCCTCAAAGGCATCCGCAATCAGCTGCGCCAGGACGGCCTCATGAAGAACGGATGCTATGGGGTCCAGATCCAGGACGACGAGGAGGAGATCGAGAAGAATCTCCGCGGCCCCGCTCAGGGCTATAGCGGCGCCTACAAAGACGACCTCACGAACCAGACTCTGAAGGATGAGCTCGTCAAGGCGGCCAGGGCAACGGAACTCGCCTTCTTCTACTCCAAGAAGGTCTGGGTGAAGATTCCGAAGAACCAAGTACGTGCCAGGGGAGGGCGCAGACCGATTAGTGTGAGGTGGGTCGACGTCAACAAGGGCGACGACCTTCACCCAAACTATCGGTCACGACTTGTAGCTCGACAACTCAAGGCCACAGACGCCTCAGGCAAGAACTACTTTGCGCCAGCGCCGCCGCTTGAGGCGCTCCGTACCGTCATATGCATGGCAATGACGAAGACGGGCACGCACTGTCCCGACTGGAACCCCAACTCGGCCACGCGCACACAGATCAGCCTGATCGACGTGAAGCGCGCGTACTTCAACGCCAGGATCGACGACAACGAGCCTGCGACGTTTGTAGAGCTCCCGCAGGAGGACCCCGACTCGGAAAGTATGTGTGCCCAGCTGCTGAGGCACATGTACGGGACTCGGGGAGCAGCCGACGGCTGGCAGGAAGAATACAGTACTCTTCTGGTGAGCCTCGGCTTCAAGCAGGGCGACGCCTCGCCGAACGTCTTCAGGCACCCTACGCGACTGATCACCACGTCAGTACATGGAGACGACTTCACGTCGAGTGGCCCCGCGAACGCGCTAGACTGGCTGGAAGCGGCGGTGGCCGAGCACTACGAGATTACGATCTCGCCTCGCATGGGACCCGGCCCACAGGATGCGAAGGAGGGCAGAGTGCTGAATCGCATCATACGATGGCTTGAGCACAGCATCGAGTACGAGTGCGACCCGCGACAGATCGAGAGGCTCGTGGCAGAGTGCGGCCTTGAGGGCGCCAAGGCAGTGGCGACGCCAGGCGTCAAGGCCACTTTTCAGGAGCTGCACGAGGACAGTGCCGAGCTCCCCGGGCACCTGACCACCGCTTTTCGCGGAGCAGCAGCAAGAGGTAACTACCTCGCCGCCGACCGCCTCGATGTTCAGTTCGCCTGCAAGGAGGTCTGCAGGTGGATGTCGAGGCCGTCGCTGCACGCCTGGAAAGCCATGAAGCGGCTCTGCCGCTACCTGGCAGGCGCGCCCCGTCTTGTGTACGTGTTCGAGCAGCAGACAGTCGACGCGATCAACGTCTACACAGATACAGACTGGGCCGGCTGCCCTCTCACACGCAAGTCTACTTCCGGAGGCTGCGTGATGATGGGCAAGCACGCGGTGAAGCACTGGAGTTCGACTCAGACCAGTATCTCCCTGAGCTCAGGGGAGGCTGAGTTCGCAGGCGTGATCCGTGGAGCAGGGCAAGGCCTGGGGTACCAAGCTCTGCTTAAAGACGTGGGTGTCGAGCTGCCTCTACGGGTGTGGACAGACTCCAGCGCGGCTCTGGGGATCTGTTCACGACAGGGCCTAGGCAAGCTCAGACACTTAGACACGCACACGCTATGGATACAACAGGCCGTAAGATCCAAGCGTGTTGACTTGCGCAAGGTAGATGGTGAAGCCAACCCGGCCGACCTACTCACCAAACACAGCCTGAGCCGGCAGCGCTTAGAGAGCTTGATCGCTCTGTACGGCTGTAGATACCTTGATGGGCGAGCCGAGTCGGCCCCATCAATGCGCAAGGGTGCCTCGTCCAGAGTGACAATGGCAGCGGCGGACCAGGAGCTTGACGAAGTCGCCGAACCCACTCTCCTGATGCCGCACCTCGCCCGAACGCAGGAGGAGCTTGATCAACTCCATCCTAGCCTCACCGCCCCGGACGATGAGCCACTGGAGGACCTTGTCACGGACACTGAAGACGCCGTCTACCAGAAGGGCCTCGAGCTGAGCGAAGAAATCCGCAGGGAGACGTCCCAGCACGGTCGCCGGAAAAACCCTGTCGTTGCACTACTTCGGAACTTGAAGAGGCCGCCGCGCTGGGGGGGAACACTCGTTACAAAGCATCCCTCAGCCGGCGGCAAGAGCAGGTACGACCAGCGCAGGACAGACCCACGGACGTGCTCAACCTGGATACCGAGCACGAGCTGTACGCCCTCTCGGAGGAGGAGTGCCTAGAGGAGAAGCCCGTCCTAGCCTCACAGGGCTTTACTTGATCAGCCACAGGGCTGAGGTTTGTGTCGGAGTCTAGGATTCCAGGAACCCTAGACTCATCCCTTTTCCTGAACCCAAAGGGTGGTCATCAAGAGGCCGGGTTTGGGTTCACAAAGGGGAGTCATAATTAGTTTGCGTTCAGAACCAAACTAACAATGACTCCGAGGGTTATAGGTGTTTTCTATCCTATCCCTCTGTGGAGCTATGGGTGAAGTCAGGCGTATTCCGGCCACCCCTCTGGCTCAAGCCTTTTCAGCGCATTTGTTCTGTTGCGAACAAAAACACAATAACGATAATCGACCCTATCAGGCAACGCTTCGATTCCTCAGCGGTGATCTAATGGCGGCGCAGGCGCATGAGATATCAGGAAATTTACATGGTAGCGGAGCTGGCTCGCAAGATCCGTCGGCAGGTATGCAGACGAGCCAGCAGGCAGCAGTCACTCATCCGCGCGCGCCAGAGCAAGCAAAGCCAGGACACACTGGCGCTGATGTGCCAATCACCGCGAATGAAGAGGAATTCGATATGACGCTAACGCCATCTGAATCATCGCCTCCCCGCCCCTATCGTCCCAGGATGGCGGCCCGGAGGCGCGCGGCCTCGCGCAGCGAGTCCGGCGAGCGGCGCAGCAAGCTCGGTGTCTTCAAGATCGGCGGCAGCAGCACGACGAAGCGTTTCGACCACCTCGGCAACTCGCGACCTCCTTCGCCTGATATCGCTGGGCGCCTGGGCAAGTGGGCGGCCCAGCGCACTCCGTCCCCAGCAACACAACGCGTGGAGGTTGGCGAGCACAAGGTCATCATGCCCACGATCTCCGACACCAACGACCGCATCGTGGCCTTGGAGCAACAGCGCAACCACGACCACGAGTACTTCAAGTACATTGCGGCGGCGATCGAGGTCATGAACACCGCCCTGGGCGAAGAGCGCGACAAGCGGCTCAACCTGGAGGCCGAGGCGGTCAAGATGGACTTCACGAGGCGCCAGGAGACGGCGAGCTTGCAGGAGCGCATCCTGGCCGAGGTCCCCGCGCGCATGGCAACCTTCGTGTCTGGCGGCATCGGCCCGAAGCTCGACGAGCAGTTCGCCGAGGCCAACCGGATGCTCATCCAGGTCCAGGGCGACGTGCAGCAACTGCGGGCCCACGAGGCCAAGGTTGAGAAGTACCTCCAGGGCCTCGAGGCGGACCGCCCGCGAGAAGGCCAGGCCATCCAACAGCTCGTCGACACTGAGGTTGGCCAGGTACGCGACCTTGTGCAGAAGTTCGAGGCTTCGGGGCAGGCTGTCCCGAAGATCGGCGCTGCAGTCGTCCCTTTCACCACCGAGATGTTCGTGGCCATCCGCAACATGGAGAACAAG
>MPLX02175263.1_pt1 | contig 10375 bp, 3 predicted proteins | sample 1617341 | NCBI WGS metagenome assembly MPLX02 (sample SAMN05944804, study PRJNA350692) | marine metagenome | biome: marine; feature: ODZ; material: water; isolation source: 120 m water sample filtered on 0.2 um supor filter | place: Pacific Ocean | collected 2012-04-08 | depth 120m m | reverse complement strand
TAATCATCGTCCCCCTCCCTGGCACCTTCGCCATTGGCGGGATTTCCTGGGAGCTCATTGATATTACCGTTCTCCTGCACAAAGGTGGTGTTGGGACCACCACCGTCGCCGGCGGGCTGGGCGTTATCGTCCATCCCGACCGACCAAGGCAACTCGGGCGGCTCTGGCAACGCAGTTCCCGGTGTCCCAAGCAGTTCGATCTCAGCAATCTGCATGCTGTTTGCTCCAGCCTCGTTGGCCACCGTCGGGAAGATCAACTCATAGATCATGAAGTACCCCGCACTATTTGCGAAACTCACCTCCTGGCGCTCGAATCGCGCTCCAAAGGCCGGTACATCTCCTGAGGCAATCTCGGTAAACGTCTCACCGTCATTGGATCCCGACAGCACAAAGCTCGTCGGATCCCGATCCGGCGCGTCATTGGCCGATGTCAGACCCAATCCGGTCACCACCCCACCACTGGTCGTGATGGTCAGCCCGGTATTCAACTTGTCAAAGTTCAGGTACTTCGTCTGGTCATTGTCATCGATCGCATTGGGCGCCTGCTCACCTCCAGGGCTGTTGTCCGAGCTCGCCACAACCGCATCCCCGGGTTGGCTGATGTCCACCAGGTCCGAAACAGGAATAAGCACCTTGTCAATTATGATCACACTGGAAGCCGATGAATCAAGCTCATCCAGAACGGTGGCATCATTCACCATGACTTTAGTGCCGGACTTTGCATAATGCGTATTATACGCAATCCCACCTTCAGATTTTTGTATCTGCACACTACTACCCTCCAATGCTGTTTTGTATTTCCGTTCCTCAAGAGCATCCGCTGTCCACCAATTTGAACCGGATGCTTTGGGATCAGCATTTATTATATGGTATTTCAACACATCAGCCAGCGCTGCAGGATCTGCCAACAAATCATCCAGAACCCCAGCAGGTAAGCTGGCAATCGCTTCATCAGTTGGAGCAAAAATGGTATCATAGGGTGAATCTGCAGCCGTGCTAATATTTGCAGTCTTTAAGACCTCACTGAAAGTTGACAACTCCGGAATACGGTCAATCGTTGCAGATCCTGAAGCGAACCAGCTGCCATACCATGGAAATTGCTCGGGAGCGTAAGATACCAAATGTTTCCCGGGGATGCCACTGCTTGCATCCGGCGGGGTGTCAAACGCATCGGTCTCGGATGGCAATCTCCAAGCCAAACCACAATTATCGCCACCCGTGCCTTCCTTCCAAAATGCTTCAAAGTAATATCTATTATCTTTAACCAATGTGACCAATGCTGACCTTTCCGCGTCATCATCAAGTATAAAGGTATTCGCCGATCCCGGAACAGAGCATAATAAATCCACATTATGTTCGGTTTCATCTGTGCTCAGGTAAAATTCTCCATTATCATCAGAATGGAAAAAGAATCGATATTCTCCAGATTCCGGGGCGATAATCCACCCGGACATCTTGGCGCCGTAATTGTCTGCCTTACCGTTACCATGCCCCCCCATGGCAAACTTTGTATTTGTCTCGGGAATATATAAATTTTCGCTATAGTTCCCAGCGGCAAATATTGGATCATCATACAGGAGATTTAACGCTGTCCCGGTAATATCGTAGTAGTATTCAATGTCTACATAGCCAATCAACTCCTTGTATGATTTTAAGTTTACGGTTCCAGCCAACTTGTTATTGGCGCCATCCTCTGTTTCATAGCTAATCTCATATGAAGTATCGGGCGTTTGGGGTGTTGTAGTTAATCGAACCGATCGCAGATCAATTACTTCAACATCCTCAATTGTTAAATCTGAAATTGAGTACTTGGAGGAATCTCCGAGTACGGCCTCATCCATGTCTTCGCTAAAGTTTAGCGTAACGGATGTAAGGGATTTATCAAGAGCCCCGCCAACGAGAGACGGTGGTGTAACATCCGGGGTAACTGTCAGTACCACTGTATCACTGTATTGATAACTATTAGGGCCAAAGACAAGTGCCTTTACCTCCGCCCCTTGATCATCATCACTTAGATCAACGATTGTAAGTTTTGGCCCGTCAGTATATGGTTTGCCCTTGTAAAACCAAATTAATGTCGAATTTTCGGGATCAGACAACTCCAAGGTAAATTCACCTGACTGCAATTGTTCACCTGATGAATCTTGAGGTTGCACAGAAATCAGTTCAGTAGACGATGAAGTTCCAAACATCTCTCCTGTCATCGCATCCAATACCAACTCCGGCGTTAAGGCTGATGCAAAAAATGCAAAATCGTCAAGGGCACCTTCCATCCCATCAACTGCATTTAAATCCCCTAGAACATTTATTGCACTAAAATCAGAAGGTAATGGCAATTGACTTTCTTCTTCAGTGATCAACTCACCATTAACATAGATTGACTTCGTAACTCCGTCCCTCACAAAAGCATAGTGATTCCAGGTTGTATAATTTCCATCGAATTCAGTGGTTATCGCCTCATTAACCGTATCCCAGGAAATAAGCTGGTTATTTAGCGGCACCTTTGCCGATGCACCATTATTGCCTACACTCCCAAATGAAACGGCATGAAACACACTTGAGTAATTGGCTTGTGTTGGGTTAATATTTTTAGCCCAAAATGTAAACGAAACCTTGTCTATCGTGCTGGCTAGATTCAATATTTCTCCATATTCAATTCTCATGCCGTTACCGCCAATGTCATATGGATCGTTAGTGGAGTCCAAGCCGTTGCCTCTCACGCCTGCATCAGCATTAATTGCCCCAAGGGCGGTCAAACGACCTTCAATCCCATTTTCCCTATCCACCGTTTTCCCATCATTTACTTCATCAAAGTTAAAGTAAGCCAACATATTAAGAGCATTGGGATCAACCGGATTCTCAATAAAACAGGACCATTCAACGGATCTTTCATAACCCGTGGAATCCTTAAAATCCACCTTTACCGCGATCTCACCAGTCGAGACAGGAACGTGAACGATTTTCTTGAGCCCATCCTCAGTTTTAATCGTGAAATCGGCCGATTCTCCATTGATCGAAAATTTAACTGAATCATTCAACACAGAATTCAGATTGCCTTCTTGTAAATGTAATTCTATTGATTTTGTTGTTGAAAAACCACCATCTGTAGGCAACAACCCAACTACGGCCACTCGGCCAGTTGATGGCAACTCCGTGATCGTTTCACCGGTAACTGCCCCTGAAGGAATATAAGCTTTCAATGAAGCATCCTCATCAGGATCATTAACGAGTATGTTCTTGCCCTCCACCACAGTGAAAAGTTCAACATGAGCACCACCAGTGCCCTCCCACCAAAGTAACTTAAATGGATATAACCCAGCTTTTTCAACATAAAGAGTGATTAATGTAGTACCGGTTGTTTGCCGAACAGCTAGTTCCTTCGGGTATAATTCCCCGTATTCACTTTGAATTGTTGCCCTAAACCCATCGTCGGAATTTATTCCCAGTATTGTATTACCAGCAGGCAAATCCAACAGAGCAAAAAAGCCGGCAGATATGCCGTCATTGGAATTTAACCAGCCTGGAATACCAGGGATCGGTTGGTCTTCTGCTCCACCAGTTGCATTAAATAAGCCAATATCTGCAGGGGCATCCTGGCTCAAATTTATTGTTTCCAGAACTTCCGGCATGTAACTCCATCCTTCAAACGCATCAGGATCTGCTTCGTTTACTGGTGTAAAGCCACTAGCAAACACAATATCGTTTCCATCAGCATCCTTCATGTTTCCATTAAATTGATTTAATGCCTTTGACCAGGCGTTGTCGTGAATATGTGTTCCCAATTCCGACTGGTCATTTGAAATTTGAGTTACATAGGCAAGAATCCCAGGATCTCCTTTGATTGAATCGTCAGTGGCATAAACGCTATCGACTGCGGTATAAGGAGGAATAACAACCTTATATGTAGCCTCAATTGTTTTTCCGGTTGAATCTTTCATGGAAACATCAAGTTTATGCCCGGGGCTAATCAATATAGTGACTCCTTTATCGAGATATGGCTTAATTTTGTTCCCATCATCCTGACTGATCATGAAGTGTGGCTTGTCATACATTAAAGCCCGCCCTGTTCCCATGACAATAGGTGCTCCTGGTCGGTTGTTAGCAACTATACTAGCCACCCCTCCGGCATTGAATATATGTTCTGCTTTAACATCAAAGTATGTGGCACCCCTGTCACATAATCCAATATTTCCAGAAACATCGGCTGCATTCTTCAAAGCAACATCAGATACTGCAGGGTCGGTATACACAACTTTGGCCTCAATTGACTCCTCCAAATCCGAGACCAAGATTGAGTGGTTGGAATCAATTTTTAATAAAGCAGTCACAGCTTCCGGGGGCGAGGTGATGGTTATATAGTTTGGATCAGCAACGGGCAGGAGGGTATCCGGTTTGTAAAGAAGCGTGGAAACCCCTTCTGTCTTGCTCTTAACAGGCACAACATCATTGCCGTTAAGTTTGATGGATACAGACTCCAAGTCCACCTGGCTGGAAAGCGTATCGGTAACCTCAATGGTGAAGCCTTCCGGTCCACTTTGAACAATTTGAAGGGTGGCGGGAACATACGGAGATTCGCCGCCAACAAAAGCAACACTGTCAATCTCCCAATTGGGCTTTGCGCCGGTGGCGCATTCGTCGTGGCCGGCAACAAACCGTACCTTGAATTTGTCGCCCGCTGCCATTGCACCAATAAACGCCCTGGATGTAATAAACGCCCCATCCGCAAAACCTTCAGTTTGACCGGAGAAGCCTAACAGCCCCTTCATCATTCCATTGCCCTTAACCGGCTTTGAAAAATACCCGTTCTCCATAAAAACAGCAGCGGGAACGGTTACAAATTCACCACCATTGATACTGACCCCGATTTGGCCAATATCCCATGCAGCCGATGCATCCGGCTCAAATGCATAGCGATGACTCAGTTCCACAACCACCCCACCAGAAGAAGGAGCGGTGATTTCCGGGGTCGTCAGAACGGAGTCGTAGGGCCCAACCGGATCGCATCCGGTTGCACCACCCTCGTTCACCCAGGTGCCCCTGTCGGCGTTGTATTCAAACGGCCCGGGAAGGACATTGGGCTGAATACTTGACACTTCAAAACCACCGTCATCACTTGCAAAGTCATAGACACCAAAAGGTGGACGCTTAACAAAAGCAACCCTGTCAATCTCCCAATTGGGCTTTGCGCCGGTGGCACATTCGTCGTGGCCGGCAACAAACTGCACCTTGAATTTGTCTCCTGCTGCCATTGTCCCAATAATCGCCTTGGATGTAATAAACGCCCCATCCGCAAAACCTTCAGTCTGACCGGAGAAGCCTAGCAACCCCTTCATCATTCCATTGCCCGCAACCGGCTTTGAAAAATACCCGTTCTCCAAAAAAGAACCGGCGGGAACGGTTACAAATTCACCACCATTGATACTGACCCTGATCTGGCCAATATCCCATGCAGCCGATGCATCCGGTTCAAATGCATAGCGATGACTCAGTTCCACAACCACCTCCTCAGAAGCAGGAGCGGTGATTTCCGGGGTCGTCAGAACAGAGTCGTAGGGCCCAACCGGATCGCATCCGGTTGCACCACCCTCGTTCACCCAGGTGCCCCTGTCGGCGTTGTATTCAAACGGCCCGGGAAGGACATTGGGCTGAATACTTGACACTTCAAAACCACCGTCATCACTTGTGAAGTCATAGACAGCAATTTGGGAGAAAACACTTGCCGGATAAATGACTGTGAGAGCCATAGCAAGACCCAGTAAGCACCTTTTAGTTTTTTTGATCGCTTTCATTTGTTTTAATGTTTGTTGTTTTTTTGTTTGCAGAAAAATCGCGCAGGCTGAATTTGCATATATATTTGACATGCTGAAGTAGAATCTGTTTAAGGTTTAGTATCGGGCCAATAACCATGATGAGGCCATTTGGGATACTTAGCTAATCCACCCGAGGCAACATAGCTTCTTTTCACCGGATCCTCATCCGTTGTTCTTTCCTGCATCCAAGCAATATCAAGGTTGTGCCTTGAACTCACCCTCCCGCCAGGTATGGGATCAGGGGGAACCAATGTTCGTTTGTCCGACCATCTCTGTTTGTCGCAGTGACCATCAGCAAATGAAAAGTTCGTTGCATTATTATGATACACACCAGGCCAATCCTGTTGAAAACCGTATTTACTTCCGTCACCCGGATAACCTGCCATGTCGACTCTGAAATTTCCGGCATTAATGGACTCGCCCCTCATATCAAGCAGAACCCATTTTTTGGAGGGATTACGTATTTCTTCTATTTTTCTGTAGGTGGTCCACCGTGTATCCTGACCAAAGGGCCAACCTGACCAACCGCCCATGAATATGTTCATGCTGTAGGAACGATCCCGATAGATTTTTTGCCCCCTGTTGTTGGTTATGATCGCCTTGTCTGCAGGGCACTTAAAAACATCTTTGGAGTTCCCCACATATTTCTTAATAACTCCTTCTGTGACGAAAGATAAATCCTCATTGACACCGGTTAGCCTCAGCACCCCCACTGCCCAAGCGAAAGGCCAACTCGGTTCACTTTTGTATGCGCTGGCATATGGAATTCTATCTTCGTGGTCATCGGCAAACAAACTCCAGGCCAGCATGATTTGTTTATTGTTATTCATGCATGCTATACCTGTCGCATTTTCCTTGGATTTGGCCAGGGCGGGCAAAAGCAGTGCCGCCAGAATTGCTATGATGGCTATGACGACCAGCAACTCAATCAACGTAAAAGCTTTATTTATTCTATGCCTAACTCGCATAAAACCTAACCAATGTTGCCCCTGATTCTTTAAATTTGACTGCTTCGGGGGCAAGAGAACCCGATTATTCAATCCTAGGCAAGCATATTCTTGATGTTTTCAACGCTGAACTCGACGCGTTTCAGGCGCGCGGCGGTGGCGTGGTCATCCTGCACTCCACCACCATCGAGGACCGCACCCCGGCCAAGCTCGCCGAGCGCATCGGCTTGGCCGCCCAGCCGCGGACGGTCCAGTACCGGCACATGCTGTTCACGCTGAAGATCGCCGACCTGGAGCACCCGATCACCGCCAACCTGCGCCGTGAAATCTGGTTCCTCGACGAGCCGTACTGGCCGATGGTCGGCGACTTGAACCAAGTTCATCTGCTGATAACCGCCCTGGACATCGACGGCGAAGACCGGCCGATGATGTGGACGTTCGAGAAGCACCGGAGCCGGGCATTACACATGGACGCTCGACGACCCGCTCTTCCGCGTCATCATCCTGCGCGGCATCGCGTGGGCGGCCCGGAAAAGCCCGGCCGCCCTGCTCCCCGCGCTTCGCACAAAATAAGCCGTCCCACCGCTTGGCCAAGCGGGGCCGTGCTGTTACGTTCCCCCGCTAACCGGATGAGATGAGCAGGCAGGAAAAACTGATCGCCCGTTACGAGGAGTTTCACCAGCACACGACGAACCGGCGGATTCACTTCACCTGCGTGCCGCTGATCGCGCTGAGCCTGGTCGGGCTGCTTTGGGGCATCAAGATCCCGACGCCGCTCGGCGATGAGCTTTCATTCACGCTCAACGCCGGGGCCGTCTTCATCGGCCTGGCCTCGGTTTATTACCTGTTTCTGTCTCTTGGCAGCCTGCTGGGGATGCTGTACTTCGGTCTGGCTGCGAGCGTTCTCTGCATCAGTGTCGAGGCGAGTCCGCTCCCGCTGTTCACGACATCGCTAACGGTGTTTGTGCTGGCCTGGGCCGCGCAGTTTACAGGGCACGGCATCGAGGGAAAAAAACCGGCGTTCACGGAGGACGTCCAGTTTTTGCTAGTCAGCCCGGCGTGGCTGCTGGATGCGCTTTACAAAAAACCGGCACTTACTGTGTTGACGGCACTGCTCGTCGGCGGCGGGACGTTCGGCTTGGCCGACCGGTTGTTTACGATGAAACCAGCGGTCGATTTTTCCGACGCGCTTGGCCAAGCGGCGAAGTACGACGTGCAGATCGTCCGCGACGAGTGGGGCATCCCACACATCCTCGGCAAGACGGACGCCGACACCGCCTACGGTCTGGCCTATGCGAATGCCGAGGATGACTTTGCGACGATACAGGACGTGTTCCTTGCTGTGCGCGGAAAGCTGGCCTCGGTCGAAGGGCTGGCGATGGCGCCGAACGACTACTACGTATATTTGATACGGATTTGGGATGACTTGGACCAAAAATATGACAAGCTAGATCCCAATTTCCGTGCCATCTGCAAGGCCTACATCGATGGCTTGAATCTCTACGCCAGCCGACACCCGGAAAAACTGAAACGAAACATATGGCCAGCCAAGCCACAGGATCTTGTAGCCGGTTTCATCCATAAACTCCCAATGATGTTCGGGATGCACAGAGACCTGGCACGACTGATGGCCGACACCGGCAATCCAGCGTCCACGGCAAGTGTGTTGAATCCCGACCAGCTTCCGATTGGTTCAAACTTCATCGCCGTCGGGCCAAGCCGCTCGGCCAACCAGGCGACGCGCGTCTGCATCAACTCCCACCAGCCATGGACCGGCCCGGTCACCTGGTACGAGGCACACCTCATCAGCGAGGAGGGGCAAAACCTCTACGGCGGCCTGTTCCCCGGCTCACCGGTCATCTTCCTCGGGCACAACGAGAACATCGCCTGGGGACACACGGTCAACCAGCCGGATCTTGTTGACGTCTTCAAACTTGAACTTAATCCGGCCAACCCAAACCAATACAAGGTCGATGTCGAATGGCTCGAATTGGAACGGAGCCTGGCCCCGCTTGAAATTCGGCTATGGCGCAACTTCCGCTGGACAGTCAACCGCGAGGTTCTTTACTCGATCTACGGGCCCGCGATGCGTGTTAACGATCAGGTGTTCGCGATTCGCTACGCCGGCATCGGCGAATTCCGGCAGATCGAACAATGGTACCGCATGGGCCGAGCGCGGAACCTCAATGAATTCAAGGACGCCATGCGCATCCACGCGCTGGCCATGTTCAACACCGGCTACGGCGATCGCGACGGAAACTTATTTTATATCTACAACGCACTGCTGCCGGATCGCGCCGATGGCCACGACTGGAGCGGCACTGTCCCCGGAAACACCCGCGACACCCTGTGGACAGAGTATCGGCCGTTCGACGAACTCCCGATCGTCGAGAACCCAAAGTCCGGCTTCATTCAAAACTGCAACAGCGATCCATTCCAGACGACCACCGGCGAGGACAACCCGGACGAGACGGCGTTTTCGAAAAACTACGGCATCGAAAAATGGATGACCAACCGCGCCCGCCGGGCGGTTGAGCTGTACGGCGGCGATGACTCGATCAACCACGAAGAATTCTTTCGCTATAAATACGACAAGACATACTCGGAAAAGTCGGAATTACGCATGCAAGTCGTCAATTTCCTTGATGCACAGCCGGAAAGCAACGGACTGAAAAAAGAACTCGAACTGTTGCGCCAATGGAACGGTGAAATGGCAAAAGACAACCGCTCCGCTGCCCTTGTCCTGCTGACCTTTCGGCCAAGGTCAAATACGAGCAAACGAAAAACCGAACATGAACGAACGCTCGACCAGCTTCAGAAGGCTTCAGAAGATCTCCGCAAACACTTTGGCCGGATCGACGTCGAGTGGGGCAAGGTCAACCGCTTGGTTCGCGGTGATAAAAACCTCCCGCTGGGCGGCGGCCCCGACACGCTTCGCGCCATCTATGGCCGACTGCAGGAAGATGGCGCACTCGCCGGAGTGGCCGGCGACTGCTTCTTCCAGTTCGTTGAGTGGGACAGGGACGGCAAACTGCAAGCTTGGGCAATCAACCAGTTTGGTAGCAGCCCGGGTAATCCCGAGTCGCCGCACCACACCGACCAGGCGCCGTTGTTCGCAGATGAAAAAGTCCGCAGGGAGCGGTTCACGCGGGAGGAGGTGCTGGCCGGGGCCAAGCGCACCTACCGGCCCTGAAGCTTGGCCAAGCGCTGTGGTTAATCGGCGAACAGGTCGTGGCTTGGCCAGGCGGTGACGGCGTCGGCGGCCTTGTGGACGAGCGGATCAATTTTTGAGGAGGGCTTTTTGCCGTCAGAGGTGAGGTTGGTGTTGAACAGCACCGCCCAGCAGAGGCCGTCGTGCCGCAGCACAAGGATGGTCGATGTGCCGGACAATCCACCGGTATGCCAGCGGTTGGTTTTGCCGTTTTTCACCGGGCGCACCGACCAGCCACAGCCATAGTGCGTGGCGTCCGGCTTACCCTTTTCATCGTTGCCGAAGTGGCCCTTGGCCGGCCGCTCGATCATGGTTGCGATCGTTTTCTCCTGCAGAACACCGGACTGCTGATAGCGATCCACCGCCGAGCCAAACCGAACGAGATCGGGCGCCGAGGCGATCCAGCC
>MPLX02096373.1_pt1 | contig 10380 bp, 10 predicted proteins | sample 1617341 | NCBI WGS metagenome assembly MPLX02 (sample SAMN05944804, study PRJNA350692) | marine metagenome | biome: marine; feature: ODZ; material: water; isolation source: 120 m water sample filtered on 0.2 um supor filter | place: Pacific Ocean | collected 2012-04-08 | depth 120m m | reverse complement strand
GCCGCGATCGGTTCGGGCCTATGGGGCATAGAGCACCGCATTGAGCCCGGCAAGCCTGTGGTGGGGAACGCCTATGATGTTCGCTTCGCACGTAAGTTTCAGCTGCCTGAGACGCTCGCCCAGGCGGCACGGCAGTTCAAAGCCTCCAAGGCGGCAAGAACACTTTTTGGCGAAGCATTTGTTTCCCATTACGCTGCGACCCGGGAATGGGAAGAACGCGAGTTTCGCAAGCACATCACGGATTGGGAGATGAGCCGCTACTTTGAGATCATCTGATATCCCAACCTTTCTGGATAGATCGTCAAATCCAGCCAACCAGGAGTAAGAATTGAACGCCAACTGGAACTATCCGACCAGTATCCGAGTGGGTGCTGAGCGCCTCTCAGAGCTTGGCGACTGTTGCCGTGATCTGGGTATCCGTATCCCGCTACTGGTCACTGATCCAGGGCTTGCCGCTTTGCCAATGGTTGCCCAGGCAACCGAGGCCTGTTCAAGTGCCGGGATTCCCTGCACCGTTTTTAGTGATGTCCGGCCTAACCCTACGGGCAGCAACATTGATGATGGCGTCAAGGCTTTCAATCAGGGCAGCCACGATGGTGTTATTGCATTGGGTGGCGGCAGTGCGCTGGATGCGGCTAAGGCCATCGCCTTGATGGCGCGCCAAGATGCCTCTATCTCCCTGTGGGATCTTGAGGATGTAGGAGATAACTGGACCCGAGCCAATGCTTCAACTATTGCACCGATAGTGGCAGTTCCGACTACAGCGGGCACAGGTTCTGAGGTGGGTCGGGCGTCGGTAATTCTGGATGAAGCGCATAAGGTCAAAAAGATCATCTTTCACCCGAGTATGGTGCCGCAGATCGTTATTCTTGACCCCGTGGTAACAGTAGGTTTACCGCCAGGGCTGACGGCAGCCACCGGTATGGATGCGTTGTCGCACAGTCTCGAGGCCTGGTGCTCACCGATGTATCACCCCATGGCCGAGGGAATCGCAATCGAGGGTATCCGACTGGTACGTGAATTCCTGCCCGCGGCTGTAGCCAATGGCGCAGACCTTGAGGCGCGTACGCAGATGCTGGTGGCTTCCACTATGGGTGCTACTGCCTTTCAGCGTGGTCTGGGTGCCATGCATGCCTTGGCGCACCCGTTGGGCGCTTTGTATGATGCCCATCACGGTATGCTGAACGCGGTGCTCATGCCTTATGTGCTCCTGGCAAACCGTTCGGTCATCGAAGGCCGGATTACCCGGTTGGCCCGAAGTATTGATATAGCCAATCCGGGCTTTCAAACCTTTCTCGATTGGGTGCTCAAAATGCGCCAGACACTGCAGATTCCTTCTGACCTTGCGGCATTGGGTATTGATGACGGCCTGGCTGAGCAGGTCGGGGTGATGGCGCAGGCTGACCCATCGGGCGGTACCAATCCAATTCTGTTCAGCTCCAGCGAGTACCAGACCATCTTCCTGAAGGCGTTGCGAGGTGATCTGGAAGGGTCGGCGTGAAAAACGATCAAGGTGACAGGCTCACTGTCGGCATTTTGCAATGCGGCGAAGTGCCCCAAAGTTTGCGAGGTGAATTTGTCGACTATAACGATATGATTGGACAAAGCCTCATCCGTGCCGATCAATCGTTAATCTGCCAGACCTGGCGTGTGTTCGATGGTGAGATACCCGATCCAAAAAGCTGCGATGCCTGGATCACCACGGGCTCTCGTGAAAGCGTCAATGACGACAACGATTGGACCCGTGCTCTATATGGGTTTGTCACCGATGTCGCACAAGCCGACATTCCTTTTGTAGGTATCTGCTATGGCATGCAGATGATGGCAAAAGCCCTGGGTGGCAAGGTCGTGCTGGCCGAAAAAGGCTGGGGGGTGGGGGTCGCCAGTAGCCAGATTTATGAGGTGATGCCCTGGATGGGAGAGTCCGGGGAAACTGTCAATCTGGTCGTCAGCCATCAGGAACAGGTCACCGTGCTTCCCGGGAATGCTAGATTGATCGCGGGCAGTGACTTTTGCCCGAACAGTATTTTCTCTATCGGGGACCATATGCTGGGTATCCAGGGTCACCCGGAGTTCACCACAGGCTATTCACAGGCATTGATGGCGTTACGCCGGGGTATTATTCCGGCCGAACGTATCGACGAGGGAATGGGCTCGCTGTCGCGTTCGGTGGATGGCACCCAGGTATTCCGCTGGATAACCGCCTTTATCCAGTCGCGAGGGCGCACCTCGCGGGTGGTTTGAGCGCGACACCAAAACTAACCTGTCTGTTCCGGGCCTGATTTGCCTCAATGGACGTTTTCCACATGCCCCGCTAGGATTAGATTACCGTGGCGGTCTACGAGTAAGCCGCGGCCGATAACCACCAAGATGACCATACTCAGGATCGGTACCCGGCGCAGCGACCTCGCTATGTGGCAGGCAGTTTTCGTGCGCGATGCGTTACTGCAGGCCCACCGTGGTTTGCATGTGGAATTGGTCGGTATTACGACCGAGGGCGATCGCACTCTGGATGTACCACTGGCTGAGAAGGGGGGTAAAGGGCTTTTTCTTAAAGAGTTGGAGCAGGCGCTGTTCGATGGCCGAATCGACCTGGCAGTGCACTCGATGAAGGATGTGACTGTCACCGAGCCCGAAGGCCTGCATATCCCGGTAATCTGTGAGCGCGAGGATCCGCACGATGCCCTGGTATCGACGCATTTTGGCGATCTGCGCGAACTCCCTGTCGGTGCCGTCATCGGCACCTGCAGCCTGCGACGTCAGTCGCTGCTGCGTTACCGTTTTCCCGAACTGAAGGTTGAAAACCTGCGAGGTAATGTAAATCGTCGACTGCAACGCCTGGATGCGGGTGATTTTGACGCTATTATTCTTGCCGCCGCGGGGTTGTTGCGTTTGAAAATGGCAGACCGTATCCGACAGCGTATCTCTTCAGGCATTATGCTTCCAGCGGTGGGTCAGGGTGCGGTAGGGGTCCAGTGCCGCTCTGACGATGCCGATACCACAACGCTACTGTCACCGCTGGATCATCCGTCGACTCATGCAAGAGTCCGAGCGGAGCGCGCTGCCAATGCGCATCTGGGCGGAGGTTGCCATGTGCCGATTGGCGCTTTCGCTGAAATAAAGGAAGGGCAGTTGCACCTGCGTGGCCTGGTCGGCAGGCCGGATGGATCCGAGGTGTTGTTCGCGAATGCGCAGGGGTCGGTCGGAGATCCTGAAGCGCTCGGCCATGCGCTGGCTGATGATCTGCTCAGCCAGGGTGCCGCGGCACTGCTCGAAGAATTTGCCGATGCCTGATCTGGGCGGGGTGTCGGTAGTTGTCACGCGGGCCCCACACCAGTCGCGTGAATTAACTGATCTGATTACGGCGGCTGGCGGTGAGGTGGTCCTTTTCCCGGTGACACAGATCACCCCCTTGCCGGATAACGATGCCGGTGTGACGGAGGGCCTTCAACAATTAGAACAATCGGATATCGCCATCTTTGTCAGTCCCAATGCGGCTACTTTTGGCTTGGATCTGCTGGCCCGATCGGGCCTGACATTGCCCAGGCACACAAAAGTGCTCGCGGTGGGACCAGGTACGGCAAGCCAGCTTGGCGAAAAAGGCATCAGTGTTGATGCGATACCACAGGGTCGCTATGACAGCGAGGCCCTGTTGGGATTACCGGTACTACAGGATGTGCATGGCCTGAAAACGTTGATTATCCGCGGCCTGGCCGGACGCGAAACCTTGGCCCAGGTGCTTACCCAGCGCGGTGCTACGGTCGCGCACTTGCCGTGCTATCGGCGCACGCAGACAGATCAGGTTGATGGTAAGGTATTAGCGCGCTGGCGCCAAAATGAATTTAGCGCGGTAGTGCTGACCAGTGTGAGCGGGGTTGATCATCTGTGGTCAATTCTGGGTGTCGAGGTTGACGATTTTCTGGCGCAAACCGCTCTGATTGTATCCGGTGAACGGATTGCTACCCGCTGCCGGTCACTGGGTTTTACAGGCACAATTGCCGTGGCCGAGAATGCGGGTATGCCAGCGCTGCTTGAAGCGCTCAGGTGCTGGCGGGAAAATCAGCCTGCGTAGTGACCCCGAAAACGAGGTATTTGAGTGACACAGAAAACGCCTACTGAGCAAGAAGATGCACCCTCGCAGCCCTCTGCTGAGTCCTCGGGTATGAGTCCAGCCACCGGTAATACGACTGACGACCCGACTGTTGGGGTATCGGCCGGGCCGGTAGTGCGGGGCCGAGCCGGATGGGTTGCACCGCTGGCGTTGGTGTTGGCGGTGGCAGGCGCCGCGCTTAGCGCCTACACCTGGTATGCCACCCATGTAGCCGGGCAACTTCAGATCGGCCGGGAGTTGGGCCGGGTCGATGGTGTAGTTCGTGAGGTAGAACGGCTGGTCGATAGTCAAGCCCAGGCCGACGCGACTGTTGCTGCCTTACGCCGCCAGGCAGAGGACGATCGTCGGGATTTGTTGGCGAAGATTGATTCCGCTGGTACGACATTACGTGCCGAGATCCAGGCGTTTACTGGTGAGCAGGCTACTGAACGCGCCCAACATCAGGAAGCACTGGAGTCACTTGCCGATGTGGTGGCGAAAACTCGTTCCCAGATGGGAACGACGCGCGACGACTGGTTGCTGCAGGAAGTTGCACACCTGTTGCTGCTCGCCAACCAGCGCCTGACTTTGATTGGGGATGTGGCCCTGGCACAAAAGGCCCTGGCGTTGGCTGATGAGCGGCTAAAGACCTTTGCTGGCCCCCAGATTCTTCAAATTCGTCGTGCATTGGCGCAGGAGCAAGAGCAACTGGGTCAATTGCACCCAGTTGATGTGGCGGGGATATCGCTTACGCTCGGATCTCTTGCTCAAGGCGTTGGGGCCTTGCCTCTTAAGGGCGATGGTGACCGCCCACCATGGTCGGGATCAGATACGCCGGCTGTTAGTGAGGCGTCTCAATCCACCCAGGAAGAGGGCCAGAATTCGGCCCAGGCTCTGGGTCGCAGAGTACTGAATGATCTGGCAGACCTGGTGCGGGTACGCCGGGTCGACCAGACGCGAGTGCCCAAGCTCGATACCAGTGCCCGTTTTCTCGCTTATGAGAACCTGCGCTTGCAACTGGTGGCGGCCCAATTGGCTTTGCTGCGCCAAGACCAAGGCCTTTACCGGGAAAACCTCAGTCAGGCCCGTGCCTGGTTGGTAGATTATTTTGCAGTCAGTGCGCCAGTGGAGAGCTTTGATCTGCGGTTGACCGAGCTTGCGCAGGTTGAGGTGACCCAGAGTTTTCCCGATATTTCAGTTTCCTTGGACCTACTGCGTAGCGAAATTCAAAGGCGGGATTCGACCCAGTGACGGGTATGGTACTCGTCCTGCTGGCGCTGGCTGCTGCATTGACCCTGGGTCTGTTGGCGCAGGATGATCCCGGCTATGTCCTGATCTCTCGCTGGCCTTATGAGATCGAAGTTTCCCTCGCCCTATTTATAGCCGGGATTGTCTTACTGCTGGTACTAGCCTATGCCGTGGTTCGTATTTTATTGCGTACGGTTCAGGCGCCTCGGGATATTGGACGTTGGCAGGCCCGGCGTCAGCATGCCCTGGCAGATCAGGCCACCCTGACCGGCTATGCGCGCCTGATTGAGGGCGAGTGGGAAGAGGCTGAGACGGTGTTAAATGAGGGCCTGGGGCGGGGTAGCACGCCATTGTTGCAATATCTCGGAGCTGCGTACGCAGCACAGCAGCGAGGTGATTTTGAGGCGCGCGATCGTTATCTTAGCCATGCCCGTGAGCACGATCCTGAGCACCTGGAGGCCATAGAGATCACCCGGGCGAGATTGTTGGAGCGCGCGGGTCAGATCGACGAAGCCCGGGGAGTTTTGGAAGACCTTCACGAGCAGGGCGTGCGTCACCGCGCGGTTCAGAGCATGCTGACCCAACTGCTGCGTGTTCAGCATGACTGGCCCGCATTAGAAAACCTGCTGGCAAACACTCGTGATCTTAGAGTACTGCCCAAGCCTGAACTCGATGGCCTGCGCCAGGAATTACAGGTACAGCGCCTCGCGGGGGAGGGTGACCCTGGCATGACCTGGTCTAAGTTGACCCGTCGCCAGCGGCGGGACCCGGTACTGCAGGCTGCGCACGCCCGCGCCCTAATCAATGCAGGTGCTGGAGATGTCGCCGAACGGTTTCTGCGCAAAAGTATTTCCCGTCACTGGGATGGAGAACTGGTCCGGCTTTACGGTCACGCTCATTCGCAGCGGATAGAAGAGCAACTGCGCCGTGCCGAACAGTGGGGGGCGAGTCATAAAGATGATCCTGATCTGCTGATGACGCTTGCGAGGTTATATCTGGAGCATAATGACCGTGACAAGGCACGTGACCATCTGCTGGAGGCGGTGCGTCTAGGGGGCAGCCGTGAGGGTTATCTGGAACTGGGTCTGTTGCTCGAATCCATGGGGGAATCGGATAAAGCCCTGCAGTGTTACCGGCGGGGTCTACAGTCTTTAAAAGCCCAGGAGCCCAAACAGATTGTCTCTGGATCTTCTACGTCTTCGGTGGAGCTGGTGCCGGTGCTGGAGTCACGCGAGCCACGTTGACGCACACTGGGCTGGCGGTTTCTTCGCAATAGAGTGGTTTTCCAAGGTTAATTGGTCGAAAACTCAAAAGAATCGAAAAAAAGCTGCCCGGGTGCCAATCCGTGTTCGCTGAAAGCGGTTTTCAATACTTCGATCATGGGGGGTGGGCCACTGGCATAAACCTCTGCCTCGGTGAAGTCCAAAAACCGGCGCAGTACTGCCTCGTGAACCCACCCGGTCTCACCATTCCAGCCATCAGCCTCTTTGGGCTCTGACAGTACGGGTGTGTAATCCAGATTATCGTGTTGGCGGGCCCAGTCTGTTACCTGATTGTGAAAATACAGGTCAGTCTGGCTGCGTACTCCCCAGAATAGATGAAAGGGACGCGTGCTGTGTTGCGCAAAAGCTCTCTCCAGCATGGCCTTGATGGGGGCAAGTCCTGTCCCCCCGGCAACGAGAATGGCCGGCCGTTGTTCATCTTCTCGCAGAAAAAAGGTGCCAAACGGCCCCTGGAAGCGCAACAGATCTCGGATTTTCATCGCCTCGAAGACCTGCCCGGTAAAGTGGCCTTGGGGAACATGACGCACATGCAGTTCCAGGTCATCGCCGGAATTGACCGCATTGGCCAGTGAGAAACTGCGACGGCGGCCATCGCGCAGAAGAATATCAATGTACTGACCCGGTAGGCAGCTAAAGACCTGATTCTGCGGTAGTTTAAGGCCTAGGATGATGACGTCATGACAGACCTTTTCAAGCCGGGTCACCCGACAGGGCAGGGTGCGGATTGGCAGAGCGATGCCCGGCGGCAGTTCGGTTGCCTCAATGATCAGATCACTGCAGGCTCGGGCCTGGCAAAGCAGAATCTTGCCAGCCAATTGGGCAGCATCGGAAAGCGCGACAGAAGAAACGGTTCCCGGGTTTATCTCACCGAAGAGCAATTGCGCCTGGCAACTGCCACAGGAGCCACTACGGCAGCTGTAATTAAAGGCCTGACCTTGGCGCATCGCGCCGTCGAGCAGGGTTTCAGACTCATCGACGGTAAAAGTGCCCCCTGTCTTCTGGTTGGTCACTTGAAAAGTCATAATCAGCGTCTAGATTAGCCTGTGATAAGCCCGTATTCTCGCACGCAAAATGCTTGCCGGCGATACCATCAAAAGCGCACGAGCCAAAAAATGCAGATGATTCTTGAAGAACGGACCGGAGTGTCATCAGCGGTTGCTGTTTCCTATACTGCTGATAATGTTACTCACGGCCAGCAGGCCTATGCGTTACCGTCGTGTGAGTTTGTGTTGGCGCGCGCAGCCAGGCCGAACTGAGGTGATTTCTTTTGCCTGAGTTGCCGGAGGTCGAGACTACCGTGCGTGGGGTGCGGCCGGTGGTAACGGGTCGGCTGATTACCGCGGTGATCGTACGCCAACGGCAACTGCGCTGGCCTGTGCCGCACCGCCTTGGTCGAATCTTGCGAGGGCAGAAGGTCCAATCAGTTAGTCGGCGTGCCAAGTACATTCTGCTGAACTTCAGCCATGGTACGTTGATGATTCACCTGGGCATGTCGGGCCGCCTTCGCGTCATGCCAGCGGATACTCTGGTAGAAAAACATGATCATGTTGACCTGGTACTGGATTCCGGGAAAGCCCTGCGATTTCATGATCCCCGGCGCTTTGGCAGCGTGCTCTGGACCAAAGGCGGTATCCAGAACAGCACATTGCTGAAGCGGCTTGGACCCGAGCCCTTTGATGATGCCTTGACCGGCGATGTGCTTCACCGGTTGTCCCGGGGCAGGCGAACCAGTATCAAGCAGTTCATCATGGACGCCAAGGTACTCGTGGGTGTGGGTAATATTTACGCCAGTGAATCACTATTTCGTGCCGGCATCCGCCCGGGTCGTGCAGCCGGTCGTGTCAGTTTGTCGCAATTTCAACGACTGTTGGACGCGATCAGGAAAGTGTTATCAGAGGCAATCGATGCTGGGGGCACTACACTGCGTGACTATGCTCAGGCGAGCGGTGAGCCGGGTTACTTCGAACAGTCGTTAGACGTCTATGAACGTGCCGGGGCAGCTTGTGTAAACTGTGGCTCGCCGATACGACGCAAGGTTATTGGCCAGAGGGCATCGTACTACTGCCCGCAGTGCCAGTTCTGAACCGGGCTCGGGCAGTAAAAACAACTGACTTTGAAACTGGCTGAAACAGCCTGGGGAGAAGATGGAACTTGATCTCGATTTTGTGCGTGCACAGTTTCCCGCGTTTGCCGATCCGCAAACTCGTGGTTGGGCTTTTTTCGAAAATGCCGGAGGGTCTTATGTGCCCGCCACGGTGATCAGTCGGTTACAACGCTTTTTTGTTGAACACAAAGTGCAACCCTATGGTTCTTTCGCTTTGTCGAAGCAGGCAGGCGAGGAGATGGATGAGTCCTACGCGGCTATTGCTGAGTTGATCAATGCCGCTCCGGAGGAGATCACGATCGGCCCCTCGACTACGTTGAACCTTTACGTGCTGGCGCAGAGTCTGCGTCATCTGCTTCGCCCCGGTGATGAAATCATAGTGACCAACCAGGACCATGAGGCCAACGTGGGTTGCTGGCGGCGTCTATCCGAGCATGGTGTGATCATGCGTGAGTGGCGCGTGGGTAAGGCTGATGCCGAGCTGGAGCTTTCGGATCTTGAGGATCTGATCAGCGATAGGACCCGCTTGGTCTGCTGTACCTTATGTTCAAACCTGGTGGGCACTCACAACGACATGGCCAGTATCGTCGACATAGCACATAAGGTCGGCGCCCTGGTTGTGGCCGACGGGGTTTCGTATGCTCCGCATGTGATTCCCGACATGCAGGCCCTAGGTGTTGATTTTTATGCCTACAGCACCTACAAAACCTTTGGAACCCACCAGGGCGTTTTGTGGGGTTCTAGTGAAGCACTGAAAAAAACGGAGGGGCAGGGCCATTTCTTTAATGAAGAAAAATCGCGTTATCGGCTGAATCCGGCCGGACCACAGCATGCGCAGATTGCAGCGCTTGCAGGGGTTACGGAATATTTCGACGCCCTGCAGCAGCATCACTTTGGCGCCAGCGATCTCAACTTGCACCAGCGTGCCCATCAGGTCTTCGAACTGGTAGGTCAGCATGAGGCGAAGTTGGCTAATATGCTTCTGGATTACCTAAAGGACCGAGATGGTATTCGTCTTTTGGGGCAGGACCATGCAACTCCCGGTAGCCGGGCATCGACGATTGCATTTCACGCCCGTGCGATGCCTTCAAAGCATATCGCGCAGCAACTGGCTGAACAGCAGATCGGCGTAGGTGCAGGGGATTTTTACGCCCTGCGCTGTGTCGAAGCACTGGGAATCGATCCCGATGACGGTGTGGTGCGTGTGAGCATGGTGCACTACAACACTGCCGAAGAGGTGCAAAAACTGATCGAGGGACTCGATACGATACTGCCTGGTGATTGATAAAGGCATATTCCTGTTGCAACAGACAATAAGCCGACTTACTCAGAACTTAGGGTTTGAATTCGATACGCAAAGAGATTCAACGGAGTCATTGAGATGAAGCAGCATGCAAGAGTAGTGATCATTGGCGGCGGCGCACTGGGTGCCGGATTGTTGTATTTCCTCACCAAGGAAGGCTGGGACGACATTGTACTTGTTGAAAAAGGCGAGCTCACTTCGGGCTCAACCTGGCATGCAGCGGGTCTGATACCCCATTTCATTGGTGGACTCAGCATGGCCAAACTCCACCAGGAGGAGCCGGCTCTGTACAAGACTCTGGAGGCCGAGACTGGCCAGGCGACGGGGTGGCACGGATGTGGCGCTATTCGTC
>MPLX02146280.1_pt1 | contig 10387 bp, 10 predicted proteins | sample 1617341 | NCBI WGS metagenome assembly MPLX02 (sample SAMN05944804, study PRJNA350692) | marine metagenome | biome: marine; feature: ODZ; material: water; isolation source: 120 m water sample filtered on 0.2 um supor filter | place: Pacific Ocean | collected 2012-04-08 | depth 120m m | reverse complement strand
TATCATCCAGTTACCGATGTACATATTGGTAATTATGATTTTCGATTTAATTTTTATGATAAAAAATACTTTTCTATAAATTCAGTAAATATTGCAACAATAAGGATTCATACTGAGCCGAGAATCAATCAAGTATGGTAATACTCCATCCAACCGCTCTTCCAGGGGGCCATGGAATTGGAGACTTTGGTAAGAAGGCATATGATTGGATTGATTTTTTAAATGAAACAGGTGTAAGAATTTGGCAAGTATTACCTTTTGGCCCTACAGATAATGTTCAGTTCTCTCCATACTCAAGTAGTTCATCAAAATTAGGAAATTTTGCATTAATTGATTTAACATATCTTGCCGAAATAGAGATTCTTAATAAAAATGATCTTACAAATAGTCCAGACAATGTTTCTCAAATTGACTTTTTAAATGTTTACAAATTTAAAGAATCAATACTTAGAAAAAGCCATAAAAATCTAAATAAAGATTCTGATCATACTCTACATAAAGAAATTATTGAATATGAAGAAAAAAATCCTGGACTTGAAAATGAATTGATTTTTCAAATGGCTACTTCCTTATATGGTGAAGATTGGAAAAAGTGGCCTAAGGATATGATTAACCCTAATCAAGATACGTTAAAAATTTTTAAGAATGAGAATAAAGAAGAATTTTCCTATCAATTGTTCATACAATTTTTATTCACAAAGCAGTTAAGTAACATAAATAATTATGGAAGTAAGAACAATGTAAAAATTCTTGGAGATGTTCCAATTTATACAAACTTTCATTCATGTGATGTCTGGTTGAATAAACCTTTATTTGATCTTGAAGAAAATTATGAAATGGCTAATTTAGCTGGAGCAGCACCTGATGTATTTACAGCAGCTGGACAAATATGGGGGAATCCTCTTTATTTATGGGATGAACATAAGAAAGAAAATTATAGGTGGTGGATTGATAGATTAAATTCATGTTTAAGTAAATATGAATTATTAAGAATTGATCACTTTGGAGGATTATTCCAATTCTGGGCGATACCAAATGGAGGACTTGGTGTTGAGGGAAAATGGAGAAAAGGGCCTGGAAAAGGATTTTTGGAAGGCATAAAAAATGAAGTACAGTTAGAAAAAATTCTTGCTGAAGATTTATTTGCTTTAGACCTCGTAGAGATGGATGAAACAAGAGAAGAATTTAATATTCCTGGAATAAAAATGTTAAACCAAAGAATACCTCATAACAATTGGGACGAAGAAGCCCCTCCATCAGAATGGGCATATAATTGTGCTGCATATACTGGGACGCATGACTCACCAACTACAAAACAGTGGCTAGAAGAAACATCAGAAGGACAAAAAAAACATTTCAGAGAATTTGTTGATAGCAATTTACAAAATAAATTTGATTCTGAAGTCTGGAATGCAATTTCAGTAATATGGGAAACGCCTTGTCAGTTATCAGGAACCTTGGTACAAGATTTACTCGAACTAGGTAAAGAAGCTAGGTTTAATATACCTGGTCAGCAACTTGGTAACTGGGATTGGCGTTTAGATTCATTAGAGCCTTTAAGTGAAATTAAAGATAGATTACTTAAATTAAACAAAGAAAATGGAAGAATTTAATTAATAATTACTTTTAATATATTCGAGAACTAAATTTACTTCATTTTCGCTTAACCGTACTGCAGGCATAGATCCTTTTCCTTTTGTAATAGTTTGGATCCAATAAGAATCTGGCATAGAAGCAGATGGTGAATTTGAATCAATACTTGGTCCTACCCTCCCTGAGAAATCTGGGCCATGGCAAGCACTACACCTTGCTTCGTAAACTGCTTGTCCTGTTTGGAATTCTTCTGGAGCACCTTGGCTACATGAAAATAAAAATATTAATAGCAGTAAATTTAATTTTTTCATTACCGCTATTCTTCTTCTAAACCTGTTTTAAACTCTCTTGTTGACTTTCCTAATGATTTAGCTAATCCAGGTAATCTTTTTGCTCCAAAAAGAAGTAATAAGATTGATAAAATTATTAGTAATTCGGGTAATCCTAATCTCATAACTTAATCTTAATCACTTATTATTCTTTATTATCTTCTATTGACTTCTTTTGTAAAAAATATATCAAAAAATAACCAAACAATGTAAAACATGCAAAAAATGTAATTTCTTCAATATTATTTACTTCTGGTAACGTAGGTCTTGTTATAAAAGGTTCAACAACTCCTTCACTATTAATTCTTGTTTCGATAACTCTTCTAAATGGCCAAACTTTTATTAACGATCCGAATAAAAAACCTGAAAGAACTGAAAGTACAGTGTTTTTATAATTTGTAAATAAATATGATAAAAATCGACTGAACAAAAGTAAACCAAAAATACAACCAATTGAAAATACAATTAGTACATCTAACTTTAAATCTTTTATTGCGTTAATTATATATTCATACTTTGAAAGCAAAAGTAAAATAAATGATCCACTTATTCCGGGTAAAATCATTGCACATATAGCTATTGATCCAGTGATAAATACAAACAAATAATTATCCGGAGTGGACGTTGGTCCAGTTAGTGAAATAATTGATGAAAGTAAGAAGCCAAATGATAAATAAATAAAAGAACTAGATGATAAAGTATTGACTTGCCTGTATAGAAATAATCCAGAAGATAATATCAAACCAAAAAAGAAACCCCATATTTTAAACTCATGATTTACAAGTAAATAGCTAATAAATTGAGCAAGTAACAAGATGGAAAGCAATATTCCTGAAGCAAGAGTAAGTAAAAAATTGCCATTTAAATCTTTCCAAAAAGATTTAAATCCATCAGTAAACAAGATTTTAAATAATCTAAAACTAATATTTTTAATGGAATCTATTAATTCTTCATAAATTCCTGTAATTAATGCAATTGTTCCTCCTGATACTCCTGGAACAATATCTGCAGCGCCCATAGCTATCCCTTTAAAAAAAAGTGCCAATTTTATTTTCATATATTTAAATTTCCTTAGTTTTAGGAATCAATAATTTATAACCAATAGGTGCAATTGTAGCTGTAAGAACGGCGAGTAATATAATTTGTTGTTCTATTGCTTTAGATATCAAATCAATCTCTACACCTATTTCTGCCATAGCAATAATAAGACTGAACCGTGCCGAGAGTAAAAATCCTCCAGCAAATATCTGTTTTAAGTTAATACCATTAAAAATTAAAAGAATTGTTGGCAATAGTTTTACAACTATAGCAATTCCAAATAAATAAAGAACCTCTATGTAAAATTGAGTGTTTGAAAATACACTAATGTCATAATTTAAACCAATATTAATAAAAAATATTGGTATCAAAAAACCATATGAAAAACCTTTAAGACTACTTTCTAAACTTCCTCTATTTGGAAAAATAAATGCAAAAATTGTTCCTGCAAGAAATGCGCCTAAAATTGCTTCAATTTCAAATAAAACAGCTACACCAACAAGTGTCAACATTAAAGCAATTGAACTTCTTATTCCTAGCTCTTCAGGGTCATTACCGTCAAACATTCTTGAAAATAATTGAGGATTCCACCAAGCGATTCTTTTTACAATTCTTAAAACTAAAGTTACAAAAACAAAATATAAAATCACATTTAAGTTTTTTATGCCAAAACCACCTGATCTTTCAACGGAAGCTAATATTGTGGCTCCTAGTAATGTCAAAATATCAGAAAGTAAAGCTGTCATAAATAATAATTGTCCATAGTTAGATTTAATTGTGTCATCACTTCTTAAAATAGGTATGACAATCGCAACACTTGTTGTACATAAAACTAATCCCAAGAAAAATGGATAATTTAATCTAGTTACTAAGAAAAATGATAACAATACTGTGCCAGTAAACATTAACGAAGGGAGTAAGAGTGCACGGATTCCATTTTCTTGAAATTTTTCTATTTCTATTTCAAAGCCGGATAAAAACATTAAAAGAAGGAATCCTAGTATTGCTAAACCAGAAATGAATTCAGAAGGACTAACTAAATTTAATATAGGACCAACAATAATTCCGTATGCAATTTCTAATACAATTCCAGGGATCTTAATTTTGTTACCTAATAAAGGAAGTAAAAAAGCTCCTAATGAGATAAACACAAGCGAAATTGCATCAAAACTTTCCATTTATATCATTAGTTAGGAATATAAAGAACAGAAGACTTTGAATTTAAACATATATATTCACTTATTTTTCTTGATTGCCATCCAGATGATTCATCTTTCCCAACAATAGATAAATCAAATTTATTTGAATTTTCTATAAAAGTTTTTGCTTCATTTCCTTCAGAGCTTATGACATCTAATTGAATTTCATGAGATAAAGCAATGTCTTGAAGTTTGTCAATTACTTGCCTGCTTAGATTTGGATTTTCCTGTGACAAAAATTTAGGCTGATCAACTTTTAAAGCTACTACTTTTGCGGATAAAGATACTGCTAAATCAAAACCAATAAGGGTAGGACTATTTTCAGAAAAATTATTATTAGCTAATATTCCTATCGTTTGATAAGGAGAGCTTCCTCTTGAGAATAAAATTGGTATATTATTATTATTTGATAAGTTAATTAAAGATTTTATATAAGATTTCTTTAAATCATCTTCCAAAATTGGTATAACTAAGGTGCCAACTGACAATTCATTAATATTATTTTCTATTTCTTTTAATGTATTTTTTTGATTTTGAATTATTTGAAATTCTTGATCTTTCAATATTGCATTGAAAGTTTCTTCATTAGTTTCCTTAGTATCAGAAAAGATTGCTTCATTTGAAAATAATATTAATTCTTCGGCTTTTGTATTTATAGTGTAAAATTCTGATTCACTTAAATTCCTTATATGTTCTTCTGTATTCACAATAACTGCTACATTTTTACCAAATTCAAGAGGAAATCTTGATTCAGAACCGGAAAATAGTTCTATTACATTTCCAAAAGCACCAGATTGTAATACAACAGTTACCAAATCACCTGTTTGCAGTTCTGTATCACCATGAGGGATTAAAACTTCTCCTTTTCTTAAAATTGCTCCAACAATGTAATAATCCGATCCAATTTCTTTTAATGTCTTTCCTCTAGCTGGACTGTCAGCATTTATTTCCAACTCTATAGCTTCAGCCATCCCTCCTGCAAATGCTTGTGACACAACTCTTCTTGGTTCTAGTATATGCTCTAGTCTTCGAGCAATTAATGTTCCCGGGTCAACTAATTCGACATCAAGCTCATGATATTTGTTAGTAAAAGATTCATCATTAATTACTGATGAAAGTCTCAATATATTTTTTTGTTTAGCTATTTTTAATATTTCAATATTTACTTCATCACTTTCTGTAAGGGTTATCAAAGCACTTGAATTTTCAATGCCTGCTTTTTTTAATACAAGTGTTGAAGTCCCATCTCCTTGGTATTTTTCAATTTGTCTATTTGTAGTAAAATTTCTTAATTTATCTTGATCCATATCTATAACAGAAATATCCCAACCGGCACTAATTCTATTTATCAATTGCTTTGCTTCTGGGTGAGCCCCAATTATTATTACTTTCACGTGCTTTATTATGCTATAAATTAAATTTAGTTAAAGTACTACTTTGAAAATCTTCGAATCTAGCCTAATTTTACTACTTTATTTATTTGTAAATTAATCTATTTTGAATAAATAATTAACAATAAATTTTTAATTTACATTAAACAAGAAATGCAAGATATCGCCTTCTTGTACAATATACTCCTTACCTTCTGAACGGAGTTTTCCAGCATCTTTTGATCCTTTTTCTCCATCATTTTCAATAAAATCATTAAAAGAAATCGTTTCAGCACGAATAAACCCTTTTTCAAAATCACCATGAATTTTTCCTGCAGCTTGGGGAGCGCTATCTCCAATATTTATTGTCCATGCTCTCACTTCTTGTTCTCCAGCTGTAAAAAAAGTTTGTAAACCTAAGAGTTTGTATCCTGCTTTAATAAGCCTGTCTAACCCAGATTCAGTTTGACCCATCTCTGATAAATATTCTTTTTTTTCACTACCATCGAATTTTGATATTTGAGCCTCTATTTCTGCTGATATAGCTACAACTTCAGTTTTTTCATTATTTGCAAAGTTTAAAATTGCATCCAAGTGATGATTATTTTGAAATCCATCTTCACTCACATTTGCAACATACAAAACAGGTTTAAATGTTAACAATTGAAATCCTTTTAATAATTTTGTTTCATCTAGATCAAAAGATAATGTTCTAACACTTAGCCCTTGTTCTAGAACAGGTAGAATTTTTTCTAATAGTTCTTTTAACGGCAATCCTTCTTTTTGTCCAGATTTAGTATTTTTCAATGCTTTTTGATAAAGTTTTTCAACTGTATTCAAGTCAGCAAGGATTAGTTCTGTATTAATTATTTCAATGTCATCAATTGGTGAAACTTTACCTGAAACGTGAACAATATCTTCATTTTCAAATGCACGAACAACGTGAACAATAGCATCAGTTTCTCGAATGTTAGTCAAAAACTGATTACCTAAGCCCTCCCCTTTTGAAGCACCCTCAACGAGTCCTGCTATGTCAACAAACTGCATCGTAGTTGGAAGAATTTTCTTTGGATTTACTATTTTTGCTAATTCATCTAGACGTGAATCGTTAATTGGAACAATACCAACATTTGGTTCAATAGTACAAAATGGATAGTTTGCAGACTCAATTTCCGCTTGAGTTAGTGCATTAAATAACGTTGATTTACCTACATTTGGTAACCCAACTATTCCACATTTAAATCCCATAGATATTTATCCTTTAATTCCAATTTGAGACATAACCTTGAATATACATGTATTTATTAATTATTTTTTAATATATGAAATACATGTATTGATTTTTTTTATTAAAGTTCATTTAGAGGAGAAATATGACAGAAAAAAATAATAAAAGAACAATATTTGGTTGGTCTATGTATGACTGGGCAAAATCAGCATATGAAACAACTACTTTAGGTGCTGTTATGCCAGTATATTTTGTTAGTGTAGTTGTGCCTGCTGAGGGTTTTAACTTTAGAGGAAAACTGTACACTGGGGCAGAAGTTTGGGGCTTCGCAATAGGTTCTGCTCTATTCATATTTTTCTTAATTATGCCAACAATTGGAGCTATAGCTGACCTAGCTGGTACAAGAATGAGGCTATTTAAATCTTTCGCTTATGGTGGAGCTATATTTGCTTCTACTTTTTATTTTGCAACTTCTGGTGATGTTGTATTAACACTTCTTATATATTTTCTAGCACAACTTGGAGCTACAGGATCTAATGTTTTCTATGACAGTGTGCTTAAAGATATAACTACAGAAGAAACTATTGATCAAGTATCAGCTAAAGGGTATGCCTTAGGTTACCTTGGTGGAGGTTTTCAATTACTTCTATCATTAGTAATTATACAATTGGGACCTAGCATGCTTGGAATTGATACAGCACTTGCGTCACGTATTGCGATTGCTTTTGCAGGTTTATGGTGGCTGGTATTTTCAATGTTCAGCTTTTCAAGAATGAAAATTGATGAACAAAAACCTCAAGAAGGAAAGAAAATAAAGATAACTGAAGGATGGAAAACAAATATAAAAACACTGAAAAAGATTAGAAGATTTCCATTTTTACTTTATTTCCTATTAGCTTATATCTTCTATTGGGATGGAGCTCAAACAGTGATAAACATGGCCGGTCCATTCTTCAGCGAAGTTCTTTTACTTGATCAAACTTCAATAATTGTTGTTTATTTAATTGTTCAATTTATTGCTTTTGCTGGAGCACGTTTAGCTGGCTATCTTGCTGGAAGAATCGGACAGAAGAATACCTTACTATTTACGATAACGCTATTCTTTATTGCAGGAAATAGTGCATTTGTTGTACCAGAAAAGCAACTTATTCCTGTAATACTCTTAGGTGTTGTTGTTGGTCTCGGTATGGGTGGATTGCAATCAGTTAGCAGAAGTGTTTACGCAACAATGCTGCCAAAAGGTGCAGAAGGTGAATTTATGGGATTCTTTTCTGTAATATCTAGATTCTCAGCAATTTGGGGACCTTTAATTTATAGCTATGTAAGTGCTTCAACTGGTAACCCTAGACTTTCTCTGCCAGGAATCTCCCTATTTTTTGTTATAGGATTTTTCCTTTTGAGAAAAGTAGATATAAATTCACAAATTTCAGAAGAAGAATGGGCAGCTAGCTAATTAGAGAAGCTAAATTTGAATAAAGAGCTGAAACTGTAATTGGTCCTATTCCTCCTGGATATGGAGTTCTAGATGATAGATAGTTTTCTAGGTTATTAGTATCAATATCTCCATAAGTTTTTTTATCAACACTAGATATTCCAACATCTATTACGGTTGAATTTTCTTTAAAAAATGAAATATCATAATTCATAGGTTTACCTATTGCAGAAATAAATATATCAGCATTAACAGTAAAATCTTTTTGATTTGTAGTCTTACTATGAATTACAGTAACGTTTGCGTTGTATTTCTTTGAGCTTAAAATCTTTGCTAAAGGAGAAGATACTAGTCTTGAACGACCTGCAATAACAACATTTTTATCAGTAGTGTCAATTTTGTAAAACTTTATTAACTCAAGAATAGCTAAAGATGTTGCAGGGATTATTTTATATTTATCTGAATATAAATTACCTAAGTTTAATGCTGTAAGGCCATCAACATCCAAATTATAAGGAATCATATTAATTGCCTGTTCAGGATTAATATGTTCTGGAAGGGGAAGTTGGATAATTATTCCATCAGAATCTTGTGATGCTTTTTCAACTTTTGAATCTAACTCTTCTTGATCAGTATCTTTCTCTAATTTAATCCAGTTAAACTCTACACCTAGTTCTTTCGCTTTTTCTTCTTTTCTCGAAACGTACAATAAAGAAGCTGGATTATCACCCACTGTTATAGCTGTTAACTTGGGTTGCCTGTCCTTAGAATTCTTAAATGATTTGAATACTAATCTACTTTTATTATCAAGTTCATCAGCAATAGGTTTACCGTATAGTATTGTCTCCATTTGAACAAGTTTAATAAAATTGAACTATAGTTTACCTATTAAATTTGATTAAAATGACTTTGAAAAGAATGTATTTATGGATATATCTAAATTAAATAATATTATTACACCTTCAGGCACGATGGCAATATCAAATAAGGCCAAAATGCTTAAAAAAGAAGGTAAACCAGTTATAGGTTTTGGTGCTGGTGAGCCTGATTTCCCTACTCCAAGTTATGTAATAGATGATGTAAAAGCGGCTTCAGACAATCCAGAGAATCATAAATATACAGCAGTTGCCGGTTTAGAAATTTTAAGAAATGAAATTTCAAGAACGACAAGTTTATATTCTGGTTTTGAATCAGACCCTAACAATATAGTTATTAGTAATGGCGGGAAACATGCTATTTTTAATACACTAATTTCTATACTTGATCAAAATGATGAAGTATTAATCCCTGCTCCATATTGGACAACATATCCAGAAGCTGTAAGAATTGCTGGTGGAATTCCAAAAATAATAACAACAAGTTTTGAAGATAACTTTAAAGTAACTGTAGAACAATTAAATGATAGTTTAACTGAGAAAACTAAAGCCATCGTATGGGTATCTCCTTCTAACCCCACTGGTGTAGTGTATACAAAAAAAGAAGCTGAATTAATATATGAATGGGCTTTTAAGAATAATATCTGGATTATTTCTGACGAACTTTATGAACATTTAATTTATGAAGGAGAAAAAACACCTTCTCCAGCCATTTATGATCCTAAATTTAAAAATACGATAGTAATCAATGGTGTTGCTAAAGCATATTCAATGACTGGTTGGAGAGTTGGTTGGATAATAGGAAACGATGAAGTAATTAATATTGCTAAAAAAATACAATCTCATGCAACATCAAATGTTGCCAACTTATCTCAAATTGCAGCAGCATCAGCACTTAAAAATGGACTGGATGAAACAAATAAAATGAAGGAAGCCTTTAATAAAAGAAGGGACTATGCATTTGATGTTTTTAATAACATAAACAATATAAAAATAACTAAACCTAATGGCGCCTTTTATCTATTCCCCGATATAAGTTATTACTGTGATGACAAAATTGAGAAAGTTTCAAACTCTAATGATTTTTGCAATTGGTTACTAGATGAACATTATATTGCATTCGTTCCTGGTGAAGTTTTTGGAGCAGAAGGATATCTAAGATGTTCATATGCTTTAGGTGAGAAAGATCTAAAAGAAGGTTTAACTAGGTTCTCTGAAGCAGTTAAAGATCTGTAATGAACGATGTTAAAAGAAGTAGTTTGTTTTCGTGGCTGCTTTTTGATTTAGCAAATACTGTTTATGCATTTGTAATTCCAGGACTAT
>MPLX02307353.1_pt1 | contig 10389 bp, 7 predicted proteins | sample 1617341 | NCBI WGS metagenome assembly MPLX02 (sample SAMN05944804, study PRJNA350692) | marine metagenome | biome: marine; feature: ODZ; material: water; isolation source: 120 m water sample filtered on 0.2 um supor filter | place: Pacific Ocean | collected 2012-04-08 | depth 120m m | reverse complement strand
GTCGTAGCGCAGCGACGTTGGCCCATTGGAAAAATACTCACATGATCTCGTGGTGCGAGGAAAAGGGTTGTTCACAGGAAGCGTTGCCCTGCTTGACAACAGACACCATCAGATGACGACAGAGCCGACTAGCGCCTGACCCGGCCTCCTCCCAATACGCACGCTCTTCCTCCGTCTTTGCTTTTCGGAGTTTGTGGCGGCAATACCACTTGGCAGGAAGCCCCAAGATGTGTTCGTACCAATGCCGCGGCTTGGACATGAGCTCCTCGATGATGGCCGGCGTGCTGAAACCGGCCCGCTTCAGGAATACGTACAACTGAGGCCACGACCACGGCGTGATGTGCGTGTGCGTTCCCGGCCTCACTTTGCCAGCCAGCGATGGAAAGGAGAGAAAGAAACCACGCAACATGAACTGCAGACGTGCCTGCGGATACCACACATTCGGTGTTGTGACGATGAGCATACCACCGTCATTCAGGCTGCGGTGAAAGTGCCGCAGCAACAACAGTGGGCCACCGACATGCTCCAAACTCTCACAACAACAAACAAGGTCATAACCCCCGCACTCCGCTGGCAACCCCTCATCGAGGTCATGCTGCCAGAGTGTGCGATATCCAGCCGCATCACTGACGTACAGATCGATGCTGTCGACGAGCACATCATCCCCGAGCGCTTCCGGCAGCAACCCGCCGTCGGACGGAGCGTCGAGAACCGACCCAAAGGGCTGCCCTTCAAGAAACTCGATCAATCTCCGCTTGGATGAAACCTGCATGCGGATGGGACGGTAGTGCCGCTGACCGGATATGACAACCGATCAAATCGGCGTTCACCATGTAACCACTGGATCGCCGGCCTCGGGGCGGACTATACGTACCGAGGAGCCCGCGGGGATCTGCCGATGTTCGGACACCATTCCATCGGGCCATGTCACCTCAAGATCGGCCACCTCGAAGTCCCCCAGGCCAAAGTGCACATCGAGCATGTCCTGCGACAGGTAGGCCGCCTGCCCACCGATCTGACGCATCTGCGTGATGTCGCCGGATCGCACACGAACAATGGCGCCAAGTGCTCGCGTATTTGGAGGTGTCTGCCGAAGCTGCACAGTCAGATGGTTCCCCGCCAACTCCGAAACATTGTGGAGCAGTCTGGGCGCACCGCCCTGCTCGACTACAAGTAGATCGACGAGTCCATCGCGGTCAAAATCGGCGGAGGCGCCGCCGCGGCCGACCAGTGGGGTTGCAAGCGACTCGCCGGCTGCTTCGCCAAGGTCGAAGAATCCTTCGCCTGGCACCTGCCTGAAGAGTTGCATGTGCTGCGAGCGAAGCCTCGTCGCGTCCTGCTCCTCCTCGAGCGTATGTCCGTTCACAACCCACAGATCATCGAGCCCGTCATTGTCGAAATCTGCGAATCCGGTTGACCACCCCACCGTCTTGAGCGAGACCTGACCGAGCCCGAGCATCTCGGCGCTGTCCATGAAGAACATGCGGCGATTCCCCTGATCGTCTTTCCAATCCGCCGAGTGCATGTTCTCAAAAGCAGCGTTCTCCTGAGCGATCCAGTGTGTGACGAACAGGTCGAAGTCATCGTCGCGATCCATGTCCCCAACCGCCATGCCCATCGCGCCGCGATAATCCGCCGCGAGCGACGAAGCGCCAATGTCCTCGAATGTTCCGTCTCCACGATTCAAGAAAACGCCGTTGGCGGACACGTCATTCGCAACGTACAGATCGACATCACCATCGAGATCAAAGTCGAAGGGTGCGGCGCCGAGGCTCCGGCCGGTGGGGTCATCAACACCCGACGCCTCCGCGACATCGGTGAATGTGCCGTCTCCATTGTTGTGGTACAGGCGGTTGGGTTGCGGCTTGTAGGAAGATGGATTCAGAGTGAAGGGCACTTCCGCGCCGTATTGTTTCTCGCGCCGAGCCAAGTCGTCTTCGTGGTACTTGAAGTCCACATAATTGCAGACATACAGATCGATCCAGCCATCGCTGTCGGCATCAAACCAGGCAATACCGGTGCCGAAACCATCATCACCCACACCGGCTTCCTCGGTGACATCCGTAAAGACCCCGTCATCATTGCGATACAGCCGATTCTTTCCCCAAGTGGTCACATACAGGTCCAGATCGTCATCGGCGTCGTAGTCGCTCCACGCGGCACCATTTCCTCGCACGGGCTGGCCCAAACCGGCCATCTCGGTCACATCTTGAAACTGACCGCCACCTTCGTTGCGATACAGACGCGACGATCCGGCACCAGCCTCCTTGGGAAGCGGTTCGAGAATCGATGCCGCAAAATTAACGATGAACAAATCCTGATCACCGTCATCGTCATAGTCGCCCCACGCTACGCCGGATCCCATGTCCTCTGGAAGCACCGAGCGACGCGTATCTGGAAAGTGTTTGAACACGATCCCCGACTCGTCAGTCTGGTCCTGCAGAGAGATCGTGACCATGTCATCGGTCGTCTCCCGCGCCAGCACCGACGTCAAACCGTCAATCGAACCGTCCTCGCCAGGTGCCATCGGATCACCCCGCTGTGTCAGGAATACCACTGCAATGGCCGCTCCGATCGTGAGCAGCACGGTCGGAACACCCCAGCGAAGCATGAGTACGTGTCGTTTATTGATTCCGCGCTTGGGCATCCTGCACCTTGATCACGGCCTCGGCTTCTGAGATCGCGGTCACCGGACTTCTGACATCGTCCTCAGTGCCGTATACACGGTCAAGAAACTCAGGGTTGGCCTTGCGATACCAGAGTACCGCCTTGACCCGCAGCGTTCCGGGCTCGGCAGCGGAAACAGCGAACTCATCAACACGAACGCCCGGCGCCTCCCGCGAGTCGTTGTCCAGACGACCGCGGGCCATCGACGGACACACCAACCCCGCTTCAAATGTATCGGTCACTCCTGGATACAGGGAGCGTTTGTAGGAAGCACCAACCAGATCCCAGAGATTGTGCCGATCGATCAACTTGCCTTCGCGATCAAATCCGTCGGCCTTGAAAAGTACCTGTGAGTTGACGATCTGATCGGTGCTTTCATCAATACCGCCCGTGTGATACAGCACTTCGCCCTGCTCATCGACCACCGTGAGTTCGATCCAACTCTCGATCATGTCGAGTGGGCCAGTCGGAAAATCGTGCCCGGTCTTGTTGTTGGTGAGTAGGACGCGAATATCGGCCTGTTCACCGGGGGCCATAGATTCCGGCGCATCGATGGAAAGGCGAACGACGGGGCCTTGGGTCCACTTGTCGGCAATCTCCGGAATCTCGATCTCTCCTCGGAGCCATTTCTCGACTTCACGCACCTGCTCCTCACCGCCCGAAAGATTCTGAAGCGTCGGGATGTACTGATTGGCGCCGCACATGCGATGACCACGATGCATGCCATCTGCGAGTGATCGGTTGTAATCGGTCGGATCGCCCGAGGCGGGATCTTCACTCGGTTGCAGCGGCATGTGGCACTCGCGGCAACCGATGGTCGCATCAGCGTTTTCATCGTGATACCAGCGGGAATTCAGCCAACTGTCATATTGGTTCTGCCCCTGCACCTTGCCGATGTCGGTATTGACTTCGACGTCGAGGTACTGCTTGTGGCAGGCCGCGCAGAACTCCGGCGTCTTGTAGAGCGGCCGGGAGTACTCGGTGATGTGGTGGTCAGGATAGGTTCGAATGAGGAAATCACTCAGAAACTTCCCGACCGCATTGTCTTCGTGTAGTTCGTACAGATATCGCTCGGGCGGCCTGATCGTGTAATCACCGTTGCCCTGCACATCGGTCTGCACGATGGAGTGGCATACGAGGCAACTCGTACCCTCGTCGATTCCAATCGGATCGCCCACCACGTCGGTATGCGCGTTTTTGGCTCCAGCGAACAAGGAAATTGGATCGTGGCATCCTCCGCAGTATCGTGTTGCTTCGGCACTGGTTTCGGCCACCATCAGATCCTGCACGCTCTGGAACATATGGTCGAGCGACGAATAGCGGTGCGCGCTCGGGAGCCATTCCTTGTAGATCTCCTCATGGCAGCCGCTCGTGCCGCAGCCGGCAGAACCTCCGAGAAGTCGTGGGTCGATGGCGTTCTGTGTGCGAACGTGCGTGGACTCCTCCGACAGAACCGTTTCGATCGCCTGCTGCTCGGCCTCATCAGCTTTGGCGTGTGACGCGCCTTGACGAAGCCTGGCAAACAGGCCCTTTGGATCCCGCTGAGTTTCTACAAGTGACGCGTGGAAGAGCCGCCGCTTTTCTACAGGCAAGGCGGCTTCAACTCGCCCGGTCACCCTCTTTTGCCAGTCCGTGTTCTCAATTCTCGCCAAACTCGGCGCAAAGGGACGATCTTCGCCATATCGCCAGTTGTAGGTTTCATCGAACGCAGTTCGAAGCACCGGTGACTCGTAACTGGCTTCCCAGCCGAGTCCAACCAGAATAAGCAGTATGCACACTACCGCGGACCAACCATAGTACGAACGCCGCGCAGTCATGAGTGCCCGCTTCGAAGCCTCTTTGTTGACCTTGCGAATCACCACCATTGCCACGTGCACGATGATGAAGATGGCCATGGCCAGACCTGTGACCAGATGCACCATGTCCCAGCCGAGGCTCAGGCGAATACCAAACACGCCCTGCCATGTGATCACAACGCCGCTGAGGAGACACCCCAGGAGCAGCGCGACCGCGGCGTAGCCCATCAGTTGATAATGGCTGAGTTTGCCCTTGCGACGGACGATCCAGTGTCGCCAGCAGTACCAGAGCACCGGCGCAATCATCGCCACACCGAAAATCGTGTGAAGCAGCACGTTGAACTGGTTGAACGGACTGAACGGCAACGCCAAAATTGCAAGTCCCGTCAGGGTCTCGTACGCGAGCAGCCCAGTGGCGACCTTCGTCAACTTGGATCGCCATTCGGCCACCGCATCGACGCCCGTGATCCGACGTTCGACTCGTGTTTCCCCCCCAGAACCAGCAATCTGCTCGTTCATGTCGTTCCTCATTTCGACAGGCTGTACGGACGCTACAGGATCGGGCCAATTTGCCCATATATCAAGGTGTGATTATCCCGATTGTGGCAGCCATTGCCAAGGGTCTCGACCGTGGGGCCAGCCGTAGGCTCACCACGGCCGGCCATCGGGCATGGGCGGAGCGAAGAACCTCCAACCAAGCAGGTCGCCATCGAGGGCGGAGTCGGTGCCCTACTTCTCGGGGTGGCCGTCCCAGCCCCAACGGGATCCATTCTGGTTTCCTGAGTGGGCATCGTATTATCGGACACCATGCGATAAGTTCTCTTGTCTTCTAAATGCTGTGATTTGCCGCTATCTATTGCTAACAGTCGCCATCTTTGCTCTTTATTGTCATTGTTGCTTTTTGTTGCCCGCCAGAGTATCCATAGGCGCCTGGACATGGTGCTGCCCGGAGCGATATGCCGCCTTTTTGCCTCGCCGTGGCCAATCGCGGGTTCTCATGCTTCACGGAGCACGCCCCCCTGTCGTGGCATCGCAATGCAACGGGCAAGCGACCTGCCCCGACGCCCGGGCGCTTGACCCGGTCCTCGGGTGATGCGAGCATCCGCCAGATGGCTCCATCGGCCGCCCCACACCCAACCAGAACCCTCATCGCGATGACAGGGTCACTCTCGATGATCTTCCTCGATGCCACCGTGGTGGGCGTGGCGTTGCCCACGATCCATGTGGATCTTGGCCTCACCACTGCATCGGCGTCATGGATCATCACCGGCTTTCTCATCGCGATGGCCTCCACGCTTGCAATCGGAGGGCGGCTGGCCGATCGGATCGGGCGGCTGACACTCTTTCGTATTGCGATCGTGCTCTTTGCGGGCGGATCGCTCGCCTGTGGACTCTCGGGAAGCGGCAGCGCCATCATCATCGCCCGCATATCTCAGGGCATCGCCGCAGGCCTGATGCAACCGGCATCGACCGCAATCGTCATCAGCTCGGTTCCGCAAGCCAAACGCGGGGTGGCAATGGCGACCTACTTCGGCGTGGCGCTGCTCTTCCTCTTGGCAGGCCCCGTCATCGGCGGCGCCATCATCGAATTCGCCAGTTGGCAGTGGATCTTCTACCTCAACCTCCCGGTCGCAGCGATTGCCTTGGCGCTCAGCATCCAGCTCGGGTTGCCGTCCCAAAGAGCGGCAGCCCGCGGGCTCGACCCAATCGGAATCGTGCTGCTTCTGACCGGACTGCCGAGTCTCGTACTTGGACTGGAATGGCTCGGCCGCCCTCCCGAGACCGCATCATGGCTTCCAGCGGCGCTGGCGATCGGCGGACTGGGGATGACGATCCTCTCCGTCATCCACGCGGCACGGACCACTCATCCGCTGCTCCACGTGCGGCTGATCGCGGACCGTCCCATGCTTGGACAAACCATCGTGCTAGCGATCGTATCGCTCGTCATGTCGGCGCAGGCGGTCTACGGCGCCATCTACCTGCAGGAAGCATTGGAGTTCACACCGCTGCAGGCCGGACTCGGCAGCTTGCCGCTGCTTATCCCAGTGCTGCTGGTCATCCGCTCGGCTGGCAAGATGTACGATCGGATCGGATTCCACAAACCGATGGTGTTCGGCTTGTTGATCACGCTGCTCGGCATACTCATAGAGATCGCGGGCGTGTGGTGGCAAGCGTACGCCATCCTCGCTGTCGGTATGGTGCTCGTGGGTGGCGGTTCCACCTTCGCCACGACACCTGTCAATACCGATGTGCTTGCGCGGGCCCCGGATGAACAACGCGGTGAAGTATCGGGCCTTGTACAGACCATGCGGCAACTCGGCAGCAGCATCGGCATCGTGATCTGTGTACTTGCGATCGGCTGGGCGGTCGCCGCAACCATGCCCACCACGCTGCCAAAAGGCGATGCCGGAATACAGGCCGCTCGCGCACTCGAGGGTGATGTTGAGTCGCTCCGGGCCCTTCGACACAGCGATCCGCCGCTGGCTGGAACACTCAAGGTCGCCCGCCGCACCGGCATTGCGGCCGCCTTCGGCGTGCAGGCCCTCGCCGTGGCCGCTGGATGCGTGATTGCCGTGACCATCGCTACCGAGCGGCGATAGACAAGTTCAAACCGATTGATTCCAACTGCTGCTCGACTTGTGGTGCCCAGCCGCGGTTGGCGGCCGGACTGGCCGGGCTCGGGTGCAGAATCTGCTCTACCTGCATGTCCGGCCCCAGCGCCCGCTCCGCCCGCTTGCGGGCAAAGGCTCCGACGCCAATGATCATTTGGGGCTGCATACAGGCCACCACTTCAATGAGCGCCGCGTCACAGATATGTTCCAACCGAGACCGCTCCTCGGCAGGCAGCTTATCCGGAGTGCGGTTTCGTCCCGACTCCTCCAAGAAGGCCAGTGGGCACCAGTTCCACACGAAGAACCGCTCGAAGAAGTGCGACGCGGTGCCGAAGCGTGCTTCCACCCAACTCCACAACCGCCTGCCGCTGACTTCGCTGCGAGGGCAATCAAACCCGAGAACGGGGCGTTTTGGGTGTTCACGATCGGGATGGCCCACCGGCTGGCAGATCCCGAGAAAGTCTCGCACATGCGCCACTTCACCGAATGGAACACCGGTCTGCGCCATGCCCCACGGACCTGGATTCATACCGAGCAGCAAGGCGTCGATGTCGCGACGGGCAAACTTCAAGTAGGCGACATGGGAACGCCGGGCGTATTTTGTGGGGTCGTACACGTGCGTGACGGGCGGATGAACGACAAGGCCGGAAAGATCTTCCGAGAGTCGGGCAGACACATCGGCCATCTCAGTCAAAATGCTCACCCCTCATCCCCACGGCCACCACGGCGCGGCCATCCCCACGGCCACCATATCGCCGCCAAACCTACTGTCTCACGCTTTGTGATTGCCCGGCGCATGACACGTTCGGCCCATAGGACAGATCCGCTGAACAAGGCGACCGACACGAACAAGTACCACGTTCCAGGCATGATGATCAGTTTTACGAAGTTGGTCTGTTCCGAAAGATAGAGCACCATCGCCAACGAGAAGACATCGAGCATGCTCCATTCGCCCGTATACCGCATCATCAAATAGGTCCGCCGCCGCCACTGACGAGGCAAGGGAACATACAGCGAGACGAGCAACATGAGCATGACCAGCACCGGCCCCACAACGAGGAACAGAAACATCACGCTGGCAAAAAGTGGAAGCCCGTCCGTGAACAAAAAGGTAATCCCGTCCTTGAGCGACCAGATATTGCTCTTCAAGAGGAATTGGTCCACCTGAAACATTGGCGAGGAGAAAGTCATCGCAATCACCACAATGGCGGCACTGGCAATCACCGTTGCGACCACCCCCTGCCACCCGGCCCACACGATGAGTGGCCGAACATGATCGATCGGCATCGGCGCGGCGGCGGAAGCGCTCCGCCGAGACATCTCATGCAGAATGATTCCCGCAATCATGCTCAACACGATCGCGCCCAAGAAGCAGTACAGCCCATACTCCACGGTCACCCCGACAAAGGACTCCTTGCTGAGCACCAACAGCAGAAGCAGCGAAACATAGACGTCCAGCAGGCTCCATCGGCCGAGATGTCCAAGCGCAGACAACAGCCGCTCCCGACCCGGAACCGTCATGGACCGGTACATGCTGATCGTGGCCAGAATGAGTTTGACTGGTGGGAACAGAATCGAAAAACCCACCACCAGCACGACCAGGGGATACAGTTTGTGTTCCCACAACAACTGCACGACCTTGAGAATCGAGTAGTCGCCAGCCAGCGACTTGGCAAAGAAGGAATTGATGATGAGAAACGGCACCTCGGGCAACAGGGCGATGACATTGAGGACCGCAGAAGTGATGAGCAGGGCTGGCACGCAAATGCGAATCCAAAGCGGCAACTCAGTGACGAGGCGGATCTTCGGACTCGCTGCGGAAGCCTTGGTGGCGTTCGATGTGCCGTGTTGGGAGACCATGCCCTGCCTCTTCTCCAGTCTGCCGCTGCTCACGGTGAAATCAACCCGAAGATACAGTACTCCACGAGAACGGGCGGCATCAACGAATGCCTGCAAGGGAACACCATCCCGCCCACCCATGGCAGTATCCTCCGCTCACGTATCACATCCCGTCCTGTGGAGCCCCCGATCATGACCACCGAAACCAAGTCGCAACGTCCCCGACTCTATGCCGGCGATGGAGATCGCCTGATGGAGGCCGACCGCCGCAGCGACCGCATCATCATCCTTCCCGCAGGCGATCCGCGTGATGCCAACATCGGCGGCGGCGACATCCGCATCCAATGGGGACAAAGCCTGTTGCGGGATGTGCTGTCCGGCCGGTACCGCACGGTCATCTGCGGAATCAACGATCAAGACAACACGCACGGCATCGTCGGCACTTTGCTGGAAATGGTCACAACCAGCCAGTGGACTGTCGAGTCGGCAACTTCGTACGCACGTGTCTTCCAAGAGTCGGCCTCCCTGCACGGCCGTGGCGACCGGGAACCTTATGTCCTGAAGTTCGATCTGGACAGCCTGTTGATCTTCGCGATCCTCCGCCCCAAAGGCAAGGACTGCTTCACACTTGAAGACTTCGAGCGTGGTTTCCGAACGATCTCGAAAATGCTCAGCAATCGCCACGATCGCCAGCCTGTTGCAAGCGTCTCATTCCTTGGCGCGGCGAGTAATCGTCTGGTCGACGAGCATGGCGAGGAACCACCATTCGAATTTGTCCTCCGCGCGATGTACAACGCCGGCTACCGAGGCGATGTCTACCCCTCGCTGCCCATGTGGCAAAAAGCCCCCACCGGTGCCTACGCCACCTTCCCCTTCCCCGAAAGCCTCGATCGCATGCGAGAAGGCTCCAGTTAGAGCAGGCGAAAACTTGAGCGGTGGAAGGTCGGTCAACCGGTCCCGAGAACGCGTCTGGCCTGATGGGGATCAATGATGGCAAGCAGCGGCAAGGGCAACACTTGCAGCACCGCAGCAATCCCATACGCCCCCTGAAACGTGATGAACTCCCCGATCTCCGCAGTAAGCCCCTGGCCAAGCGTGCGTGAGAGATTCAACATCGCCATGTACGCAGTGAACTGCGTCGCAGCCACGAGCGGCCATGAGACCTGCATGCACAACGCGAAGATCGACACGAACAGTACACCCGAGAGCAGCGCCTCGAACACCATCATGCCGACGATGAAGGAATCCACACGCCAAAGATCTTTCGCGTCGGCGAATACGAGATAACTCAGCGCCAACCCACATCCGGCCAGCAGCGCCATTCGCCGAGGGCCAATCCGATCGGCGAGGAACCCACCCCCGATCGATCCGGCCAAGCCCGCCCACGTGGCAATACCGGTCCATGTCGCCATCTTCTCAACACCCCAGCCCAACTCATCCACGATCAGCACGGTCGAGAAGCCAGTCAGGAATCC
>MPLX02080621.1_pt1 | contig 10389 bp, 8 predicted proteins | sample 1617341 | NCBI WGS metagenome assembly MPLX02 (sample SAMN05944804, study PRJNA350692) | marine metagenome | biome: marine; feature: ODZ; material: water; isolation source: 120 m water sample filtered on 0.2 um supor filter | place: Pacific Ocean | collected 2012-04-08 | depth 120m m | reverse complement strand
GATCTTCTGCACCTGGAATAGCTAATCATCTTGATGTTTACAGCGTCCCAGCGATGAAGGGTTACAGCATTTCATTACCTCAAAGTGCAGTAGCAGCGAAAAGAAGACGCCGAGATGTGGCTATTGTTTTAAGCGGAGTAGTAGTTTTCACTTTTCTAACATCTCTAGCAGTAGGTGGGATTTTTCTCTGGACAGTCCATTTTGTTGTAGATTTAGCTTTGGTCGGTTACGTAACTCTTATTACACAACGTAGTGATCTAGCTACAGGAGAAACGTCTGTTGTCCTAACCCACTCCTTTATTGCTAATTCAATGGAAGAAGAATACAGCTACCCTGAAGCTATATAAAATAATTTTTCCTTTAAATTAAGCTTCGTAGATACGCTTCATTTGTATGGGGGTGTAGCTCAGTTGGCTAGAGCGCTACGTTCGCAACGTAGAGGCCGTGGGTTCGATTCCCATCATCTCCACGATAATCTTAGTTTTTGCTATTTTATGAAAGGTTTCTAGATCAGAGGGTATGCATAGATGATGGGAACAAAAAGCGAAATGCAAATTCAGCGATTAGTTTTAGCTCTTAATTAAGGAATCCAAATGTTTCGTTATTTTACAATATTGATTTTCCTGACTTTATTTATTGGAGTTTCCTGCAGTGATGATGGCGGATCTGTTGGATCTCGTACAGTAGTGGTTCTGACGCCTGATGAAGTAGGGGAGATTGTTTTACCTCCAGGAGCATTTGAAGAAGAAGTAGTAGTTACATTGCCACCGACAACTACTCAAGCAGCGGTGGTTGAAACAACAGAAATAACAGAAACAATAAGCGAAGATATTGCAAATGAGCCAGCAGATGAAGTTCTTGACGATTCAAACAAGGACGAAAATGAGAAAACTATTCCTTCTACGACTACGACTACGACTACGACTACGACTACGACTACGACTATGACTACAAAGCCTCCCAAGGTCACAATTCCAATAGCAGAAGAGGAGGGAGCTGCAGGTGCAAAATTAATGGATTCTCTAGATGAGTTCAATTCTTGCTTGTCATCTGAAGGGTATTCATTTATGGGACTACCCAACCAAGAAGCAGGACCTGAGGATCCAGTTAATAACCCCGATTATCTAAGAGCTCTGGTGCTTTGTAACAGTCGTACAAACATTCAGAGTCAATTCCAGGAGTTCCAAGAATCACGAAATGAATTAACGCCTGATGAAATAAAAGAACAGAATGAACAAACAATAGCTTTAGGAGAGTGCCTCAAAGGCAAGGGATGGAATATTGGGGATTTAGCTCCAGATGAAAATGGATTGCTTAACCCCGGGCAATTCGAAAGTCCTGACGGTCAGATAAACACAGACGATATTCGCTCCTGTGCATCTGACATGTCATTAGGGGGTGGATAATGAAAGATGTGAATCTAAAAGAAAGAGACGCAGACTCAATTTTGCATCCGAAATGCTTCTTAGAGGTAAAGGGAGAAACATGCTGAAACGCTTATTGACCATTGTTTTACTTCTAGCAGTGGGTGCAGGGATATCAATTTTGTATGCAAACCCATGGGAAGAAACCCAGGAGGAGCGAGGTGCAGTTGACCGTTTAATAGCAGAAAAAGTATCTGTAAGAACTCTCACCGAAGAGATCACGATAAGTGGAGAGATGAGGAGAGAGGAGCTTCAGTCTATAAACGTTGCCTCTTCTGGGCGTTTAAGTTCGGTTGACCTTGAAGAAGGAGACACCATTGAAACTGATTCGAAACTTTTCAGCCTTGACGGAAGACCCTCCGTAGCAGTTAACGGCGATTTTTCTTTTTACAGAGAACTTAGTGTCGGCTCACAAGGCCCTGACGTTGAACAGCTAGAAACCATTCTTTCGGATAGTGGCTATGGAGTAGGAACAGTAGATCAGTTCTTTGATGAAAAAACACGAAAAGGCCTAGCAGAATGGCAAAAAGATTTCGGTTTCAGTGGGGTTACTTCTGAAGTTGAAGAGATGGTAACAGTATCGTTGCTATCAAATCCTTCTGGATACAAAGTTGGTGCTGTTAATACAGTCGCAATAGAAATACTTCCAGATAATGGTCAGACAGATTTAACATTAAACAGTCGGCAAGGAACCGCAGTTGTAGCTTCCACGCAAATACCAGTAGTGACAATCAGTGCAAAACCCTCGGTCGTAGTTGAAGGAGGTAAAGCTGTTTTAGAACTTTTAGCTGAACCTGCCCCTTCGACTGATATTGAGATTGAAATTAGACTTTCAGGTGAAGCTATAGAAGAAGACGATTACAAAGAAATCGAAAAGAAAGTATTAATACCAAAAGGTGAAAACAGTTCGAAGGTAGAAATCATAATTCTTTCTGATAATGAACTGGAGGCAAATGAGGAATTGGTTGTTGAACTCGTAGGCCAATTTGAAGACGAAGAAAGTGTCTCACCGCAAACCTTGAAAGTTTTTGATCTTGAATTTCAATTAGATGAATTGATTTCCAGAAGCCCAGAAATTGAAGAAGAAAAAGCTGAAGCAAAAGAAGAAAGAGATGGATTACAGTCGATAGTAAGAGAGAAGACAGACATTGAACAGGAATTGTTAGAACTCGGCATAATCACCATGTTGCAGACGACCGAAGCAAACGTGAGCCCTGAGGAGGCACAAGAGTTAATTCGATTGGATCAAATTCTCGAAGACGCTAATGGCGTGTTGCAAAGAGACAAAGACGACTGTTCGGCTTCAAATTTATCTAATTCTGATTGTGCTTCGCCATCTTCGGCTACTGCGGTAGCACAACAAAATAAAGCATTCAATGATTACTATGATTATCTTGAGGTGGTTTTAGATGATTCTGCAAAGTTAACTACAGCTAAAAACTTGTTTGACTCACTGGAAGATGAATTAGAAAGAAATGTTTACCTGGTTGAATCAACAAGGGAAGAATTACGCAAAGCGCAAGCAGCAAGATGGATCGTCGGAGCGCAAGATGAGGTAAAAGTAATCATAGACGACCCTGAGGTTCCAGATGTTCCTGTCATAATTCTTAGCGCAGTTAGCGACAATGTAAATGAATCAGGATCAGCAATGTTTTCTGTTGAAACAACAAGCGAAATGACAGAAGACTTAACAATATTTTTTGAAGTATTAGGCGATGTTGAATCGGGAATTGACTACAACGTTCCAAGTGGTGATGTAACTATCCGAAAGGGAGATAATAAGGGATCCTTTTCGATAACAATCAGGGATGATGATTTAGTAGAAACCGACGAAAAGCTCATAGTGCGGTTGCTCGAAGACCAAAAAGGTAAATATTTACTTAGCGAAGAAAGTGAAGCGCACTTGCATATTATTTCTCCGGATCTCCCAGAATTAAAACTCGTCGGTGGAGGAAAAATTGTAGAGGGTGAGACTGCGGTTGTAACTGTTGTGGCAGATCAAGCTGCAACTGTGGACACGTCAGTCAATTATTCTGTTACCGGTAGTGCTCAAGCAGGCACTGATTACCAAGTTCTTACAGGTTCAGCGCTTCTCAGGTCAGGTGAAACCTCTTTAGACATTTCAGTTAGATCTCTTGAAGATGACATTGTGTTCAAACCGGGGGACATGATAGTTGCTGACTGGCCAGCAAGGATTGGACGAGTCTCCTTCGACAAGGGAGATTTTGTTCAGTCTGGATCAGAAATACTTCAATTAACAGAACCTGAATTTGCTATAACTCTTTTTTCCAGTCCCACCGATAGAGCCAAGTTAAAGGTCGGTCAAGAAGTGATAGTAAATCTTGATGCAGGGGACCAGGAATCCGAGGGCATCATTACTCAACTTGATGATACGACTAGTAGTGGCGGTGGAAGTGAACTTTATGAGGGAATCATTGAAGCTGTAGATGACCTAATCGCAGTTGAAGGAGCAGTGATTTCAATTGATGTAGTCGTATCTGAAGTGATGGATGCAATTGTAGTGCCGATTGCTGCAGTGCTTACAGAAGGCTCAGACGAAAAGGTAAGAGTTGTTACCAGAGATGGCAAAATTGAACGTCGTGTTATTGAAACGGGCATGTTGGACGGAGCGTGGGTTGAAGTTGTAGCAGGGGTATCACCAGGGGAGTTCGTGATATTAGAAATCGACAGGTCTTGAGTTAGATAAATGGTCGAGCGCGAAAGCCTTCTTTCCTTGGAAGAGGTATCTAGAACCTACGGTTCAGACGTAAAAGTACATGCCTTAAGGGAAGTCTCACTCAACATATTGTCCGGTGACTTTATGTCAATTATCGGACCTTCAGGCTCAGGAAAATCTACAATGTTAGGACTGTTAGGACTTTTGGATGTTCCGACATCGGGAAGAGTGACAGTTAAGATGGTGGAGTCGACCGGCTTAGACGATGTAGAGAGATCTCGATTACGTGGTCAAACAATTGGATTCGTTTTTCAACAATTCCACCTAATACCTCATTTAACCGCTCTTGGTAATGTGGAAACTGCTTTGCTATACAGAGGATTATCAGTTGCTGAGCGTCGGCGAAGAGCTTTTGAATCTCTAGAAAAGGTTGGACTCTCAGAAAGGTCTGGACATAGACCGGTACAACTCTCCGGCGGTGAGCAACAACGCGTAGCTATTGCAAGAGCGATAGTTACTGACCCTTTAGTGGTTTTAGCAGATGAACCTACCGGTGCACTCGACTCAGAAAATGCTGAAAACATAATGGAAATTTTTGCTGGGTTAAAGTCTCCAGAGCGGGCAGTTTGTTTAGTCACTCACGATATGGAAATAGCTGATGCTACTGACCGTCGAGTTTCGATGAAAGACGGAGAAATAGTAGAAGATCTCGTAAAGGAAAAGCTATGAGCCGCATATCAGACCTCATCAGAGTAGCTGCAGCAGGTTTGACAGCTCGAAAAGTCAGAACTTTTTTGATACTTCTAGGTCCTATTTTGGGCGTAGGCGCAATTGTTTCAGCTATAGGTATTAACGAAAGTTCAAAAGGTTACTTGAAGGAACAACTTCAAGAATTAGGAACTGATTTGATAGTAGCTAATGCCCAAGACTCGTTAGGAGGTTTTGGGCAAAATCCGCGAATCCCAGAAGATGCAATCGGTAGAGTTGCCCGGTTACCTGATGTAACTTCAGTTACGGGAACTTTTCAAATCTCAAATGTTGTTACGCTCCCATTTGAAGACGCAGAAAACTATTACCGTGCTTTTCCAGTACCTGTAATAGCAACCGGATTGAATCTCCCAACAACTATGGAAGTTCCCATGGTTAGTGGAAGATTCTTAAATGAGTTCGATTCCAACAATGCGGCTCGAGTAGCAGTGATAGGAAGAGATTTAGCTGACGAGTACGGATATTTACGCGGAGAATCAAGAACTATTTCATTGAACGGCGTTAATTACGGAATAGTTGGAGTGATGGACTGGGTTCTGTTAGAACCATCGATGGACTCCGCTGTTTTTATCACTTTCCCAACTGCAGAGAATGATTGGGAAATTGAAAATCAAGACCCAAGCAGACTTTATATTCGCGCTCCGACGAACACACAACAAGTATCAGAAGAGATACCAACAGTTGTAAGTTTGGGAGGTCCAGATGGTGCGAGAACTAGCGTTCCAACCGACCTTTTAGATGCTGAATCACAGGTAGATGAGAGTTTGAATACTCTTACAAAATTAATGGGAGGCCTCGCTCTTGTGGTGGGCGGTGTGGGAATTGCAAATGTTATGTCTATTTCTGTAATTCAAAGAGCTTCAGAAATAGGAATTCGACGTGCATTAGGGCATACCCGATCGACAATAGGCATCCAGTTCTTATTTGAGGCCTTAGTGGTAGGCATTCTAGGTGGAGCTCTTGGGGCATTAGCGGGGGCAGGGATTGTTTGGTTAACAGCATGGATGCGAGGCTACGTAATGGTTCTATCCATTCCAGAATTAATAGGGTGGGGATCAGTTTCAGTGGCTGTTGCAGTTATAGCGGGACTTTACCCCTCTCTTAAAGCAGCACGATTAGAACCTCTTGAAACTTTGAGACTCGGCTGATATTTAACCTATTATTTTATTTATGTCTATCACCCTTTCTGATTACGGATTTAATGAAAGTTTTTCCTCTTCCATGGACAATATTGGAAGGATCATTAGAGTCGACCGTGGCGAATGTGATGTTATTTCAGAAGAAGGAAAAGTAAGAGCTATTTCAGACTCCAATAGGTCTCAGGGAGAGATTGCTCCTGTGACAGGCGACTGGGTCAAGTTGGTAAAGATTCCAGAGGTGGGGACTGTTATCGACGAGGTTTTACCCCGTAAGAATAAGTTGTCTCGCCGCGACCCTTCAGATGAAAGAGTGGAACAAGTTTTAGTTTCTAACTTGGATTTAGTGATAATAGTTCATGGTATAGACCGCCCACTTCCACCTGGTCGGATTGAAAGGCTTTTGACTTTAGCTTGGGACAGTCAGAGTGAAGTGGTTGTTGTTTTGACAAAAGTTAAAGAAAAAGATGAGTTACTAGAAGAAACAATCCGAACAATTAAGGCTATAGCTCCTGAAGTTGCAATTGTTGCTGTTGATTCAGTAAATGGATCCGATCCGGGATTAGCAATGATAAGAGACATGGTAAAACCAGGTTGCACAGCTGCATTAATCGGAGAGTCTGGTGCCGGTAAGTCATCGCTTGTAAATGCTCTGCTAGGTGGTGAGATTGTAGAAACAGGCGAAGTCAGATCAGGTGATAAGAGGGGTAGGCATACAACTGTTACACGTGAAATACTTCTTTGTCCTGACGGAGGCTTATTAGTGGACACTCCAGGCTTACGTTCTATTGGTATTTGGGATGCAAAAGAATCCTTAGAGAAGGTCTTTGCTGATCTAGAAGAACGTTCTAAGGATTGTCGTTTCAGTGATTGTGTTCACGAAAGCGAACCAGATTGTGCTGTAAATGAAGATGTCTTGCTGGGTGTACTGGATGAACGGAGACTAATAAGGTACCGGGCTCTACTGAAAGAACTTTCAGAGCAAGAGGCGAAAACATCTAAACGTAAAAACAAATAAGAAGTTTTAGTCGTTACCTGTTAAAAAAGAGTTCTTTAAAAAAGAACGGTCAACCTTGAAACCATTTTTGAGAGGTAATTCATCAATTATGCTTATTTCTTCTGGAAGCTTGTACTTAGCGAGCTTCTCCTTTCCGAATTCAATCAGATCATCTAGAGTTGGAGTCTCTTCGGTTGATGAAGGTACGACAAAAGCAACTCCTATCTGCCCTAAAGTTTGATGAGACTTTGGAATTAAAACCATTTGTTCAATCTTAGGGTGGGTGCTTAAAACCGATTCAACTTCTTGCGGGTAGACGTTATACCCGCCTCTGATAAACATTTCGTTAGTTCTTCCAGCAAGCCTAAACAATCCCATCTCATCCTTTCTCGCCAAATCTTCTGTTTTCAACCATCCATCGACCAAAAATTTTCTAGTGTTTTCTGAATCACGCCAATACGAGTTCATGGAACTGGGAGTTTTAAGAAAGAGTTCTCCAACCTCTCCAGCTTCGACAAGACACCCTTCTTCATCGAGTATTTTTGCTTGTACTCCAGGTCTTGGTTTTCCGATGGTGTAAAGGGACTCTTCCATCGAGGCTTCGAGAGAAGTAGCCAGTCCGATTCCACCTGATTCTGTTGATGAATAACGAATTGAATAAGGGGCATTGAATTTTTCTTTTGCTTTTATCACCAATGAAGGTGGAGATGGACCTCCACCAGCAACAATTGCTTTAACACAACTAAGATCATAATTTTCAAAGTTTTCAACCTTTAGAAGTAATGCAATTTGTGCCGATACACCCGCAATGGCAGATATGCGGTGTGTCTCGACAAGTTGCATTACTCTTTGAGCCTTCCATCGATCAAGAATGTGGAGCGTCACTCCTTTAGATAATTGCCAAGGAAGTTTTGTCATACTGCCTACATGTGCAAAAGCAGTGCTTGGAACCAGATGACCTCCTGAACCCCAAACGCCTTCTGTATCCATTTTTTGTATTGCTAAAAGCTCCTTATTCGTAAATAGAGCTCCTTTAGGGGTGCCAGTCGAACCAGATGTAAAGCACACGCAGACTGGTCGATCAAGATTCTCTTCAAGTTTTTTCTGCGAGAAGGATTCAATACGAAGGCCTGTTAGTAACTTCTCACCACTCTCAGCAGGTTTTATAATTTCAACAGAAAGATCTGCTGGAATTCCATCTAATAGTTCAGAAGTTGCAATAACAAGATCTGGTTCTGTGATTTCGCAAATTGATGCTCTCTCAGGAGCTTGAAGGCGTGGATTAACACCAGCTGTTATTGCACCAATTTTTGATGCTGCGATATAGACGATTAGATACTCGATGCTGGTAGGAAGAGATAGAAGGAGGATTGAACCTTCCATCAAACCTCTTTTAATTAGAGCACCTGATACTTCATCAGAGATAATGTCCAAGTCTTTGTATGAAAGGGAAACACCATTTTCGCAATCAATAGCGATCTCGTTTTCAAAATCTGATGCGGCGGCTCTTACTATTTCTGGAAGCATTAAAAGAAATGGTATCCCTTGAAGGCAGGGGTAATTTAAATAGAGCATCTTTTCTGCAATAGATGATGATTTTTGTGAAATTTTTTGACCTACATGAGGAGCATGCATTATTTGCCCCGTAGCATTGCACTTTGAGAAGGTTGTTTAGCGGAGCCTTCGAAAATTTCAGGAGGAAAACAGTAGATGGCTCGCACTAATGCAATTGACAGATTCATCGGTGAAGCTGAAGCTTCCGGGTTGGATGTAGAAGTACAGCGTTATCCGGATGGCACAAGAACAGCTGCCGATGCAGCAGCTGCAGTCGGTTGCAAAATAGATCAGATAGTGAAGTCTTTGGTTTTCATGGCTGATGTCCGGCCGATACTTATCCTTTGTTCAGGAGCGCGCAGGGTTGATGAAGAGAAATTAGCTGAATATATAGGAACTGAAATAAGAATCGCAGGAGCTAGTGAGGTTCGCGCTGCTACGGGTTATGCAATTGGTGGCACACCACCTTTGGGGCATACTGTTCCGCTTAAGACAGTGGTGGATCCACACCTAATGGAATTTGAAGAAATTTGGGCTGCTGCGGGTACACCTGATTCTGTTTTCCCTATAGAACCAAAAGAACTTGTAAAAGCTACCAGTGGTGCTGTGGTCTCAGTTACCCGCTGAAGAAAAGAGTGAAAATGCCCGGAAGCTGCGATGGTCAAGTAGTGATCGTAACAGGAGCTGGTAGAGGACTCGGTAGAGCTCACGCGTTAGCTCTTGCATCAGAAGGGGCTTCTGTACTGGTAAATGATTTAGGGGTTTCACGTGATGGGGAAGGTAAAGAATCCTCTCCGGCGGATCAAGTAGTAAATGAAATCTTGGAAATGGGAGGAAAAGCCGAAGCTAACTCAGCTGACGTAGCTGATTGGGATCAATCTGAAAAGATGGTTTCACATGCTGTTGAAAAATGGGGAAGATTAGACGCTTTGGTTTGCAACGCGGGTTTCCTAAGGGATCGAATGCTGGTTGGCATGACTGAAGAGGATTGGGATTCGGTAATAAGAGTTCACCTGAAAGGCCATTTGGCACCTGCGCGCCATGCAGCAATTTATTGGAGAAATTTAGTGAAGGAAGGAAAAGAAACCGAGGGGCGAATCGTGATGACTTCTTCGGGAGCCGGTCTTATGGGGAGTGTGGGTCAAGGCAACTACGCGGCGGCCAAAGCAGGAATAGCATTATTGGTGGTTCAAGCTTCAGCAGAATGGGGGCAATATGGCATCAAAGTAAATGGCATAGCACCAGATGCGAGAACGCGAATGACGGAAGGGGTTTTTTATGATTCAGAGATTCCGGAAGGTTGGGACGAAAAAGATCCTAAAAATGTTTCACCGCTTGTGGTTTGGCTATCGAGCAAGGAATGCAACGTTACAGGAAAAATATTTGAGGTCTCAGGTGGGAAAATAAACCTATGTGACGGTTGGAGACACGGCCCTTCAGAAGAGGTAGAAGGAAGAAAGTTTGAAGTTAATGAAATTTCTGAAACAGTGAATAGGTTAATGGAGAAAATTTCCCCGCCAGAGTCGGTTTATGGATCACGTTAGTGTTCGGCAACTATTGTTTTATTTGTTGAGAATGGACAAATTGATTAATACATAGCATATTTGTACTACTAGTCGTTTGGAGAAAACATGAAATTAGTAACCGCAGTAATTAAGCCATTCAAACTCGATGACGTCAAAGATGCTCTTGCCAATTTAGACATACAAGGTATGACTGTTAGCGAAGTTCAAGGTTTTGGGCGACAAGGAGGGCACAGCGAAACGTACAGAGGAACTGAATATAAGGTTTTGTTTACTCCAAAAACACGCGTTGAAGCTGTTGTCGATGACG
>MPLX02055805.1_pt1 | contig 10397 bp, 9 predicted proteins | sample 1617341 | NCBI WGS metagenome assembly MPLX02 (sample SAMN05944804, study PRJNA350692) | marine metagenome | biome: marine; feature: ODZ; material: water; isolation source: 120 m water sample filtered on 0.2 um supor filter | place: Pacific Ocean | collected 2012-04-08 | depth 120m m | reverse complement strand
CCCCCGGGTCGTGACAGAGTCAGCCTTGTTCTTTGTGCGGATCGGAAATACCGAGCGTGCCCGAGGTCTGCTCCACGATTTCGAGGAGTTGGATTATCCAGGGTCGTCCCACTCCGGCCCTTGGATGATGGTCGAGAAGGCCTACCGGCAACTTGGTGAAGCAATCCTTGCTGAGAGGGCCGCAGAATGCTGGGGGGCAGGGGGCGTTCAGATCCCCGAGGCCTGCTGAGGGTCAGCAGGACCGCGAGGGGCCGTGCCTTCCATCTCACACCGAGATCGCTGGCGCCACGGTCTCCCAGGGGGTGAGCTCCGGGATACTGCCTGCTCTCAATCGGTAGGTGTCGTGCCGTTGATTGTCTGGGCTGGTTCCGACGATCGCCGGGACCGCACATTGGCCAATAGATGGTCGAAGCCGATACCAGCAAAGACAGCTACTCCCCAGACGAGTTCACCACGGTGTCTGTAGGCAGTGCCGAAGTTTCCTTCGACGAGGGCCCACATGATCGCTAAGCCACCGGTGACAAGAAGTGTGAAGGCGAGTTCCGGAGTCAGTCGTCGCCACCGCTGTCTTACGCCGATCAGGGCGAGGATGAGGAGGGGATACCAGACAATGTGTTCTGAGAATGGGTACCGCAAGTTGGGGCTTCTGCCAAGATGATTGGGGAGTGGATCCAGGAACATCACGCGTAGGCCCTGTGGAAGGTAGATGAGGTCCGAATAGGGCCCGCGGCCAGCCAGTTCGACGGTGGTCGCTGTGGTGGTCGCTGTGTTGGTCGTTGTGGTGGTCGTTGTGGTGGTCGCTGTGGTGAATGCGGTTCTGGCATTCAGGGCCATATTGGACCGGATGTTGTCCGTGCCACCTGGGATATGGACGAAGAGATCACTACCGAAGAAACCCGCGTTAACGGAGAGTGGCAGGAATGCCAGCAATATCAGCAGCCCGCCGATCCTCAGCATCCGTTGTGACTGAGGTGTAAGAAGTACCGCAATCATGCAGGCGATGGTGGCGACGACGAGGCTGTGGACGCGCAGGTGGGTAAGGAAAACGGTTATGCACAACAGCATGAGGAATCCCTGAACGAATCTCCCCGGACCGTGTTGCCGAGTCCACCAGCCCAACGTCATGGCCAGCAGGGCAAGTGCCATCCACGTGAACGAATCCTTGAGCACAAGCGAGGACCAAAGGACCTGCGACGGAAATGTGGATATCGCAAGTCCAGAGAACAGCGCCGCGGAAGTCGACGCATGGCGGCGGACGAGAACGGTGACAGCCGCAGCCGTGATGGCTCCGGCCAGTGCGGACAGCACCTGACCCAGTAGTGGATGGAAGCCGAAGAGACGGAACAGATAGCCGACTGGCAGTAGGAAACCGGCGTTAATCTTCATTAATCCCCAGTCGTCCATGAACTCCTGGCTCATGAACTCCCAGATTGCAGTATCGCTATTGGCGAACCTGTCAGCGAGCTGGAGGTATCCCCGATCGTCTGGAAAGAGAGCTCCATCACTGGAGAAAGCGACGACGGTCGCCACCACCAGCCTGATGACCAACGCCACGACGAATACCAGAGCAGCCGGCCGCGAGGCCGCTCTTCGACGCACCGTCGTAAGCCATCGGACGGTCAGCGAGAGCGGTGACTTCATCGAGCGGCCCCGGATCGGCGCTGCAGGACGCCGCCTGGGCCGTCGGTCAAGCAGTGGGGAATCGAATGCATTACCTGTGGGATGAATCTCGTGTCGCCACGACCAGAGGATAATACAGTTGGTCTTTCTGCCACACGAACGAACGCCACATTCGCGTTTCCGTCTGAGTCGAAGAGTCGTCAACTACCCTTCAGGCGTGCAACGGCGAGACTCGTCTGCGGGGGTCAGAACATGGCTGGCTCCGGTCGACCTCATTATGGCCGTTGCAACCGCGGGCATTACCGTCACTCGAATGCTGCTCCTCCGACGTTCGGTGACCGTGAAATCTCAGGGTCTGGTGGTATTGGATGCCTCGTACACGCTGGACCAGGTCCACGACCGCGAGCTGCAGTGGGCGATAACAGCACGCGACTGTGATGGCCTGTTCGATCACGTCTGGAGCGTCCACCCGATGGTCGGAGCCGACGGTTCTGCGCCTGGCGACGGACCGCTCCGGGTCCGCGGGTTGAGCGACTCCCACACCTTTATCGAGGCTCATATGTCGGTCGGCCCGCGTTGGAACCGGTTGCCGATCACCGGCTTCGTGCTCTCGCAAATCCGCCTCCTGAAGCACCTCAGGCAGTTTGTGGTGTCGGGACGTGTATCAGCCGTCCGGGTCGGCGATCCCTACTATTTGGGACTTCTGGGCTATCTGTTGACAATTCGTGGCGGTCTCCCATTGACAGTTCGCGTGGCCTCCGACTACGACGCGGCATACCAGAAGACGGGATTGCCGGCGTACCCGCGTCTCTTTCGATCCCGTCGGATCGAGAAGCGGATCGAGCGGTACATTCTGAGGCGAGCCGAGTTGATCGTGGCTCCGAACCTTGCCTATCAGTCTTTCGCTATTGCCAACGGTGCCCGACCTGAGCGTTGTGCAGTCGTGCCTTTCGGCGGACTGCTGCACCCGGCCCACTTCGACGAGCCGTCGGACCGGCACAGCATCCGAGATGAGGTTGGTCTCGATCAACGACCGTTGGTTGTCTCGGTGATGCGTCTTGAACCCGTGAAGCACGCTGTGGACCTGGTGGGCGTGCTCGACCTCGTACGGCGGGATTGTCCGAATGTGGTGTTCGCTGTAGTGGGCGACGGGTCACAGCGCGGTGAGATGCTGGCCAGAACCCGAGAACTCGGGCTGGACGGCTCCCTGTTCCTCCTCGGCAACAGGGGCCAGAGGTGGATCGCATCCCTGTTGGCCGATGCCGATGTGATTGCCGCACCGATGATGGGTCGGGCTCTCGTTGAGGCGGCACTGAGCGGGACGCCGATCGTCGCTTATGACGTTGACTGGCACGGCGAGCTGATTGATGACGGTGAGACCGGAGTGCTCGTGCCGTTCGGTGACCGAGAGGCCATGGCACGGGCCATCCTGCGAATGCTCGACGATCCTGACCATGCGGTCGAGTTGGGCAGCCAGGCCCGCCGGGCGGCAATGGACGCGATGTCGAGAGAAGTGGTGAGTCGGGCCGAACGCGAGGCCTGGTTGCGAGTCCTCCCATTGGCTGGTGTCCACGTCGGCCCCCGTGGCAGCCGTATGCCGGACGACGACGCGCGGTGAGTGGACAGGTGGCGAGCACTCCGCTGGTGAGCGTAGGCATGCCGGTATTTAATGGCGAGGGGACGATCCGGGTAGCGCTTGAGTCGGTTCTCGCTCAGACCCACGAGAACCTCGAGGTGCTCGTCTACAACAACGGCTCGACCGACGGAACTGAGGCGGTCGTTCTTGATTTCCAGAGGAATGACTCCCGTGTGAAGTACCTGGCCGGAAAGGCGAACCTCGGTTGGACCCACAGTTTCAGCGAGACGTTTCGAATGTCGTCGGGCCCGTACTTCGTGTGGCTTGGTGCCGATGACCAACTTGGGTCTTCGGCTCTCGAGGAGGGGGTGGGTCTGCTTGAGTCGGACCAGGAAGTCGGAGTGAGCGTTCCTCTTATTACGGCATACCTTGAAGATCACGAAGATCCTGTATACGAGGTGCACTTTCAGGGCTTTGGATCTGATGTGTCGGAGTTCACGAAACTGGTGCGATCTATCCGCCAGCTCCCGGTGAGTTGCATCTATGGACTCTTCCGCTCCGAAGTTCTTAGAGCCAGCCGGTTACTTCCTCCCATTTACATGGCCGATGTCGTGCTGTTACAAGAAGTTGCTCTACGAACGGCGATCGTTTTTAACGCCAATCAGCATCTCCGCTACAACATGAGGACGGAGTGGAGGACTCCGGCCGAGGAGCTCTCCATTACTTTCGGGGAAGAGTTGCCACGCTGGTCCAGTGTTCCAGCGTTGATGTTGTTGCTGGAAAAGGTCAGGCGGCTCAAGGGGGTCACTCCAACCCGCTTCCGATGGATCACCTATTCCGCCCTGATTGCTGGTGCGGAGTTGTGGAGGCTGACTTGGCGTGCCCTCTGGCGCCTTGCAAGGAAGTTGTTTGGCCGTACAGCCCTTCGGGCATTCGGCACAGCCTTCTACTGGCAGCACATGCTTCCTGGCTATATGAGAGTGCTTGATCCGACTGCCTATGAGGAGCGGATCGTTCTGCCCACACTCGGCCTGGAATGAACAGTACGGTTCCATCCGAAAGGGGTTGAGCACTAGGCAACACACGGGTGTTACTAGTGATGGCCGGGTAAGTGCAAGTCTAGTAACTTCTTGCCATGGCCGACTTGGGGAAGAGCAAACTACTCCGTTCCATCTATGACCGGTTTCCCCGTTTGCAACCGGTTTTACGAGAAATCAATGCCCTGATATCCGGCCACCAACCACCGACATTTTTTGGGTGGCTGATGACCACCTGGCATCAGGTTCCTTGGATTGAGGGTGCGGAGACGTTTCTGGAGGCCGCCGATGAACTCAACTCCTTTGAGATGGAGGCCCCATTTTCCGCCAGTCGGAGAGAATTGGATTCTCTAATGTGGCGACATTGGAATGTCGCCTACAGCGTTAAGCATTCGATAGCGAAGATGGGACAACCCCACTTCACCGGTGTCGAGTGCGGAGTAGGTGAAGGAATGTCAGCCCACATCGCTGCTAGCCAGATTGGGTCGGAGCAACTCGAATCAGCGTCCCTTCACCTATACGACGCCTGGTCAACAATGCACACCGAGCAACTGCTTGAATCGGAAACTTCGCAGACCGGCTCATACGGACAGTTATCAATGCAGCGAACCCGTAAGAACCTCTCAAAGCACTCAGATATGGTCTTCTGGCATCCCGGCTACATACCGGAATCATTTGATGCCAAGGCTCCTGAAGCAATCAACTGGCTACACATCGATCTGAACTCCGCAGTCGCAACCGAAGAGGCGTTGAGTTTCTTCTGGCCCCGACTACTTGAAAACGGCGTCATTGTTCTTGATGATTATGGATGGACCTACTTCGAAGAGACTAGGAAAATAGCGGCAGAGTTCTTTGACGATAAGCCCGGGACGCTGATGCCACTTCCGACAGGCCAAGCCTTCTACTTCCGTTAGATATCAAGTTCGGACAGCGGGTTCGACGACTACCCCACTAACCGGGTGTCGATGTGGTCACCACCGGTGGTCGAGCTTGCTTTGAGGTTTCCGGAGGTGGTTCCTACCTCGGCCAAGTACTGCCAATGCGAAAGGCCTCTCCGTGCTTGGCTGGTGCGATGCCTCCGAGGGATTGAGAGCCGCGGTGGTCACCGGTCGGGCAGGCTCGTCTCGAATTTCCTGAAGGTCGACTTGGAAATGTTCTGGGGAGGCAGATTCACCTCGGGTTACTGGGGGGGATTCCCGATCTCCTTGTCGCAGGGGGATCTTGCTAGCGGGCTTGGCCGACCGGTTGAACCTGCAGAAGGATTTGAGGAAGATTGAACGACGTGGGGTGCAGGTTCTCTTCCTACAGACATTGGTCAGGCGCCAACTCGTCGAGCAGCCTTCTGGGTAGCGGAGAGAACGGGGAATGCTACAGTGTAAGTTCGTTGGACCGAGGCGATGGGAGCCCTGTTGGACAGAAAAGCTCAAATTCTGCTAGCTGATCTCTTCTACGTAAACCACCTTACCAAAAATCGGCTATGTGTCCCGCTCAACATCGGCTATATAGGTTCTTATGTAGATAGACTTTATGGTCAAGATGTTGAAATCTCCCTGTACAAGGATGTTGATCTCTTACTTAAACAGATCAAAGATCAACAACCTGATATCGTCGGGTTCTCGTTTTACTATTGGAACCAGAATCTAAATAACTATGTTGTACAACAGATCCGTAACCTCTATGGAAGTGATGTTCTCGTAGTCTTTGGTGGACCTTCGGTTGACAGTGATGAAGCTGAACAGTTGAAGTTGTTCAATAAGTTTCCAGAGGTAGATATATTTGTTGAAGGTGAGGGTGAGGCGGGATTTGCTGCCATCGTGAACAGTGCACTTGGTAGTGAAGGAAAACTTTACGAATCCCCGATAGATTGTTCCTTGTTTATTGCAGATGGCCAGTTAGTAAAGGGTGAAAATACCAGTACCAATCTGGATCTCAGTAGTATTCCGTCTCCGTATCTGAATGGTTCACTTGACGAGTTCCTTGTAGCAGAGTACATGCCACTTCTACAGGCAACTCGAACCTGTCCATATCAGTGCACATTCTGTGTTGAAGGGAAGGAACGTTCCAGGTTACGTGCTTTCCCACTGGAACAGGTCAAGAAAGAGATTGACTATATATGTGAATGGAATAGAGACCGCCCTCACGTAGTCTTAAACTTGGCAGAACTTAATTTCGGAATACAGCATCAGGACCCGGAAATTGCTGAATATCTTCGGAAGGTAGCGGACACGGTCGGCTATCCTCGGAGCGTCTACTTTTACCAGGACAAGAAGTTCCGGGAGAGTGGAAAGCAAGTTATTTCCGCGCTTGGCCACCTCAACAAGGATGGTCTTATATTCAGTCTTCAGACCGACCATCCGGAAGGCGTTCTTGCGATCAAGCGAAAGAATCTATCCAACGAAATGATTCAGGATGGCATTAGTTGGGCTAAGGCAAATCAAGTTCCCGTAACTACCGAGTTGATCTTTGGACTGCCTTACGAGACCTATGACACAATGGTTGGCCTGCTAAACAGGTGTGTTGCCCTGGGGTTTGACTCCATCATGGTGCATAATCTCTTTCTCATGGAAGGAATTGAACTGGCTCGCGAACCAGAAATGGAACGGTGGGGGTTTCATACCGATTATCGGCTGCTTGGAAATAACTATACGATGCTTGACGGTACATTCGTCTATGAGTATGAAAGGGTGGTCACGGCCAGCGACTACTTCAATGTTGATGATTTCTTAAATATCCGATGCCTGAATCTTATGTTCTTTTCGGTGTTCCAAGGAAGTTTCTTTAAATACTTCTTTCATTATGTGAAAAGTAAGGATGTTCTACTTGCATCGTTCTTCCAGGAGTTTATGAATCCGTTTGAGGCGGAGTACTGGCCCGAGGGGTATTTGCAGTTTGTGGAAGAATTTCGAACCGCCGCGGTGGAAGAGCTTCATCCCGATTTGGCCTCACTAGCTGCAGCCGCGGAACAGACCTATATAGCAAACAATGGCGTCGGTGAGCCCGTCCGGTTGAACCCCTATTTCTACTCACGCTTGATGTACAGAGAGCGTGATTGGATCGAGTCCGTCCTTCTCCGGGTTCTCGAAAATATCGCACCCCACCTTGACGATGCGGAAATCGCCGAAGCAAGGAACATCCTTGAACTGTGTGGGAGGTTGGTTGTGGACTTACGAGATATCAAGGCTTGTGGAGGGGAGATTGTCGTTGAGTTTGACCCAAATGCTTGGCGCGAGGATAAATTCCATCAACCAAAACAGAGCTTTGCTACCTACGAAGGCTCAGTCTCCTTGAGCATCTCAGATGAGCGTGTAGAAATGTTGAAGTCATTCTGTGAGAAGGAGACTCATCTGGAAGATAGGGAATTCTACTTCGTCGCAGTCGAGACGTTATTCCCGAGAACGGTTCTGTTCTACGATATTGATTCTTCGGAACTTGAATCGCTTATGGACGAGAATATTGAGGCGACAGTCACCAGCCGTCCGCTGGCTGTCCCTGAAGAACCCTCTACGATTGATGCCCTGGGCTCAACCCCGGAATCCTCTGAGACGGAAGTGGTTGTTACACACCGAGTGTCGTAACGGACCTAGATGCTCTAGCTAAATACGTGATCATTTGCGTATTTGTTGCTAAGGGTGTTGCCATCAAAAAACCCACGTTGGGCCCGAGTGATAGGTATGTCACACCTGGCACAAGGCCCGATCTCTTGGAGTCTTCCTTCCATCATTAGGTTCCTGACCCGGGCGAGTTCGGACCCATCATCGATTTCGACCGGATCCGTCTCTAATACATTCCCCAACTCAAAAAATGAGGCGTTGGCGTCAACGCAACACAGTTTTACATTTCCGTGTATATCAATGTTGTACCTGTCCCAAACATATGGACATTTCGCCACATCAATAATGGCAGTTGAACTGACGTAGGGAGAGGCTGTTCTGGTTCCAGGTAGGTTGACTTTGGTTGCGTTAGGGTAATTGTGCTCCGACCAATTGTGTTCCGGAAAGTATAGAAGCATGTCACCCTTAGAAAAGTCGAGGAAATCGGACCAATACTCAACATAAGCATTCCACTCATCGACATTCCGTTCTGAAGATATGGTCCGTATCATTATCTTGGAATTGTAATCTCCAGAATTCCGTAATTCGATGTATTGATGAGTATTTGCCATAATCGTTTCAAAAATTAAACCCTTTCGAATATCCTCAAAGACTTGCTTGTTTAGACTGTCGATACCAATTACGACTTCTCCAACACCGGCATCCAATATTGTCGTTCCAACCTTAGTGTTCAAATGCGAGGCATTTGTAGGAATACCTACCGAATCTACTCCTTTGGATCGAATGTACTCGATCTTAGAGCCGATGTGTCTGTCAAGAAGAGGTTCACCGATGCCACACAGTATGATCTTCTTAATCTGTTCAATATTTGACCCGAAACTATCAATTACCCGTGTGAAAACATCGTGTGTCATTATTTGCTTATCCCACCGAGTCTCATCGATGCAACACATGGGACAATCTGCGGAACAAAGTCCTTTAACAATCTCTAACTCTATTGTCGCGGGAATTGCCATTTCTGGTGACTCCAAATTCCTAGTTGGATTACGAATTCACGAAGATATGACCGGTGCGTTGGGAATAACGGCTCCGCTTTGGGTCAGGCTAGTGGTTCCCAGGTGGAGCCCACACTACCATTCACCTCCCTGTGGCAGAGTTGGCGAGGCGCATGGGACGGCTTTGGCTGCCGGTTTGGCTGCCGGAACACCGCAGGTCAACCCATGTGAACGGGTAGGTTGAACCGGTTGGGGATCCTGACCTGCGAACTTGCTTGGCGCGCTCGGAGGGACTCGAACCCCCAACCTTCTGATCCGTAAGTGGAAGACGACAGCAGAGGAGTACAGGCACTTCACTGGGGGGCCGTGAAGGGACGGGTGGCCCTGCCGTTCCTGCCGCTATTGGTGGACCGCGTCCAGCGGATGTGGTCCCGCGAGTTGGGGATGGCGACAAGAATTGGATATGTGCTTGTTGTCCTGTCAGCGGAAGGTAGGCGACTCGGCGTCCGGGCAGCCTGGCGCTGCTACAGATCGCTGGTAGGCAGTGCGCGGGCATCCTCAATCGGTGACAGCCTGTACTGGCGTGCGATGCATGTGCCCGGAGTGAAAGTGTGCGACATGCGGGTCTTCACAGAGCGAGTGGTCTATCCGACCATGGGTCTGTCGCCTCATGAACAGGCTGTCCACCGTCTTGGCACGCCAGACGAGCGGTAGTATCTAGGATGTGGTTGATCGGGTGGGTTCATCGGAATCGTTGATGGTGGAACGGTCAGCGGAGTTCTTCACCGGGTATTTTGCCGAACTGGCAGCGCAGGCGGTATGTGCTTCGTCTTCAAACCTCCTGAAGGCGGCCGACCTGGTCGATCGGGTGAGCGCCAATGGAGGAAATGTCCTCGTAGTCGGTAACGGCGGGAGTGCTGCAATCGCCGCACATGTTGCCGTCGATCTCGTAAAGGCGGCGGGCCGGCGGGCTATGACCTTCAACGAGCCGAGCTTGCTCACCTGCTACAGCAACGACTTCGGTTACTCCGACTGGGTTGCCGAGGCGATCTCCAGTTTCGCCGATGCCGGAGATGTGGCGATTCTCATCAGTAGCAGCGGAGAGTCGGACAACATCGTTAACGGTGCAGCCCGGGCGCTGGAGATGGGTCTGTCGGTTCTGACGCTCTCGGGGTTTGACGCCGCGAATCGGCTTCGCACGATGGGTGACGTCAACCTGTGGGTCGACAGTTCCTCGTACAACGTGGTCGAGATCACTCACCAGACCTGGTTGCTGGCGGTCGTCGACTACCTGATCGAGCGGGATCGGCTGCAGCTTGGTTGACGAACGATCACCTCGCGAACCAGGCGCGACATCACCTGACAGGGTCCTGATAACGGGTATCACGGGTTTTGTGGGGTCTCACCTGGCGGACCTCTTCCTCGAGCGAGGCGTCGAGGTGTTCGGTTTCCGTCGTTACCACCTGTCGCCGATGCACAACGTCTCCCACATCGAGGACCGCATCAACTGGGTCGACTGCGACATGACCGACCAGAAGGCGGTCGCAAAGGCAATCGGCCTCGTACTTCCCGACCGGATCTTCCACATGGCGGCCCAGAGTTTCGTGAGCCCCTCATG
>MPLX02069287.1_pt1 | contig 10398 bp, 11 predicted proteins | sample 1617341 | NCBI WGS metagenome assembly MPLX02 (sample SAMN05944804, study PRJNA350692) | marine metagenome | biome: marine; feature: ODZ; material: water; isolation source: 120 m water sample filtered on 0.2 um supor filter | place: Pacific Ocean | collected 2012-04-08 | depth 120m m | reverse complement strand
TTGCCTGAAGGTTAGTCGTGTTTATTTCCTGCTATGTGCTAGACCTCCTTGATTTAAAAAAATCTACATTGCGAAAAACCTTTCTCTCCTGATACGCATCAAATATTTAACAATTTAAGGCTCTTATTGAGCTCGAACTTTAATGAAACGATCTTTTCCCATACGCTACCCGCGTATTTTCTATTGTTAGGTCAAATATGAAGCTTTCAACTCTGGCCAAAATTTCAACTCATAAATAGTTTGACACCAGACTGACGGTTCCTTAATTAAGTTCGATTTCTTCGATCAGAAGTTCCTTTCATTGTTCAACTCGTTTCAGTTTAATTTTTGATAACTCAATGCTCTGAAATTTACTTATGTTTTCTTATGACCCGATAAATGATGGGCTTAATTTTCTTGCAAGTCGCAACCTTGAAAGTGCAGAGATTATGTTTCTAAGGATCATGAACGATCCGTATGCCCATCGGGATGAACTCTCTTTAGCTAGAAAATACCTTAATGATATTCGTGATTGTCAATCGGGTGTGGCAACACTTGACTTTAGTGATTATAAAAAAATAACGGTTAAACCATCAGATTCTATCGGTGATATTAATGAGATGCTTGCCGAAATATATTTTTCTTCAGCTTTTGAATATAGTGAGATCGATGAAGCCTTAAAAAATAATATCCCGGCAGTTGTCAGTAAATTAAAAAAAATCAGGATAAAAGGTATTGTTGACCGTGATAAACTTTATAAAAAAATAGATAAAAAAGGCGCCCTGACAATCAAAAAGAAGTTTGAATGTAAAGAGAAAAAGGGTGAGGCAGTGTTTGACGTGTACCGCTGGAAGACAATATTTAGAAAGTTTGTTTGGCAAATAAATCCCTTTCTCCTGGTTCGCCACTTGGAGTTATTGGACCACATTGTTAAAACAGGAGAAATAAGTTTTTTGGGTGATTCAAAATTAAAAACCTTGACTCCGAAATACAAATGGATTATTGACTCAACCATAAAGAATAAATGGTTTTTGATGAGAAGTTATTTTTTTAAAGCTAGGCGTGAGATCGAAGGTCAATTTACTCGCAAGGAGGGGACTAAAAAATACTGGGAGGAGGTCAAGTATAAAAAAATAAAAATTTTTGAGAAATGCGGGTTTAGTGAACAAGATATCCAAAAATTGCTACTAGTTGACAAACTAAACTACAACACTCTTGAGGAGATATACGATTTTTCTATAAATTATGGGGTGTCTTTACGCCCTCGAGATGTGAGTTTGGCTTTACGGGGTGTTTCGAAGGCTAAGGAATGTATCAAGGAACGAGCTGGAATCTTGATGGGAGAGAAAAAAAAATTCCAAGATGAATTGAGGGGTTTTGGTTTTTCGAATACTAGTTCGTATCACATTGCTCGTCAAACTAAACGATCCAGTTCACATCAGGTTACAGGTGCATTTAAAACTTCTCTGAAGGTTGCAAGAGATGAAATTTATTGGTATCGGATTATCCCTCAATCACAATCTTTGAAAGACAGTATCGAAACTCAGTGCCGTAAGCACCTGAGTACAGTTTATATTCATATGTTTGAGAGAGGGCGGTTGAATAAAATATTGCTTCAACTAGGGAAACTTTCTATCCAGAAATACCTCATTCGGATTTATGGTGCACGTGTAATCGACATGCATTGTTACCCTCGATTAAATACAATTCATCAATATTACAAGCTAAAGTATTTTGAGTACCATAGCCAACATGTACCCAGTATTTCAGAGGTGATAAAGATTAGCAGGGAAGACTTTAAGCCCTTGTTGTTGGAAGGGTTTAATATTTTTATTAAGAAATACCGGCTAAATATTTCTTCCAGTCTTTATGACTTAGTTGCGAAACAAAAATCAATCACTTCCTGGGAGGATGCGTTCACCACGGTTGAAGAGAAGTTACTTCTTAAATTTTGGTTTTTGATGGACCATGGAGTGAAGATTACTCAAGGTCTTATTAAGAAAGGAGCTCTTTCTCCTGGTTCTGATTTATGGGGGTACGTAAAGAATCAGGGATTAGAGTGTAATAATTGATTGAGCTTTTGTCGCATTTCCTTGAGTGGCATTAAGTCGCCTTTTTTGGAAGCTACGGCGATGCCTTCCCGATATGTTTGGATAGCCTCATCCTGCCTTAAAAGTTTTTCCATGGTTTTCCCTAAAAGGGCATAAGCTGCAGAATAATCTTTATATTCTTTTACAACAGTTTGAAGTGGGGGTAGGGCTTCTTCATAGCGTTTAAGATCGTGATAAACAGATCCTAATCCAAAGTTTGCTACTTGATCCACGGGGTCTATTTCTAGCACTTGTTTAAACATTGAAATTTTCTGTTCTCTTTCAGCCAGATCTTGTTTTGCTTTATCCACAGTTGTTTTTTTAGCCATATTTTCTGCGATTGCTTTTTCAAACTGTAGTGCAGTTGCTTCTCCTTTTTCTCGTTCAGCATCTTCTATTCTTCCCTGTTGCATGTAATATACAGAGAGATTCGAATGGGCCATGATTTCTTCAGGGTTGATTTCTACCAGTCGTTTCATAAGAGCAATCGCCTCATCCAATTTGTTTTGTTTGGATAAAAATACCCCCAACGCCTCATATGCAGTAGCATTTTTAGGGTCAAGTTCAATTGCTTCTCTAAGAAGGGCGACTGGTTGATTGAGATCGTCTTGCTTCTGATATAAATTAAGTGCTTTATCCTGTAATGCTTTAGAGCGGTCTTTGCGTGTTTGTGGCTGATAAAAAGGCAGAAGGCAGGTTCTTATTTTATAAGGTTTGTTATTGATTGTTACCTCCAAATCAATATCTGGGCTTCGATGATCTTTTTGAATGTAAGCTAACGATATGTTTTTCTGAAGTGAATAAGAAAAGATAGAACTTTTAATCACACCTAGTTTTTTAGAATTAAGTTTGATTTCATTGTCATGTGACGGGAGAGTATCACCTTCGATGATTAATCCCATTAGTGCAAAATTAGGTGCACCATATGTTTTGATGCGAGCAATAACTTCCTGCCCAATATAGCAACCCTTATTGTAACTAACAGAGCTATGCTCGAGTCCGGTTTCGGGGAGAATATTTTTATCATTAATGTCTTTCCCGTAGGAAGGGATGCCAGATTCAATGCGAAATACTTCTTGTGCATGAGGGTCAACCTGGGTCAGTACATTTTGCTGCTCGAACTCCAATAATTTTTTTTCGATGGGATCCTCTGAGTCAGTTTGGAATGCTAGGACACACCCTTCTTCTCCTGTCAAGGATTTAGCGATTGCTAGTGCAGGTAGCCCTTCGAATGTAAACTTACAGATGTCGTTAGGTTTTTCAGGAATAGAATCGTTACTTCGAGTAAAATTTTTTATAATTTCCTGGCTTTTTGGACCTTGCAATGCAAGAACAAAATGATTATATAATGTGAAGGTAACGTCTTCACGGAAAAGGAAGGTATTCAGATGGTTCAGTAGATTTTCTTTTTGTTGAGTCTCAACCAGTATAACTGTCGACTCTTCTCCTGTTCTGTGGAGGGAGAATGTGGAGATGACCCTGGCTTTTCGGTCAACAATGGCATTATTTTGACCTTGCCCCGGCTTTAACTCATTTACGTCGTTAGTTGTTTGGGTCTGGAGATAGTTAAAAAGATCTGACCCTTCAGCTGAGATAAGACAAAAGTCACCTAGAAAAAAGTAGCCAGCTTTTTCACGTAAGTAACGGTGATTTTCCTGAGAAGAGAGAGTAGTTTCCAAGTAACGATTTGCAAGCGGTGTCGATTATCAGGTGATGGAGAATGACTCTCCACAACCGCAAGTTGAGGTAGCATTTGGATTTACAAAAACAAATCCTTTTCCGTCAAGTCCGCCTTTGTAGTCCAGCATCATTCCCTTTAAATAAATGAGGCTTTTCGCATCCATGAAAACCTTGAAGCCTTCATGTTCAATCACAGTATCCCCTTTTTCTGTTGGGGTGAACGAGAGATCGTACGATAAACCAGAACAACCGCCACCCTTTACACCTAGGCGCAGGCCTATTTCTGGATTGTTTTCTGCCTTTATTAACTTCTTGACCTCATCCTTGGCAATCATTGAGACTTTAACAAACTCCTGTGTAGCCGCCATTCGCTCCTCCAAAAGTAATTTCCATATAAAATTATATATCGCCGGTTAATATAACTTAAGTGACGACTAAGCTTCTCTTATTATACTAAAAACAAAAAAACATGTGGGTATTACTTTGAATATAATTGATGGTACTGCCTTAAGTTTACTTAAATTAATAGCTTGGCTGACTTATGATGATTCGTAAATGGTTTGGTTCCCCATAAAATTGAAAAATTTAAACCTTTTCACAGAGTATAGAATCAAATAGACTGTAATTTATTCAAAAGTTCACCATCTGACGGGGGGTATAGCGGTCTATGATTAGTATTCCAGATTTAGCAGCTTTAGTGAAGGAGTCGATTCCTGACGCCGAGGTTGAAATACTTGATAAAACAGGGATGAAGGATCATTTTATCATTCATGTGACTTCTGCCTCATTTGAGCCTATGGATCTTATGGCAAGGCATCGAGCGGTTCAAGCTGTATTGAATCCAGCAATGCAGGATGGTCGTGTTCATGCCGCAGAAATAAAAACTGCGGTACCAGCTTAGAAAAACAATCTTTTAGAATTTTTTTTAAAAAAATATTAACTTTTATATTTATAGGAGCTTTAAAGAATGTCTTCGATTGATGATGAAATTAAAGAAGAAATAGCCAATAACAAAATTTTGATTTACGGCAAAGGCACCAAGTCTGCCCCACAATGTGGGTTCACAGCAGAAACAGTTCAGTTTTTTAACAAATATGGACACCCCTTTGAAGTGATAAATGTTTTGGAGAATATGAATAAACGAGAAGCTTTGAGCAAGATGACAAATTGGCCAACTTTGCCGAAGGTATTTATTGATGGGAAGTTTTATGGAGATACTGATATTCTTGATGAAATGGAAGCTAAGGGTGAAGTGGAGCCGCTATTAAAAACTGCATTTGGTGAGTAATTCTTGTTAACTTTTGAGTTGAGGTTTTCATGTCAGGTGAGCTAGAGACAGGTGACCGTGCACCCGGTTTTGATTTGCCGGCTGTTTATGGATACAAAGCAGGTGCAAGTAGCCCTTCCGCCGAGGAAAAGGTTATGGTCAAACTTAAGGACTTTCAGGATAAAAAATGGGTAGTATTGTGTTTTTATGCCCAAGACAGTAGCCCTGAAGATACTAGGTTAATGGTAAGTTTTAATGAGTGGAATAGAAAATTTAAAACCCGTGAAGTTGAGCTGTTGGGTTGCAGTTGGAACGGGGTTAATTCACATCAACAGTTTATTGAAGTTTATCAAATGGGTTTTACCTTACTGGCGGATGAGTATAAAAAAATTACCGAATTATATGGTGTGATTAAGGAAGAAGATGACCTTGGGCAAATGGTCAAGGTGATCGAGCGCTCTACTTTCGTGATCGATAAAACAGGAATGGTTCGTAATGTATGGAGAAATATTGAAGACCTTAGAGAACACCCAAGGGATGTTTGGGACTTTATTCAAAAGGAGAAGCACTAGTTTTCTAAGGCAGCGGCATAGCTATTAAGAAAACAAGCCAACACTTCAGGAGAATTTCTAGCGGTTCCTAGGTAGAGAAAAATAGCTGGGTATGAGAGCAGTTTTAGACATTTCAGATGGAGAAACCAGTTACATCACCAAAAATGCCTATCAATAAAACCTTTACGAGCTTACTCCCATGCCATCCTACGATACGTTAGACAACATAACTTTATCTAGTTCTAAAACAACATATAACTTAACTAAGGGGAGTTTTGCCTTTGAGCCTATATCAGCAAATAACATAATTTGTTCAATCAATGGTAAAGTGCAAAACGGAAACTTTTCAGTTATAGGAAGCACAATAACATTTACTGATATAACTTTTTCTTCATCAGATAAGATGGATTATATATTACACATAAGAACTGTTGCGTAAGAATGGAGTTTTAAGGAGTTTGCGGCGGTACTCAGTTTTTGCAGGTAAAATTTGGCAACCTTTTAAAGTACCCCTTGTTGAAATTTTATAACGGCATAGAAAGCTCGCAAAGGTCTTATTGAGGGGTGTTTTGTAAGTAATGTATTCAGGTGGCTTTAAAGTTTTTGCAAATCATATTACGAATTTCTTGAAGTATTTCATCCCCTTTTTTTGCATCCTTTTCCTCCAGAGCTATGCAAGGAGAAATAATAATTCGGACTGTCCCAGGGTGAAAGAGCATACTACCTTTGCGGATGATATCTCGGGTTCCTATAATTGCTACAGGCACCATTGGTACTTTGGCACGTTGGGCTAGGAGTTGGCTTCCTTTTTTAAAAACACCTATGCTTCCGTCCTCAGACCGTGTCCCTTCAGGAAAAATAACGACAGAACTTCCCTCTTTGATAGCTTCAAGGGTATTTAGGAAAGCTTGATATGATTGTTTTCGATTGTTTCTTTCAACAGGAATATAACCAGCTGCGCGCATTGCCCAGCCCATAAATGGAACTCGAAATAAGACCGCTTTTGAAACCCATCGTAGTTGAACGGTCAAATAGCCTGCTAAAGTGAAAATATCGTAGTAACCTTGGTGATTAGCTATGAAAATTTGAGGTTGATCAACCAAGATATTTTCTTTCCCGCTAACTTCGACTTTAATACCATTCCACCGACAAATTAACCTGCTCCATAAAGCAGCAACTTTATGAGATTGGTTTCCGCTCCTATCAAGTACTCCCAGAAGAGTAGCTACGGTTCCAAGAATGATAGATAAGCTTATTATTAAAACCCAAAAACGTAGAGTGTGATATAGAGATAAGAAATATTTCAAAATATTTTTACCTACATATGATGAGAGTTCGCACTGAAGATTGGCCAGTTAAAAGTTAATTAACTTTCTATACTCATTCGGCAATGTAATTAAATAAAGGCCAGGGTAGCAAGGAATAGGTCGGCCGATACATACCTTGGCTAGAAGTTTTCTAAAAAACCACCTAATTATTTTTCTAACTCATAACATTAATAAGAGCTAAGATGAAAAATTAAACTGGATTTTAGCATAGCCAATCCTGCAAATGTAACCAATTGGTTAGTTCGTTCAGCAATGTATAATTAGTAAGATCTGTTACAATACGCAAGTTGATTTTTTAAAAACGTTTCAATATAACCGTTAAGGGAGAATTTTGTGTCTGAAGAAAATCCGTTGTTTTTTAAACAGTTGTTGTCAGGAGTCGATGTTGGTAAGTCAGATTCTTCAGCTCAGCAGATGGCAAACTTTATTTATATAATTGGAGACAAAAATACCCGTGAATGTGTGATTGTTGATCCTGCTTGGGACATTGACGGGATTCTTAATGTGATTGAAACTGAGGAAATGAAGTTGAAAGGCTCGTTGGTTACCCATTACCATCCGGATCATGTTGGTGGCAGTATTTTTGGCATGAATATAACAGGGCTTGCTGAATTGATGGAAAAAAATTCTGCCCCTGTTTATGTAAACAAGCATGAAGCTGAAGGGTTAAAGCAGGTGACAGGCCTTTCGGATTCAGACTTGCGCTTGACTGATAGCGAAGAAGTCTTAAACATTGGGTCCATAGACATTACTTTTTTACATACACCGGGACATACCCCGGGTTCTCAGTGTTTTCGGGTTGGAGATTCTCTTGTTGCCGGAGACACTTTATTTTTGCAGGGTTGTGGTCGGGTTGATTTACCAGGGGGTGATAGTGAGGTTATGTATGACACCTTGACTCGGCGGCTAGCAAAGATTCAGGATGAGGTGGTGCTTTTCCCAGGGCATAATTATGGAGGGAAGCCATCTGCGCCGATGGGCGATGTTCGAGAAACCAATTCTTATTTGCAAATCAAGAGTTTAGAAGACTGGTTGGCTATTATGGGTGGTCAATAAAGTATTTTGATTTATTGTTTTTCCCATCACAGTTATTCGAAAAGGTAAACTTTCATTAAAGTTTATGCAACTGAGTGAACGTTATGGTCGACTGGAAAACTGAGACTATTAAAATATTATTCTATCTAGTTTTATTTTGCCTTTCTTTTCTTATCTTTGAATCCCTTACTTTGATTTTTGCAGTTAGTGTCGCTCTATTTGCTTTATATTATTTTACTTCAAAAAGGTCGCCTTCCAATTAATATATTTGATAAACAGAAAACTTTGATTCGATGCCAAAAGTAATTGGTGGTCAGTTGAGTAAAATGACACACAAGGAAGGGACACCTGTTCAATACTTCTTGAACTTAGGGGAAGATTCGTATCCTTTGACATCTAAAGTGGGTCAAATTGTAAATATAAAATATACTGGCAAAATCACATGTGTTGAATGTGGTCGTAAAATCAAGAAAAGTTATAGTGATGGATATTGTTTTCCTTGTGCAAGAGATTTACCAGAAAATGATATTTGTTCGGTACGCCCAGAAAAGTGCCAACATGATAAGGGAAACGAAGCTGACCGTGCATTTTATGAAAAATATTGCAATATAGATCATTTTGTTTACCTATCACAGACATCCGAAGTGAAGGTAGGAATAACCCGTCATTATAATATTCCAAGTCGTTGGATCGACCAAGGGGCGGTAAAAGCTTTGATTATTGCCAAGGTTCCCCGCAGGATTCTATCGGGTCAAATTGAGATGGTCTTGGCTAAAAAGATTCCTGACAAGACTAACTGGAGAAAAATGCTTTTAGGGAAGATTGAAGATGTCGATTTTTCTACTGTGCGTGAAAAAATGATTCGGTGTATTCCTAAAGAGCTTAGTCAATACGCCTTATATGAAGAAGAAGTTCAATCCTTTACTTACCCTGTTCAATCTGTTCCATTGAAAATATCAAGTCACAATCTGGATAAGGAAGGTGAGTTTACTGAAAAAATGACAGGAATCAAGGGGCAGTACCTTATATTTGAAAACCGGGTAATCAACTTAAGAAAATACTCCGGTTACCATATGGAGTTTGTGTTCGAGGGGTGATATATGATTTTTATGAATGAGGAAACAACTCCCAGGTTATAGAGTGCGGGGCGGAGGGAAATTAAGCTGCTTGTTTAACCATTTCTCCCTCAAAAGCTGAATCGATAGAGGTGGCGTTTGTGGATCGTTTCACTTTGGCAACTCTGATATTTCTTGCCAGACCCATTTTTTTGAGAGACCAGATGGCCGCCCAGGTAATGTCCAACTCCATGGGACGCAGACCATGCTGGGCTGATTTTGGGAAGGCGTGATGGTTGTTGTGCCAGCCTTCTCCGTAGGCGAGAATAGCCACCCACCAACAGTTAGTGGAAAGATCGTTTTCCAGTTGAAAGTTTTTATAGCCAAAAGCATGGGCTGCGCTATTAACGAACCATGTGCCATGGTAAACCAGTACGAGCCGCAAAAATATTCCCCATACAACCCAAGGCAGTCCCCCGATTGCAAGAAAAATAAAACCAAGTACAAACTGATTTTTAATATAATTTTTTTCTAGAAACTGATAGAACTTGTTGTCTGAAATGTCCTTCGTGTAATTTTGAATCACTTTGTCATCGTCGAATTCTGGGTGTTTATAGAGCATCCACCCTAGATGTGCCCACCAGAGACTATTTTTTGCGCTATGTGGATCCCGCTCTGTATCTGATCCTGCATGGTGCATCCGGTGATGAGCCACCCACTTAATAGGTCCGTTCTGGCAAGCTAGTGACCCGATAAACACAATCGTATTAGCCAGCCACTTTGGAAGATCCATTCCTCTGTGGGTAAGATATCTGTGATAACCAAAACAAATTCCAATAGAAGCAGTCAACCAGTGCAAGAATAACATCAGAGCTACCGCACTCCAGGAAAAAGCAAAAGGGAAAAATGCCAATAACGCTCCAAGATGAAGAAAAATAAAAAATCCAGCAATGCTCTTGTTAAACGTGAGCTTAGGTTTGACTCGTGATAAAGTTGGCATGGGCGGTTACTCTCAATTGGGTTATAGTTAACTTGATTTTTCTTCAACCGTTAACATACTAACCTTGAATCTAGAATATGTATGTAAAACTTATGTAATATTTAGCGTAAGGGAAGGTTTAAAAGTTTGGGCATTTTTTTTAATCCAGAGATTTTTTTATGAAAAGGTTTCGAGCATTATTTCATCCTATTTTTGTATTTGTTATGGTTCAGGTTGCCTGGATTGGTTTGATGGCAGTCTGGATATATTGGTATTTTAAAAATAGCCAGAATCTGGCTGAATTTGCCAAAAAACTCCCTCCCGAATTATTAGAGTCGGATTTTAATTGGGTTGTCCTTTTAGAGGGCGGGGTGCTGATGTTAATGATTCTTGCCGGAGTTTATGTGATATTCGTTTATTGGAATAAGCAGTCT
>MPLX02231439.1_pt1 | contig 10402 bp, 8 predicted proteins | sample 1617341 | NCBI WGS metagenome assembly MPLX02 (sample SAMN05944804, study PRJNA350692) | marine metagenome | biome: marine; feature: ODZ; material: water; isolation source: 120 m water sample filtered on 0.2 um supor filter | place: Pacific Ocean | collected 2012-04-08 | depth 120m m | reverse complement strand
TAGTTGCCATTGTTTCCAGATCTATCATTAAATGCATACTACTATTATATTGACATACCAAAACCTGTCAATATATAATATTTTAAGTGGGAAACAATGTGAGAATCATTGACTGTACCCGCAACGGTAAGAAACGTAAGGTTTTAAGTCCAAATGCCACTTGTTAAATTAGTATGCTCGAGGAAGAAGCGACGACAAATAAAATATTTTATCTGGCATTTTTTGGTTTAATTCTAGCAATGTCTAGAATAATTCCACATCCACCAAACTTTACACCAATATTGGCAAGTGCTATTATGGCACCAATGTTAATAAAAGATAGATGGTTTGGTATGTTTATCCCAATATTGGCTATGTTTATAGCAGATATAATAATTGGGTTTCATCCGTATCAGTTGGTAATTTATCTAACCATTATGACAATTAGTATGATTGCTCCTATGCAAAAAAGTTTTGTATGGTTATCAGTTTTTGCTGTTGGTAGTAGTGTTTGGTTTTTTATTACAACAAATTTTGCTGTATGGGTGGCGTGGGATTATTATCCAAAAACTATAGAAGGATTAATAATGTGTTATACATTAGCAATTCCATTTTTTACAAATACGTTAATGAGTACTTGTTTGTTTACTGGCATATTAGCATTTTTACTAAAACACGTGGAGATTGTTAATGAAAAAACTTCTAATATTATTCTTATTACTATGCACAGGTATAAGTTGTACAGGTATCGATAGTGCTTCAATTAAACCAAGCAAGACTACTTTAACATATGGTCAACATGATCAAGATGGAGATTCTGTAAATGGTGACTATGATAATCAGAACTTTAAGATAACACAAGAATTTACCTGGCAATAAGGTTTTATAAATAGTTCGAATGAACTTTCTATTATGGCACTTGTTAGCGATTGTTAGCGATTGTTTCTGTAATGGCAGGCAGTTTTGCTATAGGATATTGGTTTGGTAAATTAAATGTACGAGTACAGAGCAAAAGTAACAAGAGTAATTGATGGCGATACAGTAGACGTAGATGTTGATCTAGGTTTTGATGTTTGGTTAAAAAGTCGTGTAAGATTATATGGTATTGACACACCAGAATCTAGAACACGTAACAAAGAAGAAAAGTATCGAGGCCTTTTAGCCAAAGAATATTTAAAATCGTGGATTAAAAAAGCAAAAGGTATTGTCATACTTAAAACTAAAAAGGGTGAGGAAACTGGTAAGTTTGGTCGTATTCTTGCAGATATAATTGTTGATGGTGTAAGTGTAAACAAGTTAATGATTAAAGATAATCATGCTGTTGCATATCATGGACAATCTAAAAAGTCAATTCAAACAGCACATGACAAAAATAGAAAACAATTAATTGAGTCAGGTGTTTACAAATATAAACTTCCTAAAGAGTATCATAGTAAAAATTAAACTGCTTGAAGTTCTTCTTTATTTTCAGTAATCTTTTTTCTTATTGACCATCCATATCTTTGACTGTAATATGCTTCATAGTCCTCTAGAGAAACATCGAATTGTGATAAAATATCATTTTTAGATTCTTCTTGTAATGTTTTTTCTTGATTGGTCATTTTATATTGCTAGTGCCATAGGCACAGGTGCTACTTCTTCTTCTTCAGTTAGTGTCCATGGAGTAGTATCAACAGCACTTATTACAGATTGCTCAACTTCATGAAATTTTATAACATCTTTTTTATTAATTCTCTCGATGTCACGTTGAGTCATATTAGCCAAAACTTTAATACTTTGTTCCAATTGATTCATGATAAATTATTTATTGTAAAGGATGTAAAAAATTGTACTTTAAACTACCTGTAGGTGTAATTTTTGTAAATTATGTTACAGTAAAATCTGTAAATTTGTAAAGATTGTAAATGTTAAAACTTTGCTACAAATGGTTTTACTTCGTTTGGGCAATAAAGGTTCCATCCCAGTCTTTAGGGGGTGGTGCTTTACTGTATAGTTCACACCTGTTTATGTATAGTTGACTTACAATAGCAAGTTCAGGGTGTGATATTTTAATGCTTCTAAATAGTTTTTGTGCTATTTTCCATTTGCGTAATTTATATTGACCAATTGCTTCAGTCATGCTGTTCTTCATTCTATATGTGTCGTCATTAGTTTTCATTACAGTATAGATGTTTACAGGTTCTGTTTTACCTTTAACAGCAATAGTATCTAAAGGTATAAAGTTAAATTGATCTATACAGTCTTTAGTACTATCTTCGCCAACAATCAGTTTAACACCATATGATTTTGATTGCCCTTCTAGTCTAGCCGCCAGGTTTACAGCATCACCTAATACAGAGTAATCAAAACGTTGATTAGATCCCATATTGCCTACTACTACTTCTCCTGAGTTTATACCTATGCCTATATTAATAGGCAGTTTCTTTTCGTTAGCAAGTTCTAGGTTTAGTATTTTAAGTTTGTCTTGCATTCTTAATGCTGTTTCTATAGCAAGTTGTCTATGATTCTTTACATCTAATGGTGCATTCCAAAATGCCATAATACAATCACCCATATACTTGTCTATAGTGCCACCTTTTAACATAATAACATCTGTCATTGGTGTTAAGAATCTGTTTACCAGTTCTGTAAGTCCTTGTGGATTAGTTTTGTACTGTTCTGATACTGGTGTAAACCCTCTAATATCACAGAATAAAAATGTCATATCTTTAGTATCACCACCAAGTTTTAATAATGAAGGATCCTTTTGCAGTTTTTTTACCATATCCGGAGATATGTATGTGCCAAATTGTTTTTTAATTTGTTGCTTTAGTCTGTATTCTTTTATAAACTTATTATAAATTAAGTGAGCGAATAACAGAAATGTAAAAATTATAGTAGGTGCCGGGTTTAACAATAAGTTCTTTTGAACGTACATAAAGTTAGTTGCTCCCGCTAATAATGCCGTCATAATCACATATAAAAGCACCGTATAGTGTGTTTTTAGTCTAGGGACCAATAATAGTAGCATCAATCCGAACACCAGCATAATAGTTAATTCTATACGTTCACTCCATCCTGGTCTAACTAATATCTCACCATCTAATATGCTTTGGTAAGCATGAGCATATATGTCATGGTCATATACAGTACCTGTTGGTATAGAATTTATTGTGGTTAATCCTGCGGCAGTTATACCAATTATAACAATTTTTCCTTCAAACACAGCAGGATCTATGTTGCCATTTAACACATCAACAGCAGAGTATCTTACAAATGCATCTGGTTTTGCAAATTTGAAATATAAGTTACCATTGCTATCTGGTTCAATAACTGTTTGACCTGCTTTAATTTTTATATCGCCATCTTTTGCTTTTGCTTTAATTGTTTCTCCTTCAGCGAATAATTGTAATACAAAGTTTGCATAAACGCCAAAACCAATTTTTATTATCATAGGCATACGTCTAACTACGGTGTCAACTTCAGGAACTACAACCATTACACCTGACGCACTTGTAGAGTCTAACTTTTCAATTGAACTTATTAGTCCAGAAAATCTATATAAGTTAGCATCACCTTTTATTGCTACAGTACTTGGTACGTTTTCTCTGTTTGATGCATTACCTACACTACTGCCTATAACTGTATTGTATCTTTCTAGACTCTTTGAAAATTTATAATCACCACCTAGTCTATCTTCTTCAGGAAATAGTAATGCCCAAGCAATTGTTTTAGCAGATCCTAATCTATTTGTTAGTTCGGCATTTACTGTTCTTTTAAAAGGAAACTGCCCAAGTTCTTTAAGTGTTTTTTCATCTATGTCAATTAATATAACTTGAGGATCAGGTATAGAATACGTATGAAAATTTTGATAGGCATCAAATACTTGATAACGTAACACCTTCATTGGTGCTGGATCCCATACTACTAAAAATTGTAGTAGAAGAAATATAGTTAATGCAAACCAAGTACTGGTTAAGTATTTTTTTATCATAGTTCCCTCATTGCTGTACGAAAATACACACCAAATGGTGATAGCAAATAATCAAGTATAGATCGTTCGCCTATAATAATATTCACAGCAAGAGGTACTCCAGGAGTTATCTTATATGTTAGTGTACCATTTGTGAATTCGTAGACTGTGATAGCAACTTTAACTTCATAAAAGTCGTTTACAGCATCTGGTGATATTTTAACAACAGTTCCTTTAATAGGTTTAAATCTACTGTTAGATGTTAAACGCAATTTTGCTTCTTGACCAACTTCGATGTAACCAATGTCTGATAACTTAACATAGGCTACAATCCATAAAGCATCATCATTTGGCACAATAGTTGCAATTAAGGTTCCAGGACTAACAACTGCACCTTTATTAAAAACGTGCATCTCTTTTATTGTTCCATTTGCAGGTGATAGTACTATTGTTCCTTTAGATTGATATTTTAGTTTTTCTATAATTTTTTCCATGCGTTCAATGTCACCAGTTAATACACTTTCTTCTTTTTCTAATTCTAATTGTTCATCTATAGTAATAAGTTGATCTTTAAGTAACGGTTCATTAATTTTAATTTGTTCTTGTACTTTACCAAGTTGAATTTTCTTATTGTTATATTCTGCTTGGTAGGCTTCTAAATCTTTTTCGCCTTCAAATGGGTCAATTGATATAATAGGATTACCTGCTATAACTATATCACCTTCTTGTACGTGAATTGTTTTTATAACACCAGTTTCTTTATATTGTATTGTTTTAGTTTTGCCTATGTTTTCTGCTTTACCATGTGCTTGAATATCAATGCTAATTTGATAATTGTATGCCCAATACCCCATGGCAGAAAAAAATATTATTAATGCAAATAAAATTTTATACATTAAACAACCTCTTTAGATTCTTTTCAGCAATACCTCTTTGTTTAAACAAGTCAATAGATGCTGAAAATTTAAGTACATTCATTAACATTCTACCTGCTAATATGTTTGCACCAATTACTAGTCCAACATTTAAGTCACCATGTACTGCTTGATATGATGCATATCCAATAACAGTTACACCAGATATAGCCATAATCCATTTTAGTATATCAGTAAAGTTAGATGTTTCTAATTCTAAAGACTCACCTTTAGCGACTGTGTGTAGTACACCAGCAAATATCATTATGCCTCCATATACTAGAACAATCCACAGTATCTCAGGCATAATGTAAAACAATGCAATAGCAAAAATTGATATTAAAGGAAAATCAAATAGTGTGCCTACCATAGCAGGAGATGATGTAGATTCAAATGCTTTTAAGTTAGCAAGAACATCTTGATAGTAACGTGGGTTTATTTGTTTTGTTTTACTATGCTCAACTGCCTTAGCGGCATATTCTCTAGAACTTTCTACGTGTACTTTTAAAGCCTTTTTAGATATGCTAGTTCGTAGCACTCTAAATATTAACTCACTTGTAATTGCTATTAGTACACCTATTATAAGAGTAACTAAAGTTTCTGTAACTCCTAACGTAATGTATTTGTTTAAAACTTGTATTGTGTAAATGGCTTGAGATAAACCTAATATGTTGACCATAATGCTGGCCAATAAAATACTACTTACTGTCAGTGGTAATCTTAATAGAGTTCTGAGTAGGCTTGCCATCTTGTACAATCTCCAGCCAACCTAGTGCCAAGAACAACGACATTTTTGCTAATTCAAGGTCTGCACTGGCATTCTTTAGGCTAGTTTGCATATTTAGTAGGTTATTTTTAAGTGGCGTTAAAGGATCTACAGGCATTTTTCCTGCTTCAACTTGTTTTTGTGCATTATCTAATGCTTCTTTAGCCATTTGATATTGTATTAACAATACTTTTATATTTGCTTCTGCAACTTTATATCCTGCAAAAGCATTCTGTACTGATTCTCGTACAGTAGTTCTAGTGTCATCTAAACGTAACAGAGAGGCTTCTACGGCTTTATTAGATTGACGTTTCATTGCTGAATTCATACCGCCTGTGTAAAGTGGTACTGACATTGTAACATATAGACTTTTGTCAACTTTCTCTCCATCGGTTCCACCAGTAGCAGTGGTTATTCCTTCCATTTTTAGTGTAATTGTTGGTGCCCATTGTTTTTTATCTACTTTTGATTGTAATTCTGCAGATTCTACTGTTTGTTTACCTATGTCAATTGATATAGAACCTTTTGAACTCCAATATACTGCCATTTTTTCTGTATCAGGTATTGGAATAGAACTATCGATTTTTGCCATTTTCATACTACCAACATCTGCTGGAAGATTGCCAAACACAGCACTAAATCTATTTTGTGCCATATCATATGCGTATTGTAAACTAATCAACAGTGATTGTTGAGCAATTACTTGACTTTTAATTGCATTAAATTGATCTATAGTAGCCTTCTTTGCCTCTAATTTAGCCTGCATTTGTTTTTGTTGTTCTTTTAACCCTGCCATAATAGCACTATTGGTCTTAAATGTGTTATAGGCTTTAATTAATCCATAATATGCTGTAAGACCTTCTGATACAACTGACTGTACTGTTTGTTTATAACTTAAATCAGTAATCATTTTATCACTAATTGCTTTATCGGTGGCCGCTTTACTTCTACTAAAGTCAGATAGCAATTGCGTTATTGTTAATGTTTGATCATCATAGTATCTGTTTACATCATCTGATCCTGGGTTTTCTACTTCTTCTATACCATTGTTTGTTGTAATTGATGCTTGTGGTAAACGTGAACTATTTGTTATTTTAATTGCTTCTTTAGATACTTCAACGTCTTTTAATGCGGCTATTACACGTGGATGATTTCTAATTACTCTTAATAGTTGCTGTTCAAGATCAAAGCCTTCAACTTTAAGATCTTCTTCTTCATACCAACCCATTTCCACTAAAGCAGATGTAATTTCTAATTCTGCAGATTCTTTTACTGCTTCAGCCATTTCCTCTTCTTCTATTAATTCTTTTTCTTTTTCTGCTACTGCAACTGTACCTGTTTCACAAGGATCACAAGGTTTAGTACATATACCGCTACTGTTTTCTTTTGACCAATGTATAGATGTTTTAGTTTCTCCTACAATAGTACACGTATCACCTTTTGCCATGTCTTGTAATTTCTTTCTTGCTTCTTCTGATTCTTGTGCTAGTATCATTTCATCTGTAACTTCTATTACTTCTTCAACTGGTACAGCAGGCATATCGTCGTGTATGTTAATTGTTTCTTTTTCTACCACTTCTGGTTCTACCACTTCTTCTGGTTCGATTACTTCTGGTTCAACTACTTCTGGTTCAACTACTTCTGGTTCAACTACTTCTGGTTCGATTACTTCTAGTTCTGCTATTTCTGGTTCTGCCATTTCTTCTTCACATGGGTCGCATGGTTTAGCACACACACCTGCCCTGTCTTTATCTGTCCACCATTTTTCTGTTTCAGTTTCTTCTGTAACAATGCATCCTTCTTCAACTACTTGTATTTCTTCTACAACTTCTTCAACTGGTGATTTACACACAGTTTTTCCTAAAGATTGATCGTAAATGTAGACTCTATCTGGACAATTAAGGTCAGAACTCCAATCTTCGGCAGAGATTCCTGGTAGAGTTATTAATAGTAATGCTATAATAATCAAATAACGCATTGTACCAATATTTATTGCTTTTTGATTTTAGTAAATACTGTGCGACATGGCTGACTTATTACAATTACCTGAAGGTGCGATCGGGGTTATAACTGCTATAAATGGTGGTGCTAGGATATTATCTGAGGATAATAAACTCATAACTGTTAAGGCTGGGACTCCAATTCATCTCAATGACGAAATACAAACAGCAAAAGACAGTAAATTAGCATTTGCTCTTTCAGATGAAACCATTATGACAATGGAATCTAGTGCTAGATTGATTGTAGATGACTTCTTGTGGGATGAAGATAATGATACCGGGACAATTAATGTTGAAGTAGCACAAGGCAGTTTTTCATTCCAGAGTGGGAAAGTAGCAGGTACAAGTGATGATGTTATGATGATTACAACACCTGTAATGACTATAGGTGTGCGTGGTACAAAAGTTGTTGCGAAAGCAAGTAATGAAGGACAAGAAAGTAAGGTTGTTTTATTAAAAGAAGCAGATGGAACAACAGGTGCTGTAAATATAGCCACTCAAGTAAGTTCTGTATTATTAGATGAACCAAATCAGTCTACTATAATTACGTCAGCATTTAAGGCACCTGCTTCACCAAAGATATTAACACCAGCAGAAATTTTTAAAGACTTTGGATCATCTATTGTTACACTTAATAGAGAGTCATCTAAGATTCAAACTAAACGTAAAACTAAAGATGAGGATAGACCAGAAGATGAGGACAAAGAGGAACTTGAGGAACTTGAGGAAGAGGTTGAAGAACTTGAAGAAGAACAAGAGGAACTTGAGGAAGAGGTTGAAGAGTTAGAAGAATTGGAAGAAGAACTTGAAGAAGAGGAAGAAGCACTAGAGGAACTCGAAGAAGAGTTGGAAGAAGAAGAGAGTGAACTCGAAGAGGAAGAAGCAATTCTAGAAGAAAAAGAAGAAGAACTAGAAGAACAAGAAGAAGCATTGGTTGAAGAAGCAGAAGCACTAGAAGAAAAAGAAGAAGAACTCGAAGAAGAAGTTGAAGCATTGGAAGAAGCATTAGAAGAAGCAGTTACTTTCCAAGAGAAACAAGCCATTGAGGAAGAATTGAAAGACGTTGAAGAAGAACAAGAAGAACTTCAAGAAGAAATTGAAGAAGTTGAACAAGAACAAGAAGACGTTAAAGAAGAATTAAAAGAAGTAGAAGTTAAGCAAGAAGCAGTAGAAGTTAAACAAGAAGAAGTTAAAGAAGAATTAAAAGAAGTAGAAGTTAAGCAAGAAGAAATTAAAGAAGAACTAAAGCAAGTAGAAGTTAAACAAATAGAAGTTAAGCAAGAGATTCAGATTGTTGTAGACAAAGTTCAAGTAGTTCAAGTACAAAAACTTGAAGTAATGAACATTACAAAGATTGAAACTGATAATGTAGATACAGCATTTGAGCAATTACAAGAACAGTACATGATTATCGATGAAAAGATAATGAATAATGAACTCGACTGGGAAGATGCAGAAGAACTGTTCCAAGAACTAGATGAACAAGCATTTGAAATATTTGAAAAATTTGACATAGAAACAGACAACTTGTTTATTGAGGAAGAGGCTGAACCTATTTTTGCTCCAGATATAGATACTGCTCCAGTTGAAGAAGTGTTTGAGTATGAAGAAGAGTTTTATGACTTTGATGGTCCAGTTATATTTGTAGGTCCTAACCAAGAAGAAATTGAAGTTAGTGCCGAAGACTTAAAAGAATTTGATGATGCCGCCATGGATGTTTGGCAAGAGTATAACGAATTGTATTATGAGTCTATGGACATTCAAGAGAAAGTAATGAATAATGAAATTACTTGGGAAGAAGCAGATGAATTATACGACGCCATGGACGATCAGTATCAAGATTTAGATGACAAAGTTAAAGACTTGCATGAAGAATTTGATATTCCATATTGGGAACCAGAAGAATGGGATGAGGCATTTGAAGATGATGACGCAGATGGTGATGGCACTCCAGATGATGACCAAATAGAAGATGATGACGCAGATGATGAAGAGTTTTATGATGAACAAGACACTTATTATAATGACACAAATGGTAATGGCACTGATGATTACTATGAAGAGGAGGAAGAGGAAGAAGAGACGTGGGAAGAATATTTCTATAACACAGATGATCCATATGAAGAGTTAGCATGGTGGGAAGATCCAAACTTTACAACTGTCATTAACGAAGGACTTGCTATTCCAACATTTTCATATGGTGCGTGGGCATGGTCATTAAATGAAAACAATGCAAATGGAGATGTATTCTCAACAATATACTGGAACGACGACGATGATGGAATGAATAATATTACTGTATCAACCTGGGGTGATGGTGCAAGTTGGGTTGATGTAGTTCTTGGACCAAGTACTCTTACAATTAAAGCAAATCGATCATTTAACTATGAAGAACTAGATGATCCTTCTAACCAGACACTATGGATTAAACTCACAGATGACGACAGCAATTCAATTAGCGATTGGTTCTATGTGTCTATTAATGATGTAAATGAAGTACCAACCATCTCAAGTACCAGTGCTGTAACACTAGCAGAAAGTGTTAGTTCAGGTACAGCAGTGGCAACTATATCAGCGGCAGATCAAGATGCAAATACAACTTTAACATATTCAATAACAGCAGGTAATGGCGATGGGAAGTTTGCAATCAATTCTTCTACTGGTGCTATCACTACTGCGGCGTCACTAGACTATGAAGATGAAACACAATATACTTTAGTTGTTGCTGTAAGTGATGGATCATTATCTACGACTACAAATCAAGTTATTAATATTACAAATGTAAATGAAG